>Ga0114999_10003772_pt1 | contig 18775 bp, 20 predicted proteins | sample ArcticOcean_MG_C_3_FD_89820 | JGI IMG/M metagenome (GOLD analysis project Ga0114999, IMG submission 89820) | Marine microbial communities from western Arctic Ocean - ArcticOcean_MG_CB8_126 | ecosystem: Environmental > Aquatic > Marine > Oceanic | place: Arctic Ocean: Canada Basin | collected...
ATTATCAGCGTGATTATCTATATTGATTTTAGTTATTTCTAGATTAGAGGCTTGAAAATTTTTCGTTCCTCTATCTAATTTTATTTCCTTTATTTTTTTTAAAATTTTAACCATTACGTCCGATGGATTATTTGCTCTATCTGGGTAAGCCACATGCCCCTGAGTGCCAAAAATAGTAAGTCTACCTGTAATACTTCCTCTTCTTCCAATTTTAATCATCTCTCCAAGTTTATTTGGATTAGTTGGTTCTCCAACTATACAGAAATCAATTTTTTCTTTCTTTCTTTTTAGATATTCAACGACTTTTTTTGTCCCATTAATTGCTGCTCCTTCTTCATCCCCGGTAATTAATAAACTTATTGATCCCCCAAATTTTTCTTTTTTTACTTTAAACCTACTCACTGCAGCCACAAAGCAAGCTATGGAAGATTTCATATCATTAGCTCCTCTGCCAATTAACTTATTTTTTTTAATTTCTGGTTTAAATGGATTAACACTCCAATCATCAATATTTCCTGGAGGAACGACATCTGTGTGACCTGCGTAGCAAAAATTAGGAGATGATGTACCTAGTTTTGCGTATAAGTTTTTTACATTTTTAAAATTTATAAGCTGACACTTAAAACCTAGAGACCTTAAGTTTTTCGCTAAAACATTCATTGCCCCAGAATCTTTTGGAGTAACACTAGGTTTACGAATTAATTGTTTGGCTAATTTTAATTCATTGATTTGCATGAGTCTTTTAATCTCTCAATAAATCATTAATTGAAGTTTTGCTTCTTGTTTTTTCGTCTACCTTTTTGACAATTATTACACAATATAATGATGGACCATCAGGATTATTTTTACTTGGCATTGCTCCAGGCACAACGACCGAATATGCAGGAACTTTTCCATAATGTATTTCACCTGTTGATCTATCAATAATTCTTGTCGATGCCCCTATATAAACCCCCATTGATAAAACTGATCCTTTTTCAACAATAACACCTTCAGCTATTTCCGCTCTAGCTCCGACAAAACAATTATCTTCAATAATAGTAGGGTTTGCTTGCATGGGTTCCAATACTCCTCCTATACCTGCTCCTCCTGATATATGACAGTTTTTTCCCACTTGGGCGCATGATCCAACTGAAGCCCAAGTATCAATCATACTTCCCTCATCAACATAAGCCCCTAGATTTACAAATGATGGCATTAAAACAACATTTTTTCCAATGAAAGCTCCTTTTCTCACAACCCCATTTGGCACAGATCTAAACCCTTCTTTTATAAATCTTTTTTCATTCCATTTTTGAGTTTTTCCCTCAACCTTATCGTACCAAACTGCATAAGGACCTTTTGAAGTTTTCATTTTATTAACTCTAAAACTTAATAAAATTGCTTTTTTAATCCACTGATTAACAATCCATTCATTATTCTTTTTTTCAGCCACACGTATCTTTCCTGCGTCTAACAATTCTATAGTTTGACTTATAGAATTGAGTATTTTTCTACTAGATTTAGAATTAACTTTGCTCTTATTGTCCCATGCTTCGTTAACTATTTTTTCAAAAGAATTGATATTCATTAATATGTTTTAATTAAATTAATTTTTTTTAAGAACTCAGATAAATTGTTTGTTTTGTAATTAACGAAATTGCTATTTGATAATTTTTTTGCCCAAGGTTCATCATTTTCTATCCAAACTGTTTTCATACCCATTTCATATGCTGGTTTTAGATTTCTTGCAATATCTTCAATAAATACACATAAATTTGGGTCAATTTTATGTTTTTCTACCAATTTTTTATAAGGTTTAATTGATGGTTTTGGAATAAAATCACAATCCACAATATCAAAAACATCATCAAAATACTGGTTAATGCCAAGTTTTTGGGTAATATTTATTGCATGTTTTCTTGATCCGTTTGTGAAAATAATTTTTTTCCCATTAAGTTTTTCTAGTTCCTTCGCTAGATCAAAATCTTTATTAAGGAAGCTAATATCAATATCATGAACAAAATCTAAAAATTCATCTGGGTTGATTTTGTGGTTTTTTATCAAACCATAGAGGGTTGTATTATATTGATAAAAATAACTTTTTTGTATTTTTTTAGCTTCCTTTATATCAACATTAAGTTTTTCAGATATGTACTTAGACATTTTTTTATCTATTTGCTCAAAAACTTTTGTTTTTCCAGAGTACAGTGTGTTATCCAGGTCAAATAACCAGAATTTTATTTGATGCAAATCTTTCATTTTCTTATAAGTGTTCCAGCACCTTGATCTGAAAATAATTCAAAGAGAATTGAATGAGCTTTTCTTCCATCAATAATTACAACACCTTTAACACCATCATCCAGAGCTTTGATACAAGTTCTTATTTTAGGTATCATTCCTTCACTTACAGTGTTGTCATAAATTAATTTTTCTGCATCAGAAGGTTTGATTTCAGAAATTAATTTTTTATTTTTGTCATAAACCCCCTCAACATCAGTCATTAGCAGCAATCTTCTTGATTTCAAAGATCTTGCAAGTGCTCCAGCAGCTGTATCTGCATTTATATTATAAGTTTGTTTTTTTTCATCTAGACCCATTGGGGATATGACTGGAATGAAATTTTCTTTTATTATACTTTTTATTAGTTTTTCATTTATTTTAGTGGGCTTACCAACAAAACCTAATATTTCATTTTTTTTTTCAACTAAAATTATATTATTTTCTTTGACATTTATAGATTTAGCTTTGCATCCTTTTCTTTCTAAGGCAGAAACTATTTCCTTGTTAAATTCAATCATTACACTTTCTACAACTTTTATAATTTTTTCATCTGTAACCCTTAATCCCATAATGAATTTAGTTTCTATATTTAACTGATTTAATTTTTTTTTGATTCGTGGACCTCCGCCATGCACGACTATAGGTGTTAATCCTAATTTTTTTATAACAGTAACATCATTAATGAAAGTATCAAATAAATTTGGATCAAGGAGAACTTTTCCTCCACATTTTATAACTATTTTTTCTTTTGAATACTTTTTAATATATTTTTCTATCTTTTCAATTTCCGGTCCATTTTTAGGCCAAAACTTTTTAATTATATTATCTAAATTGTTAACTTCTGGCATTAATTATCTAGACTGTCTTAACTTTTGTTCCTCGCATAATTATCCATTGTTGTGTAATAGTTAATATATTATTTACAGTCCAATAAACGACAAGCCCCGAAGGAAAAGGAGCCAATATAATTGTTAAAAAAATTGGAAAAAACATGAAGATTTTTGCTTGAATAGGATCAGGTGGAGTAGGATTTAGTTTTTGCTGAATATACATACTTACTCCCATCATTATAGGCCAAGCACCAATCATTAAAAAAGTTGGCGGATCCCAAGGTATTAATCCAAATAAATTAAATACTGAAGTTGGGTCTCTTTCAGATAAATCTTTTATCCACCCAAAGAAAGGCTGATGTCTCATTTCTAAAGTAACATATAACATTTTATAAATAGCAAAGAAGAACGGAATTTGTATTAGTACCGGCAAACATCCTGAAACTGGATTAACTTTTTCTCTCTTATATAAAGTCATCATTTCTTGCTGTAATTTTGCCTTGTCGTTTTTATGTAATTCTTTGAGCCTAACCATTTCTGGTTGTAAAATTTTCATTTTTGCCATTGATTTAAAGGAATAGTTAGCAAGTGGAAAAAATATCAATCTTATTAAAGCTGTAATAATAACAATTGCTAGACCAAAATTGCCAGTAAGTTTAAAGAAATAGTCAATTACAAAAAATAATGGTTTTGTAAAAAAATAAAACCAACCCCAGTCTATTGCTAAATCAAATTTTTCTATTTTTAAATTTTCTGCGTATTCATCTATAACAGCAACTTCTTTAGCAGCAACAAATGCACTTACTTTATTTACTATAGTACTGTTAGGATTTATTATTGTGACTTCTTTTATAATATAATTAGCTCTATACTTGCCATTTTTATACGAAAACTCAGATTTAAATTCTTTTTCTTTTTCAGGAACCAAAGCTGTTAACCAGTATTTATCTGTAATACCTAACCAGCCCTTCGAGCTATTAATTGTGAATTTTTCTTTTTCTATATCATCATAATCTTTTTCTTTTAATTCATCTCCAAAAACACCAAGAAACCCTTCATGTAAAATGTATATTTGTCTTCCTTCAGGTTTTCCTTTACGTGTTATTTGGCCATAAGGATATAATTGATAAGCGTTATTGGAATTGTTTTTTACACTTTGAGAAATGTTAAATAAAAATTTATCATCCAACTCGATTTTTTTGGTAAAAACTAATCCTTCATTATTATTCCATTGTAGTAAAACTGGATTATTAGGAGTTAAAGTTGTGTTACCTTTTATTTCCCACATAGAATTATCTGTTGGCAAATTTATTTTTTCATTACCGCTAGCAGCCCAGCCGGTTTCAATAAAATATTCATTAACTGAATTCTTTGGATTTAAAAAAACAACCTTGTTTTCGCTATTTAATTTTTCTTTATAATTTTTAAATATAATATCATCTATTATCGCCCCTTGTAGAGATATCGTACCTTTAATATTTTCATTTTCTATTTTAATGCGACTAGTTTTGTTTATAGCTTGATCTCTTGAAATTTCATTTTTTAATTCATTGCCATCAATTGATGGAGATGATTCATTTTCATTTTTTTCAACTATTTTTTTTTCAATGTTATTGTCAATATTAGGCACTGGTGCAAAAAAAGCAGTCCAAGAAACTAGAACAATTGTGGAAAGGATAATTGCAAACAAAACATTTTTTGTATCCATTTATTTTTCTCCCTTTTTAAATTTAGTAGCAGGATCAAATCCATTTCCTCCACCCAAAAATTTAATTGGATGGCATCTCATGACTCTTTTTATTCCAAGCAAAGAACCTCTAAGCGAACCGTTTATCATTAATGAGTCAATAAAAAAATCTGAACATGTAGGAATATATCTGCAGTTTGAAGAAATGTAAGGAGAAATAAAGTATTTATAAAATTTTATTACCCCTACTAAAAAATTATTAATTAATTTCATTAAGCATTAACCTTTTTAATTTTTCTAAATACATTATCTATTTCATTTAAAACAAAGGTAAATTTATCTTTATATACATTATTTTTTCCAAAAATTACATAAGTATAATCTAAATCTATTATATTTCTTTGACTTAGTACTTTTCGAACTGCCGTTTTTAATTTACGTTTTATTTTATTTCTAATTACAGCATTACCAATTTTTTTCTTCATTACAAAACTAATATTAAGATTTTTAGCACTACCTTTTTTTTCTGCATAAATACCTTTATCAAAATATATTGTAAAATATTTAGAGTGTAATTTTTTTTTTTTCAAAATTTTTAAAAACAGGCTACTTTTGTTCAAACTTTTGAATTTGATCATAGATAGAACTTAATTAGGTGGATATTGTTTTTCTTCCTTTTGCTCGTCTTCTAGCTATAAGTTTTCTACCAGTTTTTTTCGCCATTCTGGATCTAAACCCATGCCTTCTTTTTCTCACAATATTACTAGGTTGATATGTTCTTTTCATAAGATTTCTTTAGTTCTTCTTAAAATTTTTTGATATTTATAGGTAATAAGATCTTATAAGTACAGTTAAAAATTTATTTATGAACATTAAATCAATCAACATAAAATTAGTCTTTGGATTAGCTTATTTAGGTATCATTTTAATTGGCCTATATTTTTTATTTTCAGCTATAAGTATTAAAGATTTAATGAGCTACGAATTTATTTTAGCTAATAAAGACATTATTTTTAATTATAAAAAAGAAAATTTTTTAGCACTTATATGTATTTTTTTTATTATTACAGTTGTATGGAATTTAGCATTAGGAGTAGGAACACCTATAGCATTGTTTAGTGGTTTTGTCTTTGGAAAATGGGCAGGAACCTTAATTGTAGTTTTAGGAAATACTGTTGGCGCAACTTTAATATTTTTTCTAGCAAAGAATTTTTTTAGTGATTTTATAGAAAAAAAGTTTTCTAAAAAGTTCTCTAAATTTACATCTTTTTTTAAAAGAAATGAATTATTGTATTATACGCTTTTTAGATTTGTAGGTGGGGCAGGCACTCCTTTTCCAATACAAAATATTATCCCAGTTATTTTTAACATGAATATAAAAAACTATTTTATTGCTACGCTTGTAGGAATAATTCCCACAACTTTTATATCAGTTGCGTTGGGTAGTGGCATCGAAAGTGCGATTAATAAAAACATCACTCTTAGCTTTTTATCAATTTTATTTTTACCAGAAATTTACTTACCAATAGTTGGTTTTGCTATTATTTTAATTATTACTTTTTTTGTAAAAAAATTTTATTTTAAGGTAAAATAAATATTTAATGAGAAATTTTTTTTTTAATTATAAAATATATTTTTTATTTTTATTAATCTCATCAATTTGTGTGATTAATGTAGTTGGATTAGATAATATATCTTTTGAAAGCACCCAATGGCTGCATCAAGGTAATGATTCTACTTTACCCCAAGCTAGCTGGTATTTTTTTAAAAATGATATTTGGCGATTTCCTTTAGGTAGCAACCCAAACTACGGAGATGAATTAGGAAGCTCTATTATTTTTGCAGACTCAATACCAATTTTATCTTTAATATTTAAATCAGTCAAAATATTTTTACCTGAAGATTTTCAATATATCTCATTCTGGTATTTTATATGTTTTTATTTTCAGTTATATTTTTCTTATAGAATCTTAAAATTTTTTACCAATTCAGACTTTTATTCTGCTGTTGGTTCTCTCTTTTTTATTATTACACCAATATTTGTTTGGAAAATACAAATGGTACCAGCATTGGCTGGTCACTGGGTATTGTTATTTTCTTTATACTTATCTTTAAAGTGCTCTCCTGAAAAAGCAAAACTTTCATGGTATTTTCTTATTTTATTATCATCCTTAATAAACTTTTATTTTATGATAATGGTATTTTTTTCATACTTTTTATTAAGAATAATTTATTTAAATTTTAATAAAAAAAGTATTTTTTCACTTATAGGAGATTTCTTTATTCTTGGAATTTTACTTTTATTTACTTTGTACTTTGTTGGGTACTTTGAGATTAGAATAGCTGATACCGTTGCCATAGGTTTTGGAAGAGATAAGTTAAATCTTTTAGGTATTTTTGATTCTGCTAATACACCAAGTCAATTTTATTGGTCTTGGTTTATGCCTGACCTTAAACATGCATGGGGTGAAGAAACTGAAGGATTTAATTATTTTGGATTGGGTCAACTTATGTTGGTTTTATTTGCAATTTTGTTTTTCTACACAAAAAAATATCAAAGTAATTTGCAGTCCATTAAAACAAATAAAGAGATAAAAGCACTTTTAATAATCTCACTTTTTTTTACATTGTGGGCTCTATCAAATAAAATATCCTTCGGTCCTTATACAATTTTAGAAATACCGCTTAATAAATATATTTTTGGCTTATTAAGTATAGTTAGGCCAACTGGTAGATTATTTTGGATAGTAAATTATTTTATTTTGTTATTATCATTAATAATAATATTTAGATGTTTTGATAATAAAAAATCTTTATTTATCATAAGTTTATTCTTATTTGTTCAGATAGCTGATACGTCTAGAGGTGTAATAAAACGTATTAATTATTTTTCTCCAATAGATGAAAACAGACTATTAAAAGATAAACTGTGGGGTGATTTATTTAAAAACTATAAAATTCTTAAATCTACTTATCCAAGCAATTATTCTGCATTATTTACAAAACTTTCTTATTCTATTGAAAAATACAAAATAGAAAAAACAAACTTAGTAAAGCTAGCACGTATAAACAGAAAAGCAGTCGCAGATGCAAAATATAATTTATATTCAAGTTTTAGAAAAAAAAAACTATCCACGGATACGGTCTATGTAGTGGACGGTCTTGGACATCTTAAAAATCTTAAATATATCTTTAAAGATACAAATGTAGGTTTTTTTTATAGAGATGACATATGGGTAATGGTTGCAAATGAAAAAGAAAGAATGAACCAAAAGGATAATAAACTTTTTAATGAAATCGAATTAAGTTTATTAGAAATTAATAAAAAATATAATTTTAATGCTAAAAATAAAAATAATTATAATGGTTTTGGCTGGTCTCATAATTCAGGTAAATCAGGAGTATGGTCAGAAGGTAAAATTTCTACATTATTGTTTAAAACTGATAAAAAATATAAAAATTTAAAATTGAGCATTGATTTTCTTCCTCACATTACTAAAAAAAATGCTATTTTTGAATTTGAAATTTTTGTAAATAATTTGTTTTTTAAAAAAATTAAACTAACAAATGGCAAGTTAGAACAAAATATTGAAATTATAATCAAAGAAGAATTTATGGACGCAAATAAAATGAAAATTGACTTTCAGTTTAAAAATATAGTTTCACCTTATGATGTTTTGACAAGTCCAGACTCAAGAAAATTAGGAATATTATTAAAAAATATAATAATTAGTCCAGTTTAAAAAATATACCTATTTGTTCCATCTTGAATAAGAATAAAATTTATTAGCGAGCATCTTTTTGAGTCCAATTAAAGCTATGAGACTGCCAGCTGCAAACGATAGATTTGCTAATCCTATAGTTATTATTGTTAAAACTATATCTTTAAATGATTTTATATATTTCCTGATTTCCAAAAAAATTACTCCGCTACCTAGCGCAAAAGATGAAGATAAAATAATTAATTTTAAATTTGTTGCAATATTAGAGAACATAATTATAAATAATATTATAAAAATAAAGACAGGTAAAACAGGTTGCAAACCTTTTAATCCTACATTAAATTTAATTAAATTTATAAAGTCCATACCAAAGCAAGATCTTTGCAACAAAAAACCTATAAATCTTCTTTCTCTATGGTAGATAAATAAGTCGGGACTATAAAACACTTTAAGTTTAGGATTTTTTTTTCTAACTCTTTCAAAAAATTCTTTATCTTCTCCAGTATATCTTGCGGAGTCCATCCCTCCATATTTTAAGAAAAATTTTTTTCCCATAATTAAGTTGCAAGATTCTAGCCAGTCACAATATCGTTTCGTAGCTTTATATTTTCTGAAATTAAGGTAACCTGTAACAAATTTAGACCTTTTGCTAAAATAGCATATTTTTTCAGAATAATTTTGATTATTAAAAGGAATACCGGGTCCTCCAACAACTTCACCTTTCTTTTTTTTAAGGTATTTAATAGCAAGTTTTAACCAATTTTTGTTTGGATATGCATCGCTATCTATAAATGCTATATATTTAGAGTTAAATTTTTTTGCAGCAATATTTCTTTTTTTAGACATATTAATTTTTCCTACTACTAATTTATTTACTTTATATTTAAGTTTTGGAATTTTGTTTTTAGGTTTATAGTCTAAAGCTACAGTTACAAAAAAATTTAAATAAGTAAGTTTATTCAATTCTTTAAGACATTTCATTAACTCTTCATCTAACTTAATAGCTGGAATTATAATATTTACTTTATCTTTATCTTTCATAAATATTAATAAGATTTAAAAAGAGATCCAATTAATCGAGGTTGATATCTCCAATTACCTAACACATTATAAGTTAATGCACATTCATATGTGCAATTACAATTTGTGTCCTTGATAAATTTTTTTGTCTCAGTTGTTTTTTCATTTTTCCAAATTCTCATAAAATTCATGTCATTTTTTCTTAGGTCTCCGAGTAATTTTTTTTCTAATATTTCACATGGATATACTAAGCCAGAAGCTGTGATTATTCCAAATAATGATCCAGCGTGGCAGGGACTAATATATTGTGGTTTTAAATACATTTTTTTTGTTAATTCCCATGAAATTTCGTCTTTCTTATTATGCAATTTACCTTGAATTGATTTTTGATTGTAGTTTACTAATTTTTTATTTTTAGTCATTTCTAGTATTTTTTCAGTTAACCAAGAATAAGCTTTAAATATCTGCAGTCTTTTTTTTTGTGGAGTTTTGTAAACACCTTCATCTCTAACTATAGTGCATTTTATGGATTCAATTTTACAATCATCAACCAAGTAATAAAAAATATTTTTTATGTCGTCGCAGTTCTCATGGTTTACTGTAATGCTTACTACGGGGTTTATATTTGAAGAAAGTTTTTTAAGTCTAAAATAGGTATCGATGCAGTTTTTAAATAAATTTTTAATTTTTCTAACTTTGTTGTGTTTTTCTGGAAAATCATCAATAGAAATTTGAAATGTAAGTTCAATATTTTTTTTGAACTTGGTAATTTCTATTGCAAATTCTTCAATCCTATCTGGTAAGCTTGCATTGGTAGTTATGTAAATTGATTGAACAGTTGAATTTACAATATATAATTTTGCTATATCTATGATATCTTTTCGAGCAAAAGGCTCTCCACCCGTCAAATTTACATTTAAAAGAGATTTTCCAAAACTTTTAGTTAATTTTTCAATCTCCTCTAACGAAAGCTCACCTTTAAAAGTGTTTGGGTCATCAAAATCTATAAAACAAAAAGAACATCTTGCGTTACACCTATTGGTTAAAAAATGAACAACACTAACAGGTTCATTCTTTACAAAGTTAATGTTTTTTAAAACTCTTGCAAAACTTGTATTTTTTGTAATCATTATATTTTAACAAATTAATCTAATTCAAACTTGTTTTTATAATCCTTTTTTAATTTTTTATTTTGGTTTTCTTTAATTAGAAAAAAATTTCCTATCACTAAAATATCAATTTCAGTTCCCATAAAACATTTAAAAGCATCCTCAGGAGTATTTACAATAGGTTCACCCCTCACATTAAAAGAAGTATTAACAATTACTGAACACCCTGTTTTTTTTTTGAAATTATTTATAAGTTTGTGATATTTGGGATTTGTTTCTTTGTGTACTGTCTGTATTCTAGCAGAATAGTCTACATGAGTAACAGCTGGTATTACTGATCTTTTTATATTTAATTTATCTATACCAAACAACATTTTTTCTTTTTCTGTCATATCTAGGCATTTAGTCTTTTTTATGTTTGAAACAAGCATCATGTAAGGACTATTACAAGTTAAATCAAACCATTCAGCCAAATCCTCCGCAATTACTGATGGAGCAAAAGGTCTAAAACTTTCTCTATACTTAACTTTTAAATTTAAACTTTTTTGCATAGTGACTGATCTTGCGTCAGCAATAATTGATCTATTTCCTAAAGCTCGGGGTCCAAATTCCATTCTACCTTGAAACCATCCAATTGCTCTTCCATCTTTTAAAGCAGATGAAGTTTTTTCAATTATTTCTGCTTCCTCAAATATTTCATAACTTGCTCCTATTTGTTTAAGAGACTCTTCTATTAAATTATCTGAATATTCGGGACCTAAGTATGAACCCGTCATACTATCTTTTGTTTGATCTACTTTTCTTATATTATTTTTTTCTATATGCCAAAAACCTAAAGCTGCACCCAAAGCTCCACCTGCATCACCGGCAGCAGGTTGTATCCAAATATTTTTATATGTTTTGTCTTTCAATATTTTTCCATTAGCTACACAATTTAAAGCTACACCACCAGCTAAACATAAATTAGGTATTTTGTACTCCTTAAATAAATATCTAGTTATCTTTATAATAATTTCTTCTGTTACTGATTGAATAGATGCAGCAATATCCATATGAAATTGTGTCAATTTTTCTGTTTTTACATTTCTTGGTTTTTGGTTAAAGAGCTTATTAAATTTTTTATTCGTCATAGTAAGTCCAGTTGCATAATTAAAGTAGGATTGATCTAACATAAATGAACCATCTTCTTTAACATCTATTAAATTTTTTAATATTAAATCTTTAAATTTAGGAGTTCCGTAGGGCGCTAATCCCATTAATTTATATTCACCACTATTAACTTTAAAACCAACAAAGTATGTAAAAGCGGAATATAGTAAACCCAAGGAATGAGGAAAATGAATTTCTTTAACAATTTCTAGTTTATTTTTTTTACCAATAGCAACGGTTGTTGTTGCCCATTCTCCTACGCCATCAGCTGTTAAAATTATTGCTTCTTCGAATGGAGAAGGATAAAACGCACTCGATGCGTGGCTTAAATGGTGTTCAGAGAAATTAATTTTATTGATGCTAGAAAATTTTTTATCATGGGATTTTAATTTATTAAAGAGTAATTTTTTTTGAAATAATTTTTCTTTTAGCCATAAGGGCATAGACATGCAGAATGATTTAAAACCAGCGGGTGCAAACGCCACATAAGATTCAAGTAATCTTTCAAACTTTAAAAACGGTTTTTCATAAAAGACTATATGATCAATTTCACTTAAGTTTAATTTTGCAAATTTTAATACAAATTCAATTGCATTATATGGATAATTAGAATCATGTTTTTTCCTAGTAAACCTTTCTTCTTGTGCGGCTGCAATTATTTGACCATCTATTATAATAGAGGCCGCACTATCGTGATAGAATGCTGATATACCAAGTATTGAGGTCATTAAAATTAAAATATAGTATAAATAAATGGCGCCAGAACTGAACCTTGACTTAAAATAATTAAACCACCAAATAAAAATAGAACTATTAATATTGGTAGTAACCAATATTTTTTTCTAATTTTTAAAAAACTCCAAAATTCTTTTAAAAAATCCATATTTAAAACTGATTTTTCATTGAGGTTTTTATCTTTTCTTTATTTACCCAATAACTTTTAATATTTTTTTTTTTTAATTTTAGCAAATTTTTTCTAAATAAACGCATAATTAAACCTGTTGGTGTAACTACTAAAAAAAATATAATTCCCATCACAATAGGAGATACCAATACTCCCAAAAAAATTCCAAGATAGTTCCACAGTTTATTTAAAGGATATAAAAGTTTAGAATTTAAAATACCTAAAAATAAGAAAATTACAGATAATAAAAGTGCCCACGTTCTTATAGTTTCCCCCAATTTTATTGGCCATAAGGCAATCAATAAAAATACAACAAAAAATAACAACCCAAAGCTCCTATTAGAAGACATTTTTTCTATTTTTAGAAAATTCATATAATATATAGTGTATATAAACTATTATTTTATTTTACTAGCAACTATTTTCTCGCTAAATTAGAATTGTTAAATATAAAGTTTTTACGTAGCAAAAAAAAGCCACAATATCAAAGTAGCTTGACAAAGTAACCATCAACAAAGTAAAAACTAGTATCAAATATGACAGGTGATTTATGGGCATACATTACGATTATAAATCAAAACGTGGCGAAAGAGCCATGTTAAAGGAAGCAAAAAGAAAAGCTAGATTGGCTCAAAAAAAAGCTAAAAAAATAATGTCATCCGAACCTATTCAAAAAGTAGAAGAGGTTAAAACACATGACATAAAAAAAACAATAACATTAGAAGATTTAACAAATCCAAATCAAAAGTAGAATGGATGCAGCTAACTTCAAAAAAAGACTTAAGGCAGAAAAAAATTAAGCGAGCTTTAATAAATAATCTTAAAAAAAGAAAAATATTTCAAAATAAAATTAATAAAGAAAGTAAAAAGTAAGAAAGTGACTGTTTTATCTGACCGCTGGATTAGGAAAATGGCTATCGAGAACGATATGATTAAACCGTTTGTTGATAAACAGCAAGCTAAAGATAATATATCATATGGTTTATCATCTTTTGGATATGACGCAAGAGTATCTAATGAATTTAAAATTTTCACTGATGTAGATTCAGTAATAGTTGATCCAAAAAATTTTAAAAATAATAGTTTTGTATCTAGAACATGCAAAGAATGTATAATACCCCCAAATTCTTTTGTATTAGCTAGTACAGTTGAATACTTTAAAATACCCAAAGACGTTTTAGTAATATGTTTAGGAAAATCAACTTACGCAAGATGTGGAATTATAGTAAACGTAACTCCCTTAGAACCGGGTTGGGAAGGTTTTGTTACATTAGAGTTTTCAAACACATCCCCTTTGCCAGCAAAAATTTATGCCAATGAAGGTGCTGCGCAATTTATTTTTTTAAAAGGAAATGAAATACCAGAAATTACGTATGACCAAAGAAACGGAAAATATATGAACCAATCTGGCGTGACTTTACCAAAGTTGTAATCTAACCTTAAATGCAAAGATTAGAAATTAAAGGTGGTAAAAAAATTTCTGGAATAATTAATATTTCTGGTTCAAAAAATGCAACTTTACCTATATTAGCTTCAACAATACTGACTGATAAAAAAGTTTTAATAACAAATGTACCTATAGTAAAAGACGTAGAAACGATGGTCGACCTTTTACAAGCCATGGGATCTAATATTAAATTTGATAAAAAAAATAAAAAAGTTTTAATTAAAAATAAAAAAAAATTAAGCACTTTTGCGTCTTATAGTATGTTAAAAACAATGAGAGCAGGAGTATTAGTTTTAGGACCTTTATTGGCAAAATATGGATTTGCAAAAGTATCTTTGCCAGGTGGGTGCGCTATAGGCTCGAGGCCAATCAACTTACATTTAGATGCACTAAAAAAAATGGGTGCAAATATAAAAATAAAAGATGGTTATATAATAGCTTCGGCAAAAAAAGGTTTAAGTGGTTGCTCAATAAAATTTAAAAAAATCTCAGTTGGAGCAACAGAAAATATTTTAATAGCAGCATGTTTTGCAAAAGGACTAACTAAATTAAGCAATTGTGCTTTAGAGCCAGAAATACAAGACCTAATTACTTTTTTAAAAAAACTTGGGTGCAGAATTAAATGGAAAAAAAAACGAAATTTAGAAATTTATGGTATGCAAAATCTAAAATCAGCACTTCATAAAGTGATCTTTGATAGAATTGAAGCTGGCACATATATTATTGCTTCTGCTTTAACTAATGGAGTCCTTAAAATTAAAAACATTGATACCAGTATTATGTCTGCTGAAATAAACTTATTAAAAAAGTCAGGTGTTAAAATTGTTAATAAAAAAAACTATGTACTTGTAAGCTGTAAAAAAAAATTGAAAAGCCTAAATATTGTTACAAAGCCCTACCCCGGTTTTCCAACAGATTTACAAGCTCAAATTATGGTTTTAATGACTAAAGCTCAGGGGGTTTCAGAAATAAAAGAAAATATATTTGAAAATCGTTTTATGCATGTATCTGAATTAAGAAGAATGGGTGCTCATATTGATATTAAAGGAAATACAGAGAAAATTTTAGGTAAAAGACAATTGAATGGAGCAGAGTTAATGGAAACTGATTTGAGGGCATCAGTATCTTTAGTGTTAGCAGGACTAGTGGCTTCAAATAAGACAATTTTAAATAGAGTTTATCATTTGGATAGAGGGTACGAGAAAATTGAAAAAAAATTAACAAATTGTGGAGCTCAAATTAAAAGACTAAAATAATTTTGAGTATTGTATTATGTTAAAAATTTTAATAAATATTATAAAAAAAAAGAAAGTTTATATTGTCAAAACAAGATTTTTTAGAAATTAAAGGTAAAGTCACAGAGTTATTACCTAATGCAATGTTTAGGGTTAAACTTGACAATAATCATGAAGTTTTGGCACATACCGCTGGAAAACTTAGAAAAAATAGAATAAGAGTTCTTACTGGTGATAACGTTTTAGTAGAGGTTACCCCTTACGATTTAACTAAAGGGAGAATAATCTTTAGATACTAATTTGGCTAGGTAGCTCAGTTGGTAGAGCAGAGCCCTGAAAAGGCTTGTGTCGGCGGTTCGAGTCCGTCCCTGGCCACCACTAAAAAGTGTAGCAATTCTGCTTACAGTTTTGTTTTATTAGAAATATTTTTATTAATAAATTTTTCCCATACTTGTAAAATCAAGTTTTTGAATTGTTCAGCAAAAAGTGAATCATTAAATAGAGGAGATTCGGGAGTCGCTTGTAATATATTTTTTTTTATTTCAGAAAGTTGAGAAAAATTTTTTGAAAATTTAATAGCTTTAGTTATATATTCATTTTTATCATCAGCAATCCAATCTGACAATCCGATATTATGATTTACACTTTGTGCTGTACGTGAAATAAATTTAGACCCTTTTTTAGTAAGTAATGGAACTCCCATAAAAATTGCTTCAAAGCTAGTTGTTCCACCTGAATATGGAAAAGGGTCTAAAGCTATATCAATTTTATTATAAGTTTCTAATAATTTTTTCCTTGGAGAATTTTCCTCTAAAATCAATTTTTTTACATTTACTTTGCAAATTGCAAATTGATCAATTATTTTTGTTCTAACATATTTTTGTTTGAGCATTGAATTTTTTAAAAAAAGTTTTGAATTTGGAACTTCATTTAAAATTTTTGCCCAAACAGTAATGACTTCTTCATTTAACTTATTAATATTATTAAAGCATCCAAATGTAATAAAACCATTTTTTTCTGCTGGTGTTAATTGTACTTTGCTTATTTTAAATTCTGGTTTACTAAGGCAACACCAAATACTTGGCAAATTTAAAATATTTTCTACAAACTGATTTTTAATCGTTGGTGGCGTGACATACTGATCTCCTATAATGTAATCTATTTCCCTAATTCCAGTTGAAGCAAGATATCCTGCCCAGGATACCTGTACCGGAGCTGGTTTATTAATAAAAATCGGCAACCTATTATGCGCCGAATGTCCAGATAAGTCGAAAAGTATATTTATTTTATCATTTCTTATTTGATTAATTACTTCCAAATCATTTAAATTTGATATTTCTCTCCAGTTGTCAAAATGAGATTTTATTTTAATAGTTAGATCGTCTTCTTTTTTAAAGTTTGAATAAGCAAAAAGATTAAAACTTCTTTTTAAGTGTTTTAGTGTATCTAGTAAAAAAAACCCCACAGGGTGCTCCTTAAAGTCACCTGAGACAAAACCAATTTTAATTTTTTCTGGGTTTTCCTCATACTGATAAGGAGAGCATAAACTGTTTTCAATTTTTTTAAAACTATTTCCAAAGTTTTTTGCAGCAGAAATATAGTATTGATCATCATACTTTGTTAAATAACTAAGATTGAACAAATAATTGCTGTATGCTTTATAATGTTTAGGATTAGTTATTATTGCTTTTTTGAAATTTTGAACACTTTCATCAACTTTTCCATTTTTTTTTAGTACAATTCCCAAATTATAGTACCCTTCAGTGTAATCTTTGTTTAACTCAACAGTTTTTTTAAAACTTTCACTGGACTCCTCAAAACGACCCAAGTCTTTTAGTACTGCTCCTAAGTTATTATGGGCATCAACAAGATCAGGTTTTAAAGCAATTGCCTTTTTACAATTAGTTAGAGCTTCATCAAATTTATTGAGATCTTTTAATGTAACAGCGAAGTTATTATAAGTTTGCGCAAAGTTAGGCTTTATCTTCATTGCCATTTTATAGTTATTAGTTGCTTCGACTAATCGTCCAAGTTTTTGAAGTGCAACACCTAAGTTATTATAACCTTCAGCATAATCAGGATTTATTTTAATTGCTTTTTTATGATAGTTGACTGCCTGCTCCAATTTATTTTGATCCGCAAGAATAGCTCCAAGCAGATTATGTAAAACAAAATTTTTTGGGAATTTTTTAATAAAGTTTTCTATTTTTTTTTGGTTTCATCTAATTTTCCTGCTTTATACAAATTTACAAGGTTTTCTATGATTTTCTGATCAAGTTGATCTTCCTTATTCTTTAAGTTCATAAATTATTATATTTAATTAAATTTTGTAAGATCCTGGCAAATGAATCCATCCTGTAATTATATCTTTTTTATTCATTTTTTTAGATACTATAAAATTTTTGACAGAAACATGACAATAATTAACTCAACTTACTAGTTTATAAATCAAACCTTCAATCTGTTAAAAAACTCTATTAAAAAATTTTATTTATATATACTTAAAGAAACTTAAGTTTTTCCCTTAAATTTGCTCTTGTTTGATGCAAGAAAGGTGTATTATGATCTTGACATTACATCATTAAATCTATTATACCAAACATAGGTTGCGAATAAAGTTTGCAATTAATTAATAATAGGTAAGGAACGTTAAATGAGTCTTAAAGGTAAAGTTAAGTGGTTCAATGGAAAAAAAGGTTATGGTTTCATTGAGCGTGAAGATAAAGAGAAAGATGTTTTTGTTCATCATACTGCAGTTACGGAAGCTGGTCTTCAGTATATAAATGAGGGTGATGAAATAACATTTGAAGTTGAGAACGGCGATAAAGGACCTTCCGCAGTAAAACTGCAAAAAGCTTAATCGAATTTCAATAAATTTCACAATCACATTTGATCAACTTAATTATAAATAAAAATCTAAATTAACCAGAAAGGATAATAAAATGAGCATTAAAGGAAAAATTAAATGGTTTAATGGAACAAAAGGATATGGTTTCATTGAAAGAGAAGACAAAGAAAAAGATGTTTTTGTTCATTCTTCTGCAGCAAGAGAAGCAAACCTTCAATTAAATGAAGGCGATGAACTTACTTTTGAAGTAGAGAATGGCGAAAAAGGTCCATCAGCAGTAAACTTACAAAAAGTTTAATTGCATACAATCTGTTGTTGCAAAGTAAATATATTATGTTACTTTGCGACAATGATTAAAAACTTAAAAATCACTGAATTCCCAAAAGCAAAGCACCATTTTGCACACGCTAGGCTATTGCTTAGCTATTAATCATACATAAAAATTTTAATTTACAATAATTTAATATAAATAGGAGATATGCAGCAGTAGCTCAGTTGGTTAGAGCACTAGTTTGTGGAACTAGGGGTCGGTGGTTCGAGCCCACCCTGCTGTACCAAAAAA
>Ga0114999_10003775_pt1 | contig 18767 bp, 21 predicted proteins | sample ArcticOcean_MG_C_3_FD_89820 | JGI IMG/M metagenome (GOLD analysis project Ga0114999, IMG submission 89820) | Marine microbial communities from western Arctic Ocean - ArcticOcean_MG_CB8_126 | ecosystem: Environmental > Aquatic > Marine > Oceanic | place: Arctic Ocean: Canada Basin | collected...
AAGTGATGGTGAAATTGGGGCGATTAAGAAAAAAGAGGAAAAGGAGCCTGAATTAACTGATTTGCCTGGGATTGGGCCTGCAGTTGCAGCTAAACTTGAGACAGCAGGGATTCATGACCTAATGTCTTTAGCAGTTATGAGTCCTGGAGTATTGGGTGATGCTGCAGGAGTTAGTGCAGGAGTAGCAAGAAAAGCTATACAAGCTGCAAGAACAATTCTTGATTTAGGATTTAGCGATGGGGTCGCATACGCAAAGAAGCGATCAAACACAGCCTATATTTCTACAGGGAGTAAGGCTGTAAATGATCTTCTGGGGGGAAAAGGTTTTGAAACTAGGGCAATTACAGAATGTTATGGGGCATACGGTAGTGGGAAAAGTCAGTTGGCTTTTACTTTAGCCGTGAATGTCCAGTTGCCACTTGATCAAGGAGGAGCTAATGGGAAATGTGTTTTTATTGATACTGAAGGAACATTTAGGCCGGCTAGAATAAGGCAGATTGCTGAGGCCCTTGGAGCTAATTCTGAGAAAGTATTAAAAAATATTTTAGTAGCTCGTGCGTTTAATAGTGATCATCAAATGTTGCTTTTAGAGAGGGTTGGAGAGATGATTAAAGAAGGAGAACCAATAAAATTGTTGATAGTGGACTCATTAACTGCACACTTTAGAGCTGAATTTGCTGGTAGAGGGCAATTAGCAGATAGGCAGCAAAAATTGAATAGATATATGCATGACTTGATGAGGATAGCAGAGACACATAATTTAGCTATTTATGTTACCAATCAAGTAATGTCAAATCCTGCTCAGATGTTTGGGGATCCCACGACGGCAATTGGAGGGAATATTGTTGGACATTCTTCAACATTTAGAATCTATTTGAGAAGAGGGAAAAAAGGTTCAAGGGTTGCTAAATTAGTTGATAGTCCAAATTTACCTGACGATGAAACTATTTTTTGGGTAGGTTCTAAAGGCGTTAATGATGAAGAAGATTAACTTTATAAAATCAGATTCCTTATTTTATCTATGAGGTGGGTTGCAGTTCATGGGCATAAGTTTAAAATTTTATTTATCGCGGTAATTGTATTGTTGGTTGTTGGGACTGCTTTTTATCATCAAGTGGAAGGTTTTAGTTGGGTTGATTCTTTTTATTTTACTTCGGTGACTTTAACGACGGTGGGTTTTGGAGATTTTGTTCCTAGCACCATTGCAGGAAAGATCTTTACTGTGGCTTATCTTTTTGTAGGGATAGGGATTATCCTTGGGTTTATCAATTTATTAGCCAAACAAAGAATAAGAAGAAGGCTTTATCAGAGTGCAGAAAAGGAAAAAGAGATTGATAAATTAGAAGAGAAAGTTAAAAAGTTGAAAGGGTCTCCTAAAAAAAGAAAGAAGAGAAGATAAACAATAAAAACCTTGAATTCTTATTTATTCTATTATTATGCCAGAAAATATTGATCATTTAGATCTAGATTGTGAAGAAATTAAGTTAGCTTTAGAAACAGATATTTGTAAGAATTGTATTAATGTTGTTGTTGGTAAAGGCAATAGTAATTCTGAGATACTCTTTATTGGTGAGGCACCTGGAAGAAACGAAGATGAAAAGGGTTTACCCTTTGTGGGTGCAGCTGGAAAGAACCTAGATGCGCTTTTAGAGGACGTGGGGCTAAGTTTAGATAATATCTATATTGTGAATATATTAAAATGCCGCCCCCCTGAGAATAGGGATCCTTTACCCGAAGAGATAAGAGCGCATACTCCTTGGTTGATTAAACAGATAAAGGAGATGAAGCCCAAAGTAATTTGTAGTTTAGGTAATTATGCTACTAAGTTCTTTCTTTCTTTAGGGGAAGTTGAAAAAATGAAAAAACAGCCAGGAATTACTTCTATACATGGAAAGGTTAGGATGATTGATTTTGTTGGGTTGAAGATTAAATTGATTCCATTATTTCATCCTGCAGCTTTAATTTATAATCGGTCTTTGAAAGTGGAGTGGGATAAAGATCTAGAGATAGTAAAGAAAGAGATTAATTAAAAAATATATCCTTGAAAAAGTATATATAGTTTTAGCGCTTTTATTTAATATGGCTTATGATCTTAAGCGTAGTTCTGATGAACCTTTAGAGCAAATTGATGGTACATACATTGTAGTTGAATGTGAAGGAAACTATGTTGAGGGCGATAAAAAAGGAAATAAAAAGCGTAATGCTAGGGGACATGTGTGCCTGGTATCAGATGTTCGGCCCGGGAGGGAAGGCTTGATAGAATATGCTACCAGGACTAGAATAATTAAGAATGCCATAAGGGGGATTGCTTTTAGGAAATTAGAAAAAACTGTGAAATGTCCAGAATGTGAAGAAGATTAAGGGCCTCTAATTTTAATAAACTTATAATGTGCGTTTTTTAATTCTACTTTGGGGATAGAATCTTTTATTGTATAAACTTTCTTCTTATCTTTATTAATTCTGTAGAATTTTAGCTTCATTTTAAAAGACACCTAGGGTTTCTTTTAAAAAATTCCCTTTCTGTTTTTGTGAAATGGCATTTTTTTATGCCTCCTATGAGACCATACATTTTTACTTTTCCTTTATTGAAAATTCTATTTTGTTCTTTTTTGATTCTTTTTCTACTGTTTCCAGTATTTCTTTAAGTCTATTGTCTGCTTTTTTGGCATCATCCGATTCTAATTTAAGGGTATATCTTCCTGCAGAGAGGTATCTTATTTCAATATCTTTTATATCTGCTAAAAGGCTTTTTATTTGATCTAACCCATCAGGGTTAGTTGTTTTTAGAAAGATTTCCTTTTTTATTGAGATTGTTTTTTGTTTTTGAGCATTGATTATTTCTAAGAATTTATTTGTGTCTTCTTTTCCTATTAATGCCTCTAATTCTTTTGAATCTTCTCTTGCGGATTCAACAAAATCATAAAGTCTTTCTTCTTCTTCTATTTTTTGAACTATCCCTTCTACTTTATCTTTGATTATGCTCTTTAAGATATTCTTATAGCTTTTTTCTTGTTTGAAGTGTTCTTTAACTTCTTTTTGTTCTTTAGGAGTAACCCTTCTTAATGAAAGCTCTATTCTATTTCCCTGTTTTCTTAAGACCTTACAGATTATCTGTTTCTTTGGAACTACATAATCTCTTAGGTTTCTAATCCTTCCTGGGGCTATCTCTGGGAGGATTATACTTCCTTCCCCCCATCTATGAATTTTTACAAATACTGTAGTTCTTTCTACTCGATCTACAGTACACATTACTATGTCGCCTACTTCAAGTTCCATGATAATAGAATATAATTTACTGTTTTAAAGGTTTTGATGGGTTATTGATCTAAAATTGAAGCCTTTTGTTTAATTGTTAATTACATTGCTGGCAAAAGAGGATATTAAAAATTAAATGGAAGAAAGTTATTAATTAAATCTGTGCTTAAATTTTAATAGTTTCTATTTCTAAACTCTTTTTTAGGTGATTTATGAACTCTGTTTCAAATTCTTTCTCAATTAAGCATCCTGCTGCAAATTCATGGCCTCCAATGATTCCATCAAATTTAGAATTAGCGTTGGTTAAGAGTTCTTTTACATTTCTTCCGACTCTTCCTACATTTCTTGCAGAGACTTTTATTTTTTCTTCTTTAGAATATGCTAGAGTAATTATTGTTGTTCCGGGCTCATATATTTTTGAGTTTGAGAGTATGCTTGCAATTGTGCCCACCATTGCTTCTTTTATATTTTCTTGGGCATTTATTATTGTGTAGTCTTTTCCTTGTATTTTTTCTGCGTCAGATACAAATTTTAAGGCAGAGATTATGTGTTGCCGGTACTTTGCGTGTTTTGCTTCAGCCTTCTTTTTTGCTGAAGGGACCTCCATACAAAATTGTAATGCCGTATTGGAATCATCCAATTTTGAGCAGGCATTTATCTTTGAACTAATTTCTCTTGCGTCTTCTAGCTTATTGTAGAGGTTTATTAGATAGATATTTCCCACAATTTCTTTATCCTTCGTGTTTGGGTTTCTAAGCATTATGGCCATCACTAATTTTTCCATTTCCTCTTCATTTAGCTCTAGTAAGCTGGGATATCCCTTTTCTGTAGGGGAAAGATCAGCATCCTTCATTAATTCTAAAACTCCTTTGACATTGCCAGTTACTCCAGGAATGAATGGGCTTGAAGAGTACTCCAAGACTCTGTTTAAAGGACGAGTTGAAGGGAAGATTAAAGCGCCTTTTTTTATTTGGATTTCTTTGTCATTTAAGATTTCGTTATTCATGGTGTCTATTTCTTTTTCAAGCTTATCTCCTATCATTCCAAGGATTGCCAGTTTTGCAAATTCTTTATTCTCCTCATTTAATTCTTTACAGAATAGGTAAGTTAATCCGGAGCTACTCATTTTTTGTTGGTCATGCAACTCTGGATTAATTATGTGTACATCTTCTTGGATTTTACTTTCATCGATTTCATGGTGGTCTATTATGAAGATGTGCTTTGCTTCCAGTTTTGAAATCGCATCTAAACTATCTGAAGCTAAATCCAGGAACAGAAATATTTTATCTTTAGGAAGTTTGGCAATGAATTCTTTTTCTAAGTTTTTTACAATTTTTAATGAGAAGTTTTTATCTAATTTTTTTAAAGATTGAATCATTATTGAAGCAGAACTTATTCCATCGGTATCGAAATGACTTATTATATGCACATCTTGATCTTCTGATACTTCTAAAAACTTTTTAGATAGTTTACTTATCTGATTATTAAGTGTGCCCTCTCTTTCCATCCTTTTTTAAAAACTATTAATTTACTCTACCTTGTGATATTTCTTCAACTTTCTTCTTTGTGAAAAAACTCTGTCCTTTTCTCTTTTTGATCTCTTATCCTGTGGGTTAGCTTCAAAGTGAGTCTTTATTCTTTCTAGCTTTTCCTCCACATTCTTTAAGTCAGGGTTTACGTACGTTCCCTTTTCTTTAAGTATTTGAGATATTTTCTTTTTGAATTCTTTTGAATGAATTTCTTCTTTTCTTAAGGCTTCACCAATCTTCTCAGAAGTTAATTCTTTTGAGAGTTCTAGAACTCTCTTTTCATATTCAGCCTCAGTTATTTTCTTTACTGGCTTAGCAGCTTTTAGAGTTTCCTTTTTTGAAGCGGCTTTTTCTTTCTTTATCATGTAGATTCAATAAAAATATCGTTTTTAAAGATTTCTAACGATTGAATCAGAGTGATTATTGGGTATGAGTAAGATATTTAAACTAACCCACGTTTATTTTGGTATGGTGAAGACAATTGGGATACTTTCCCTAAAAGGAGGAGTAGGTAAAACTTCTAGCGTTGTTTCATTGGGTTCAGCTTTATCTGAGTTTGGGAAGAAGGTTTTATTGATTGATGGGAATTTTTCTGCTCCAAATCTAGGAATTCATTTGAATTTGTTGAATCCTGAGAAGCATATGCACCATGTTATGGAGAGATCAATTAATTCCAAGGAGGCGGTACATAGCTTAGATCATTTTGATGTAATCCCGGCTGATGTTCATGGAGATAGAGTTAGAAATCCTTTAAAATTAAGGGATAGATTGAAGAGTATTAAGAAGTCTTATGATTATGTCTTGATAGATTCTTCTCCAGCTTTGAATGAAGAGACTCTTGCTACAATGCTTGCATCAGATTATTTGTTTGTTGTTACGACTCCAGATTATGCAACATTAAGTATGACGTTAAAAGCAATTAAATTAGCTCAACAAAGGGGAACTAAGATTGATGGGTTAATTTTGAATAGAGTTTATGATAAGAACTTTGAATTATCCTTAGAGGACATTGAGAGAACTTCTGAAGTTCCCGTGTTGGCAGTTATTCCTCATGACGTTAGTGTTCCAGAAGCTCAATCTAATTTTATCTCTTTACTTGAACACAGTCCAAAATCTCCTGGGAGTGAAGAGTATAGGAAATTGGCTGCTGCCCTTTCTGGGGAAAAAGCTCAACCGCCTAAACTTAGAAAGTTTTTCAAGTGGGTTAATCCTGTTAAACAAGATGTGAATAGGGCTGTATTTTATAATAGGGTATTTGATTAAAAGATCCCTTTTGGTTTCTTTTAGGAACTCCCTTTTTTGTTGATGAAAAAGGACAGATAGATAATTTTAAAAGTGAAAGGGGAATATTATTCTTAGAGCCCTATAGTACAGTGGTCAAGTATTCGGCCCTTTGAAGGCCGGGACCCAGGTTCGAATCCTGGTAGGGCTATTAATCCGAACCCTCCAGATTCGGGCGTCTTATATAAAATCCTCACTGCTCCGTCAAAAGACGAATCAATCCTGATAAGGCTATGATCCTTTTTTGTAACGTCCTCTTTTTTCTACTGTAATTAACCTTTCAAGAACTCTCCTTGACTCAGCTTTGTTTATTTTTTGATAAGCCTTTTCTATGGCTATCCAGAGATTTTCATGATTTTTGAAATGTTTTGCTTCCAGGGCTTGTTTTAGAACATGGAGGTCAACGGCCTTATCTTCATATTTTCCGTTTTGGAAGCCAAGTCCAAAATCGATTATATAAAGGGAACCTATGTTTCCCTTTATCAAACCCTCCTCTGAAAGGTCTTCTTTTAAGATCATGTTACTTGTTGTTGGATCTCCATGGATTAGGTGTTCCTTATGGAGTTTTGCCATAGATATCCCTATTTCTCTTGCTATCTTTTCTTGTTCTTTTTCTTGAAATTTGTCTAGATGGTCTGATAATCTTTTTCCCTTTATGTATTCCATGTGGAGTATTCTTCCCATAGGCATTTCTAGGGGTTTAGGGGAGTTGATTATCCTTGAAGCTTTATCAAGAAGCTTGGCCTCTGATCGTGTTCTTCTAATTCTAATTTTTTTATCGAGTTCCGGAATTCTATAAGATTTTGGAAGGCGATCTTTTATTATTTTGTTTAGTTTTTCATCTAGGAAGATTGTTGCTTCTGCTCCCTGTTGTAGTATTTTTTGTTTCATTGTGAATCTAATATTTTTTGTTTATTTTTTCTTGGGCGCCATCAAAATGTTTCACTATCTTTTCATACTATCCAAGAGCTATTTCTGACTTAAATGTGTTTTGGGGTGGATTATTTACCATGCCAAAAGTTCTTTTGTTTGCCAACCAAATATCTTATAGTTCAAGAGGTAAGTTTTATTAATCTGCTCCCTCAATTAAATTATATGAAACTAAAATTATATAATGGAGAATTCATAAATTTGTCAGTTCATGGTCTTAAAAATAAAAATCCAGTGATCTATTGTGTTGGTTTTGGTGAATCTCAAGATGATCTTCTTAACAAGCATTTCATAGAGCAACTTTCTAGTTCTTTTTTTGTAATTACTTTTGATTATAGAAATACAGGCAAAAGTTCTGGAAATATTGAAAATTTAAAGACTTCTGATATGATTGCTGATTTAAAGAAGGTTTTAAAATATTGTAAAGTTAAATTTTCAAGTAAAAATTGGGGAAAAACTACAATTATTGGATGGTCGCATGGTTCAATTGTATCTTTAATTTTTTCTACAAAACAGAAAATTAAGAACCTTATTTTAATAGGATATGATGGGTTTATAGAAAAAGAAAGTGATTTTTCTAGAGCTTGGAAAAAATTAAGACTTTTGCCTGATATAAGCAATTTAAAAAAAGGGAAATTAGTTGCTAATAAAAGGTTACCCCTCAAATACCAATATCATCTTGATCTTAAAAAATATAAGAAAAATAGAATTATCCCTAAGAGTAAGGCAGAACATATCTTAATTTTACAAGGCAGTAAGGATGATTTCGCCAAAACCAAAGAAGATTTTTCATTGCTTAAACAAAGATATGAGATTATAAAAATTAAAAAAATAGGCCATGAACTCAACATATCAAAAGTTTATCCGCAGATTAAGAAGTTCATCACAGAGTCTCTTGAACTATAACTTCTTTAATTAAGTAATGTGGTTAAGGGAAATACTCCTTCTTCAGGGTTAGTTGCATGGATTATATTTTCTTTTAGGGGTTGATCGGGTGGTTCTTAGGGAGCTTAAAAAAAATAGTGCCAGGTTAAGGTCTGAAGAGGAGATTATCTTTTCATATAAAATAAAACGATTAGGCCAATTATTAATGAAATATCCATGATCATGCAATATTTACAGAAAGAACCAATCACAAATTCTTGAAGGTATAGGAAGTAAATTGCAACTAATCCTCCCAGAATCATTCCTATGGAGATTATATTTGTTTTATCTTTTGAGGGTTTCATTAGATTTAATACGGTTAGTATTGCCAGAAATGAAAAGACAACCACTCCATAAACATTATTTTTTAATCCAAAAGTGTAAGCGTATTCAGAATTTTGAACCTTGTCACATCCTTCACCTGCTTCACAGAATGCAGGATTGTCCATGGTTAAGATTAAAGAAGAGAGAAGTGAGATAAGGAAAATGGCAAAGAAGATGTGGTCTTTTTTTATTTTATGTCTAATCTTCATCTGAGTTTCATCCTTTTTTGCTTTCCAAACTTTTTCATCATTTTTTGCATTTGTTTTTGGGACATTCCTTGAGACATATCCATGTCTGAGCCAGACTTAACCATTTCTTGTAACATTTTGTATTGTTTTAGTAAAGAACGAATATCTGCATTATTCACTCCTGCTCCTTGGGCTATTCTTGCGATCCTGGAAGTTTCTTTTTCTAATAATTCAGGATTTTCTTTTTCTTCAGGCGTCATAGACTTAAGGATATGTTCCCATTTACTTGTTTTTTGCTCTTGGTTTTCTAGAACATTTTCTGGAATCTTTGCTGCGCCTAAACCTGGGATCATAGATTTTATTTTGTCTATCCCCCCTAATTGATTCATTGATTTTACTTGTTCTATGACATCTTCTAGACTTATTTTTCCTTCTTCTAGACTTTGCATTATCTTTTCTTGTTTTCCTTCATTTGAAACGGACTTTACTTTTTCAAGCAGGGCTTGGAGGTCTCCCATGCCCAAAAGCCTTGAAAGAAAAGCTTCTGGATTGAATTCTTCTATATCATTTATTTTCTCTCCATTTGTTATGAAATAGACTGAAGCATGCGTTTCTGCTGCGGCGGTTAATGCTCCTCCTGCTTTTGCGCTAGAATCCATCCTTGTGATTATGACTCCAGTAATATTTAAGGCATTTTTGAATGATTCCGATTGATCTTTTGCTGCTTGACCAATATCAGCAGGCATTACTAGAATTGTTTCAGTGGGATTGATTGCTTTTCCGAGTTCTTTTATTTCTTCAACAAGTCCATCATCTAGATTATGACGTCCGGCAGTATCAATTAAGACAAGATCATAATCTTTTAATTTTGGCTCAAAGCTTTTCCAGGTTTTTAGCGCATTATTTTCTTCTAAATCTATGAATGCAGTAAGTTTGTTTTTATCTGCTAATTGTTTAAGTTGTTCCTTTGCAGCCGGCCTATGAACATCTAGGCCTACAAGTGCAACTTTCTTACCTCTTTTAGAATAATAATTTCCCAGTTTTGAGATTGTTGTAGTTTTTCCTGCACCATATAATCCCAGAAGTATTACTCTGTTTTGGCCTGTTTTTAGTTTTAATTCTTTCTTTTCCCCTCCAAGAATTTGAAGTAGTTCATCATGAAGTAATTTGATTATGTGCTCTTTTTTATCAATTTCTTTTATTCTTTCATCTATTGCTGCTTTCTTGATTTTATCTGAGAGTTCTTTTACTAGAAGTACACTTACATCGGCTTCAATCAGTGCTCTTTGGAGATCTCTAACTATTTGATCTACTAGATTTTTATCAAGAAATATAGCATTCGCTAGTTTATCTGTAGCTTTTTTTAGAACTTGGCCTAGCTTTTCTAACATATTTAAAAGAGCAGATTAATAGTTAATAAAGTTGTGGTCTTGAAAAAGTTTTATAAACCATTAATTATATTAGCTTATATGAAAGTTCACCATATTTTTTATGTTGCAGGAGTTATATTTATCTTCTCTTCAGTTTGGTATTTTACAAGGCAATTTATTGCGGAGTTGCCAGATATTGTGAAATTGGTTTTATTGGGTGTTTCAGTTATCTTTACATTTGTTTTATCAGAAATTTTTAGGGGGAAGGATCTATAATGTCAGCGTATTGGTATCCTTTTTTAGGTTGGAGCGTGTTTTGGATTAGTTTCATCCTTGCGATAATTTTGTTTGCAATTTACAAAAAGATTTATCCTGTTTTTTACATGATTTCAATGGCACTTTATATTTTTACAGCGGGCTTTATGGTGGATGTTTTTGATTTTGGTAAGCTGGGAATTTTGACTGTTCTGGTAATTTCCTCAATGGTGTTTATGGCTTTGGGATATTATCTTTCAAAAGTTTTGAATTTAGAACATAAAAAATGAAGAATATAATTTATGTATCCTTAATTTCTGTTTGTGTGGTTTTGGTGGTTTTAGTTTTGGGAATATATTATACGCAGGATTTTACTGAAGAGCTTTCTTTTGCTGATAGTTTAAGTTTAACAAAGGATTTTGAATCAGATTATACACAGGAATCTATAAATTTTATAGAAGCGAAGATTGGAACCCTTGAGTTGGAAAATAATGGTTATTTTGAAGAGAGTTATGATGTCCCAGTGATTGTTGGTTGTTTGAATTTAAGGGAGGGGTCAGAGGTTCAGCTTCCAGAAAGCAAATTTCAAGTATCTTTTGGAGAGCTTGGGGTAAGAGAAAGAAATATTAAAATTCCTGTTGGAAGTGATTTGAATCATGACCTGGTTGCACGTTACTCTCCGCCATACGCTTCTATTTCATTTAATTCTTTAAGAGAGAATGTGGTGAGTATTTCTTTGTATTCTTCTTCAAAGAAAGAGTCTAGCCCATTTGGAAATGCTTATTACGAAAATATTGAGTATCTTGGTTGTAATCAATTATTGAGGGAGAAAGAACCTTTGAAATTAATTTCTCTTCTTGCGTGAAATTTTTACAGCCCCAAACGTTCAATGAATTTTTCTTTATCAAATGGTTCTATTTTGTTATATTCTTGGCCGGTTCCTAGATATAGAATTGGTTTCTTTGTTACATAGCCCACGCTTAATGCTGTGCCACCTTTTTCATCAATGTCTGCTTTGCTTAAGATAATTCCGTCTATGTTCAGGGAGTAGTTAAAAGACTTTACTTGTTCGACTGCATCGTTTCCCGTTGTCGATTCTCCAACATATATTTTTAGATCTGGTTTGGCAACTCTGTTTATCTTTTCTATCTGGGCCATTAGGTTTTTTGATGTGTGCATTCTTCCGGCTGTATCTATTAAAACGCAATTTATTTGGTTTTTTTCAGCGTATCTTACGGCATCAAAGCTAACTGCTGCTGGATCTGATTCATATTCTCCCGCTATTACTGGAATGCCTATTTTTTCTCCATGGGCTTTTAATTGTTCAATTGAAGCTGCTCTGAAGGTGTCTGCAGCTGCAAGGACACAAGAAATATTCTTCTTTTTTAGAGAACTTGCTATTTTAGCAATACTTGTAGTTTTGCCTGTGCCATTTATCCCACAGAAAAGAATAACATATGGTTTTTTTGCCTGGTCACTGGCTTTTTCTTTTATTCTTTCTTCAATACTGAAAGGTTCAATTAAAATATCGTAGATTATGTCTTTGAAATCTTCTTTAATTGCTCCTTCTATTTCTTTTTTAAGAAGTTCTTTACCTACAATTTTTTCTTTAAGCTCTTTGACTATTTTCTCTGAAACCTCTAAGGCAACATTGTTTTCTAGTAAGAGCATTTCTAATTCATCAGCATAGATATCAAATTCTTCGCTACTCACTTTAACCTTTGTTATTTTTGATTTTATCTTAGAAAATATTCCTTCTTTTTCTTTAGGGGAGACATTAATTTCTTCTGGAGAAGTTTCTTTTATGTCTTCTGCTAACTCTTTTATTTTTTCTAAATCTGGTTCATATTTCTGTTCTCCAACACTGAATTTCATTTGGGGCTTTATCTCTTTGATTTCTTCTTTTATTTGTTTAACTTCTTCTTTGACCTCTTCCTTTGGAACCTTTTCTTTCCTTGATGGGGGTGATGAGCTTTTTTTTATCTCTTCTATTATCTTTTCTTTACTACTTGTAACTACAGCTGGACTTGGCTCCTTAATTGATTCTTCTAGGGTTTCTGACTCCTCTGCCTTTTCCTTAACGTCTTTTGAGAATTTATCTGCCCAACCTTTTAGCTTATCTTTTAGTTTTCCGAACATAATTTTTTCAGGGGATTAAGCGTTAATAAGTTTTGGGTTGATTAATTTTGGGGATCCTGGATTAACTTTTGTTGAAGTATTTTATCAAATTCTAGATTCACAAGGGAATTTAGTTCATGAATTGAATAAGACTGTTTCAGTTCAGACTCAAAGTGAATTCATTGAGAGTTTTGATGTTTCTAACTTTGAGCCTGGAGAGTATATGCTTCTAGCCGAGATTACATATGAAGGTTAAAAGGAGCCAGCACTCTCAGAAAAAGACTTTTTAATTTCTGGAGAAACTCAAACAATTACTGGAAATTTTATTTTGGATAATTTTAGTGCTCCTTCAGTTATAGGTTCAGGGATAGTTCTTTTGTCCTTATTGGGGGCGGCAATTTATTATTTGAAGAAAAAATCTTTTAGATTTGGAAAGGGCTTGCCAAAAGAAAGTGTGAAGGGATTAAAAGGGAAGGCAGTTTATACTGATTCAGGAAAATTTCTAGGAAAAGTTGAAGAAGTAATGATTGGCAAAAATAAGATTGATAGTTTTAAGGTTAAATTACATGAATCAAAGAAAAAAGGGCATAAAAAGAAATCAACTGAAAAGAGAAAATTCAAAGGAGTTTATATAAAAATGAAAGATGTCCAGAGTATGGGGGAAATTTTAATTGTAGATAAAGATATTTTGAAGAAGCTAGCCAAGAAGAGTTAATGAAAGGATAATTTTTCACTATTCACTAAGAATAAGGGAAGTGTATTTTAGGAAAGATAGCTTTAGAGATATATTTTAGAACATAATCTTTAAAAAGTATGGAGGAATCTCAAATAAATGAAAAAGAAGTCTATTATTGCTAGATCATATTTGCCACCTTTTATTGCCTTTAAACCTAGTTTACCCTTTCTTACAGTATCTATTTGATGTCCGTTTTTTTTTTAAGAATTTGTTCGCAAGTTATTGCTATATCTGCATTGTCTTAAATATAGATTATTTTGGCCATCTTTCTCTTTTTATTGAGATGCAAAATTTATATTTAAACCTATCCCAATTTAATTTATCTAAATTTTTATAAAGATCCCATTCCTTGGAATGATATGTTAAAATCAGACCAAAGGCCTTCATTCATTTGTCTATCTTTGAGGACATTCAAATGAAGGGAGTACTAGTTATAATGGACGGGCTTGGAGATTTGCCTCATGATAAACTTAATGGGATGACTCCTTTAGAAGCTGCCGAGACTCCAAATTTAGATTTCCTAGCTACTCGTGGGGAGATGGGATATATGGATTCAGTTAAACCTAATTTTGTTCCAGAGTCTGATGAGGCAATAGTTTGTATTTTTGGAAATGATTTGATTTCTAGTACTAGGGGCCAACTAGAGGCTCGTGGGGCTGGACTAAAACTAACTAGGGGAGATTTGGCATTAAGAGTTAATTTCGCAACAATAAAAGGAAAGGAGATTATTGATAGGCGTGCTGGGAGGAATTTGACAACTGACGAAGCAGAAATATTATCAAGGGCATTAAATGAAATCAAATTGCCCTGTAAGTTTGAATTTGTTCCAACAGTTCAACATAGAGGGGTTTTAGTTTTGAGGGGGGGCTTTTCAGATGATTTTTCTGGTAATGATTTGACTTATGTTAAGGGAAAGGCTGAGAATGTTAGTAACATTGGGAATTGTAAACCTTTTAATGATGAGGATAATGCGAGATATACTACAAATATCCTTAATGAGTTCTTAGAGAAGGCTCATGAAGTTTTGATTAATCATCCAGTTAATCGGGAGAGGAGAGAAAAAGGGTTCTTACCTGCAAATTATCTTTTTGTTCGTGGAGGAGGAATTGAGGTCCCCAAGTTAAAGCAATATAAGAAATGGATTTCAATAACAAATATGCCCTTAGAAATGGGGTTTTCCCATTTATCCGGTATGAATGTGTTTGAATTAGAATATCCTAGGTTAAAAAATTTTGATGCTTATGAGAATATGCATAATGCTTTAGCAAAGATTTGTAAATTTTCAATTAAGGTTATAAAAAAGAATTTGAAGTCTGCAGATTACGTCTATCTACATATAAAGGAGACTGATTTGCCTGGACATGACAATAAGCCTTTTGAAAAGAAACAGATGATAGAGTATGTGGATAAGACCTTGTTTAAGTTTTTGAGGAAGATTGCCCCGCCTAAAGAGATAAAGGTGGTTGTTACTGCAGATCATTCAACCCCTTGTAAAATGAAGGCACATAGTGCGGATCCTGTTCCAGTTTTATACTATAATAATGGGGAAGTTCCAGAAGTGAAACAGTTTTCAGAGAAAGAGGCTAGGAAGGGGAGATTAGGAAGGATTACTGGAAAAGCGTTATTGAAGAAAGTAGGTTTTGCCAAATAATTTATTTGACCATAGCAATCAATATAAATCCCTTCGTGTTCTTAATTGGATGATTACTTATAATGATGTATATGAGGCTTCTAGAAAGGAGAGGTATAGTGAGCAATTACAGCCAATATCAAAGAATTTTGTCAAAGAAGTGTCTGTTTACCTCAAAGAGAAGAAAGAGATGGCTTCTAAAGAGGATGATTCATTTTCAGACGTAATTATTAAGACTAAGAAGCAACTAGAGAACGCAATTACTCTGTTTAAGGAGTTTATGTTGCGTAGAAAGAAGAAAATTCTTACTCTTGTCCTTGTTGCAACCGAAACCGGGATATCTAAGCATGATTTTGACAATATGTTGCAATTTGAAAAAGAAATGTTTGAAGAATTAATGAAATGCATTGATGGGTCGGATAAAAAGTTAAATTTTATATTAAAGGGTGGAGAAGATGCTGGGGGAGAGAAAAATGATCTCGTTTCTTTTATTGATGGTGTTGAAGAATTTGTGGATATGAAAGGAAACTCAATTGGCCCATTTGAGAAGGGCCAAATTGCAAATATTCCTAAAGAGATTGCTCAAATACTTGTTGCAGATAAGAAAGTTGAACTTGTTGAGCGATAAAACTTTTAAAAGGTTTTAGATTAAACTAGAACGGCCCAATTAATCTGTAAACCACCATTAACGCAAGCTTTATATACCACTTATTACTAGTGTTATTGGAGATTAAGAGGCTTCGGTTTTTTGGTCTCCACTTATTTTCTGAGTTTGTTTTTGTTTGTTATTGATTGGTTTAATTAATTAATTTTTTTGGTGCTGTAATATGATCTATGAAGTTAGTGCAAAGTTTATTGAAGGAAAAGAAAAGGAGCTTTATCAATTGCTTAAAGGAAATTCTTTGAAGAATTAATGAAATGTTTTATAAATACTATAAAACATTATAAAAGATAGTAAAAATATTGAAAATTCTTAGTTTTCAAGCATTCCAATTTTAGTGGTAAATTGTAATATTGTAAAAGCAACAATCGAACTTCCAGAAAGAGAAAATAGAATCCTGAATATAGTTAAAGGTCAGATAGGATTTAAGAATAGGGATCAAGCTTTAATTTTTGTTATTCAAGAATATGAACAAAGTTTAGAGCCTGAACTTAGGCCTGAATATACAGAGAAGTTAATGCAGATTGATAAACAAAAAGGGATTTCTTTCAAAAGCATAGAAGAGTTAAGAAAGCTGACTGGAGAATAAAATGTATGATTATGGGATAAAGCCTCATCTTCAGGATATTATGAATAAGCTCCATTTCAAATGTAGGATTAAATGACCTCTTTTGAAAGCTTATTTCTAGGAAAGTGGAGTCCAGTATGTATTGAGATAGTTTGTCATAAGAAGTTTTCTATTAACCGCTTATATTAAAATTATTAGTAAAGGAATTGCTATAAATCCCATTAATATGTAAAATGCTTTTCTTCTTGATATTTTTATTAGTCTTTTAGAAGTGAATTTTGTTAGTTTTCTTAACAGTTCAATATTTGGCAGGAAGACTACTGCTCCAATTAAGCCAAATAAACCATATGCTATTGCGGTTGCCAATGCTTCTGGTTGACCAATTATAATTGCTGCTAGGAAAGTGTCTGAGAAAGTTCCTAGATCCGCTCCCAATATGAATGGAATCGCCTTTCTTAGGCTTATTAGTCTTGCAACAGCTAGAGGGACCAATAGTGAGATTGTAATGCTTGAAGAAAAGACAATTGCTGTTAAGACCATTCCTATAAGATATATTTTGATTGGGGAACTAAATTGTTTATTTATGAAATCTTTTGTTTTGTTTTCTCCTCCAAAAACTGCTATTACTGATTTTCCTACGTATTTTAATGAGAGAATTAATATCACGAACCCTATAACTAAAAGAGAGAAATCATTTAGGAAAAATTGAAATAAATTTATTATTGGTAGAGTAACAGATTCTATGACATTTGGAACTTTGAGTATTGAAAGTTTTGGGTGGAGGATGTTTGCTAGATACATTGAAGACTTTGAGAAAAAATTGAAGAATCCTTCAAGGATTAATACAATTATTACTAAGAGTGCTGAATAAATAGAGTAAGCTAGAGCAATTTCAAAACCGTGTCTAAAATCTTTTTTGTTTTTAGTTGTAGTTATAAAAGAAATTATTAATGCAGTTATTGTTGTTCCTAAACTTGCTCCAATTAAGATATAAATGGATATTGGAAGAGTAATTAACCCTTGGCCAACGAAAGCAGCAGTTAAGCTACTCACGGCTCCAGAGGATTGTACAATGGAAGTTGTAAACCATCCTACAGCAATTGCCTTTAAGGGAGAGAGGGTTTGAATAATGAAACTATTGATTGTAGGTTCAAGAAATTTTAAAGATTTTTTGATTAATTCAATTGAAAATACAAACAAGTATAAGAAAAATATTAGTTTCAACCACTTTTTCATACTCATTTATGGATTATTTATGTTATAAATGTTTTTTTAAGAAAGATTTGAATATAAGTAAGATTAATCTTATTTATGGAAATTGATACAACTAAAATGAGTTCAAGAGGCCAGATAGTCATTCCCTTAGATATGAGAAGAGATATTAAAGAGGGGTTCATAGAAGAGATAGATGTAAAAAAGGTTATTGATCTTCCTGTGCATCAAGGAGAAAAAGCAGCTATTTCTCTATGCCTAGAGAAAAAGATCAATATTTTTTTATCTGATGATGGAAAGGCTAGGAGAAGGAAAAATCTTTTGGATTAACGGTTACAGGAGTTATTGGAATTATCTTATGGAATTTGAAGAACAAATTAATAGGAAGGAGTGAGTGTAGGAGTTTATTAGAAAAGTTAGTTAAAAATGGTTATCGTATAAAAGATAACTTCTATTTAGATATTTTAAAATTTGTTGATTCTTTTGAGTAATTTTTTGTAAGAGAATATTATTTTTACTTTTTATTATTGTTTTTCTTTAATCTTTTTGTAAGAGAACCCATTTTTTTATGGTCTTTGTAAGAGAAATACTTATAAGTGTATTTTTCCCATATTAAGTGTGAGGGTTAGAGAGTAATTTTTAAAAGTGGTGCATAAGAAATATACTTACAAAAAAGGGAAGAGGTTCGGACCTTATTACTATGAAACTAAAAGAGTTAATGGTAAAGTCATTACTACTTATCTTGGGAGCGAAGATCTCAATAAAAAAAATAAAAAGATTTTTCTTTATCTTGGATTAGGTATGGGACTGGTTCTCTTACTTTTAGCATTATTTTATTTCCCTGTTTTATCGACGGGAAATGTTTCTTTAGACATTAAGGATAAATATTTGTCCGGGGAAGTCTTGGAGGGAAATTTAAATTTTAATTTAAGGGCAGGAGAACTAATTCCTGCGAATTCAAAAGTAAAGGTGAGTGTAGGAGAACTAGAAAAAGAATTTTTCTTAAGTGAGTTGGTTTCAGATGGTTTGACAAATGGAGAATATTATGCGTACGGTCTTAGTTTGAATGGAACCGGAGATGCATTCGGACTTACTGGTGAGAAAAAAGTTTATCCGGAAGTTAATTTTGAAGTTTTAGTTTATGATCTTTCTAAAGATTCTTCTAGTTCTGGAGATGATTCTAATGAGAGTAGTTCTAATGTAACTGTTTCAAATAAGACTATTTCAAATGTGACTGTAGGAAATGAAAGCTCAATTACTAATGAGTCTAGTTCAAATGTGATCGTCTTTGAAGGAATAGAAGAAACAACTGAAGAAGAAACAACTGAAGAGGAGATTGTTGAAGAGGACGTTTTAGAAGAAGAAATAGGAGCTGAACAAGAAGAAACAGAAAAGAAGGAGAAAAAAGATAAGGATACTTCTGAAGAAGAAACTGAAGTAGATTCGAGTGTAATAGAGAACGTTATTGGAGCTTTTTTCTCTCTTTTAGACATAACGGGTAATTTTGTTTCAGAATTAGCTTCTTCTGCTGATGTTGGAAGTAAGATTTCTGGGAGTGCAGTTAATGGGGGAGCATTTACAAAGAAATTAGATGAAGATGAGAGTGTAAAGATTATAAGGGGAAGTGTAAAAATCAATGGGACGCAGATTGATGAGGACAATATAAAGTTAAAGATAAAGAAGAATGAATTTAGCGTTTCTACCGATTATTTTATACTTGAAGAAGGATTTGGAGAAGAATACTTGGGGAAGAAGAAACTTAAGTTGAAGATTTTATTAAAAGAAT
>Ga0114999_10003778_pt1 | contig 18756 bp, 11 predicted proteins | sample ArcticOcean_MG_C_3_FD_89820 | JGI IMG/M metagenome (GOLD analysis project Ga0114999, IMG submission 89820) | Marine microbial communities from western Arctic Ocean - ArcticOcean_MG_CB8_126 | ecosystem: Environmental > Aquatic > Marine > Oceanic | place: Arctic Ocean: Canada Basin | collected...
GAACCCGCCGCGATGACCGAGCGTACTGAATCGGTCCGCGTCTTGGGGACCGTGCGCGCACAACAGACCACCGTTGTGTCGAGTCGCCTGATGGCGTCGATTCTAGCTCTGCATGCGCGAATCGGCGACCGTGTCAGCAAGGGGCAAATACTGATCGAGTTGGATGACCGTGAACTGTCTGCTGCCGTGACGGCAGCGGAAGCGGCTCGGGCCGAGGCGGACAGCGCCATCGCCGGGACAGAGCAAGCCATTGCCGCCGCTCGTGCCCAACTCGATCTGGCGAATGTCACCCACAAGCGATTCGAGGATCTCCTCAAGAAGGAATCTGTTTCGCAACAGGAGTATGACGAGTCGACCGCCCGTGTGCGTCTGGCCGAGTCCGCACTGCAGGCCGCCGCGTCGCAAAAGGAACAAGCCCAGCGCAAACGCGAGCAGGCCGAGGCAGCGATCACGATGGCGCAAACCCGTCTGAGCTACGCACGCATTGCGGCACCCGTGACTGGAGTTGTGACTGAGCGCTTGGTTGATCCCGGAAGCCTTGCGAACCCGGGCGCGCCGCTGCTGAAGATCGAGCCCGCCGGTCGGTACCAGCTCGAAGTGGACGTTCCGGAAACGCATCTCGGCGCGGTGAAACGCGGGCAAACGCTGAGCATTCAACTTGATGCGCTGGGCGACGAAGGACGGCTCGAAGCCCGCGTCACCGAGATCGTCCCTTTCGTCGAGGCGGCGTCGCGGACATTCACGGTGAAACTGATGTTGCCTTCGCACTCGGTGATCAAGTCGGGTCTGTACGGCTCCGCGTTGCTGCCGGGTGAGACTCGGTCCGTTCTCATGATTCCCGCCCATGCAGTGGTTGAGCGAGGTCAACTTAAGTCGGTGCTTGTCGTTGAAGACGGTGTTGCAAAACGGCGGCTTGTGACGTTGGGCGAAACCGACGGCGATCGCGTTGAAATCTTGTCAGGGTTGGCGCAAGGAGAATCGGTTGTCTTGAATCCTTCGTCGATACCGGACGCCGCCGCGGTACGGGTAGCAGGAGGGCCGCAGTAGTGACGTCCGAGGACAAGCCTTCCCAAGACACTCCCGTTCACCGCGGCATCGCGGGCTCGATGGCGGAGTACTTCATCAATTCGAAGCTCACGCCGCTGATCATCGCCTTTTCGATTCTGGTGGGTCTATTCGCTGTCTACGCTCTTCCCCGCGAAGAGGAGCCGCAGATCATTGTTCCGCTGGTCGACATCTTCGTCGAGATGCCCGGCGCGTCCCCGCGCGAGATCGAAGAGCGCGTCACCAAGCCGATGGAAAAGTTGTTGTGGGAGATACCGGGTGTCGAGTACATCTACTCGACGTCGAGTCCTGGGATGGCAATGGCTATCGTCCGCTTCTACGTCGGTGAGGACGAAGAAGACGCCATCGTGCGATTGAACCAAAAGCTGTTCGCGAACTTCGATCTGATTCCGCCGGGCGCTTCAAGACCGTTGGTCAAGCCGCGTTCGATCGACGACGTGCCGATCCTCGCGCTTACCCTCCACTCCGACCGCTATGGCGAGTACGAGCTTCGGCGGATCGCCGCGCAGATCCACGATGGCATCAAGCAGACGCCGGATGTCTCGGTCGTTGAGATCATCGGCGGCCAACGCAGGGAGATTCTCGTCGAGTTCAACGAATCCCGCTTGGCTGCATATGGGCTTTCGGCTCTGCAAGTGGCCCAGCGTCTCGGCGCCGCCAATCGGTCGGTCCGCGTGGGATCGTTTAACGCGGCCAACCAGAGGGTTCTGTTGGAGACGGGACAGTTCCTTACCAGTGCCGGAGACGTGGAGGCTGTGGTGGTCGCCGCCGCGGACGGACGTCCGGTCTATGTTCGCGATGTCGCGCAGGTGCGGGATGGCGGCGAGGAGCCGCAACGGTATGTGCGGTATGCCTCGAAGCAGGCCCCGTCGTTTGAGCCGGCGGTGACGCTTGCTATTTCGAAGCGTAGAGGGGCGAATGCGATCGACGTCGCCACGCGCGTTCTGGCGAAGTTCGAGCGGCTGCGTAGCGAGTTGGCGCCTTCGGACTTGGAAGTCGCCATCACACGGCACTACGGCAAGACCGCCGAGGATAAATCGAACGAACTGCTGAGCCACATGATGACGGCGATCGTCGCGGTCTCGGTCTTGATCTGGCTGACCTTGGGTTTCCGGGAGTCTTGGATCGTCTTCCTCGCAATTCCGACAACGTTGTTCCCAACACTGGCGGCCTTCTATCTCTATGGCTACACGCTTAATCGCATCACGCTGTTCGCCCTGATTTTCTCGATTGGCATTCTCGTCGATGACGCGATCGTCGTCGTTGAGAACATCGCGCGACATATGCGGATGACGTCGAACCGAGGGCGCTCCGCGGCTCGGATCGCTGTCGAAGCGGTGAGCGAGGTCGGCAATCCATCGATCTTGGCGACGTTCACGATCATCGCGGCTGTTCTGCCGATGGCGTTCGTCGGCGGATTGATGGGCCCCTACATGGAGCCGATCCCGGTCGGGTCGGCGTCGGCGGTGATGATCTCAACGCTGGTGGCGTTTATCGTTACCCCCTGGGCCGCGATCCGTTTCTTGAAGCCGCGAGGAGAGAACGAACCCGAGGAGAAAGAGGACTGGACGACCCGCCTCTATCGCCGGTTCATGGGTCCCGTGCTGCATCAACCGTTGTATCGGTACGGGTTCCTGTTGCTGGTTGTGGTTCTGTTGGTTGGCTCGATGGCGCTCGTGGGGATCGGGTGGGTGAAGGTGAAGATGCTGCCCTTCGACAACAAGAGCGAGTTTCAAGTGATTGTGGACATGCCGGAAGGGACACCGCTTGAGGAGACGGCGCGTGTGACGCGCCGGCTGGCCGATGGAGTGCTTAGTGACCCTGATGTGCTGAACGTACAGACCTACGTCGGCACCGCCTCGCCCTACAATTTCAATGGACTCGTCCGACACTACTTCCTTCGTGGGCTACCGCACGAAGCCGATATTCAAGTCAATCTAACGTCGAAAGAAGATCGTGATTTGCAAAGCCACGACATCGCGAAACGCGTCCGCGACACGATTGCCCCGGTTGCGCTGGAGTTGGGAGCACGGATCAAGGTAGCGGAAGTACCTCCCGGACCGCCGGTCCTGCAAACTCTGGTTGCAGAGGTCTATGGGCCTACCGCCGAAGGGCGCGAGCGCGTGGCGAAGGAAGTCCGCGAAACCTTCGAACGGACTGACGGTGTGGTCGATGTCGATTGGTACGTCGAGGACCCACAACCAAAGCTACGGCTCATTGTGAATGAGGAGAAAGCGGCCTTACACGGCGTGAGCGTGAACGATATCGTCGAGTTGCTTGCTATTTCGTCGGACGGCCGGCGAACGGGTCTGATTCACGATCCGAACGAGAAGGAGGACGTGCCGCTCACGCTGCGCCTCGAACGTCCGGCGCGTTCCTCGCCTGAGCGGCTGTCGCAGCTTCGTGTCGCGGCCAAAGACGGCTCGTTGATACCGCTATCCGAGCTGGTCCACATGGAACGGACTGTCGAAGACAAGAGCATCTATCACAAGAATCTCATGCCGGTGACCTACGTGACCGCCGATGTGGCGGGCGCGATTGAGAGCCCGGTTTACGCCATGTCGCAACTGCAGCCGCGGGTCGCTGAGATCGATACCGGAGGCGGTTATGAGATGGAGCAACTCACGGCCTCGTTGCCGACGAGCGACGAGCGGTTTGCGCTCAAGTGGGATGGCGAATGGCACATCACCTACGAGGTGTTTCGCGATCTCGGGTTAGCCTTTGCCGCTGTGATGGTGCTCATCTATGTGCTGTTGGTCGGTTGGTTTCACTCGTTCGCTACGCCGTTGGTGATCATGTCCGCGATTCCGTTCTCCTTGATCGGAATCCTGCCGGCGCACGGACTGCTAGGGGCGTTCTTTACCGCCACATCGATGATCGGCTTCATCGCCGGCGCCGGCATCGTGATTCGCAATTCGATCATCCTGGTGGACTTTGTCGAACTCCGCCGCCGGCAGGGCATGGCGCTCGACGAAGCCGTGATCGACGCCGGAGCCATCCGCTTTCGGCCGATGATGCTGACGGCGTCATCGCTGATCGTAGGGGCGGCGGTAATGTTGTTCGACCCGATCTTCCAAGGTCTGGCTATTTCGTTGATGGCCGGAGAAGTGGCATCGCTGTTGCTGTCGAGGATGACGGTGCCGATCGTTTACTACTTGTCTGAGAGAAGGAGGACCGCATGACAGTTGACCGTTATCTTCGTTTGATCGCCGGATTCATCGTGATGCTCAGTCTCGGGTTGGGTTACTACGTGAACCCGTACTGGTATCTCTTCACGGGCTTTGTGGGGCTGAATCTGTTCCAGTCGGCATTCACGAACTGGTGCCCGATGATGACCATTCTGCGGAAGCTTGGCGCCCGTGACCAGCCGAGCGCGGGACACGCAGGTTCGTAGCCGCCTCACCGAGCGGCTCTTGCGAGAAGCTACGGAGAGCCATGGTCGGCTGCCACTTCAAGCGCCGATAGCTCCCCGGGATAGAGCCTCGCCGTGTCGAGCGTCATGCCGAGGTATGCGCCGTTGTACCAGGAGGCTCGTCCGAAGCGCGGTTCCACCGTGGTCTGCGGTGTGTAGGCGTTGAAAACCGCCGTGCGATCAAGCGCGCCGTCAACGTAGATCGCGCCACGGCGGGATACCTTGTTGAAGGTGAATGCGGCGTGGTACCAGCGGCCGGTCTCGAGCGATCGGTTCGAGACGAGCCAGCCGGAATGGGTTGGTAGTCCCGCGACCGAGAACATGAGATTCCCGGTTGCGTTGACTCCACAGAACCAGCCCCGATAATCGCCGCCGTAGTTCGAGAAGATCACACCCCAACCAAGCGGGTGCTGTTCGAGTTTGATCCATGTGGTGAAGCTGAAGTCGGCTGTGCTCAGGTCGGAATGAGGTGCGAGTCTGGCGTAATCGCTCGATCCGTTGAAGCGTCGTGCTTGCCCGGCTGTTCCTGGTACGGATGTTGTCCCCGAGCCCGCCGTCAGTGCGTGATGCCCGCCTGCGGAGGAATCGGCGAGACTGACGCCGGGGCCCACGCCGGGATCGTCGAAGCCCCAAGCAGCAACCGGATAGAGAGGCGACGGGTCCGGAAAGGCGGTGAAGTCAGCCTGCACTTGTGCGGGTGACCAGACCTCCGGAACCAGTTCGAGCTCATCAATCGCGAATGCCAGGAACGAGCCGCTGTACCAACTCGCCGACCCGATCGTTACCGAGCCCGAGTCGCGCGGTGTAAGTCCCGCGGCGTAGCCTTGCGCGTCGAGGACGCCGTCGAGATAGAGCCGCATCTGCTGTGTATTACCGTCGTAGGTAGCTGTGACGTGATACCACTGGTCGAGGCCGAGCACCGACGCCGATTGCAGACCCCGCGCCGTCGCCGGGAGGCGGTTGACCGCGAGCACGAGCCGCCCGTCGGATTGCACGGCGAGGTACCACCCTTGGTAGTTGCCACCGTAGTTCGCCACGACGATGCCCAGGCCGGCGGGATAGTTGGACAACTTGACCCAGGCCCGGAGCGTGAGTTGCGAGGGAGTCAAGCGAGGCGACCACGGGACCGTGACGGAATCGTTCATGCCGTCGAATCGAAGGGCATCGCCGCTGACGTCGGCTTCGACGGTCGGGCCTTGCGACGTACCGTGGTGTTGGTTGCCGGAATCATCCTCAGCTCCGTTCTCGAACGACCACCGCGCGATCACGGAAGGATTAGCGGCAGCGGCAGGCGGACTATAGAGCGCGAAGTCCGTCGCCACTTCGGGCGCACTCCAGACACCGCTATCGATGCGGGTCTCGTCGATTGCGAAGTCGAGGTAGTATCCGGGAAACTACGACGCCTTGCCGGCAAGCAGGGGCAGCGCGGTTTCCGGATCGATCCCGGCAACGGTGGCTTGTGACTGAAGAGCGCCGTCGACGTACAGCGACGCCTGCTGTGTCACATGGTCGTACGTGAGGGTGACGCTCTACCAGTGCTCGATTACCAGCGGCGCGGCGGTCGAGAGCCAAGTGGCTGACGAGGGTGAGCGGGCGGCGAGAAACAGCAATCGGCCTTGCGAGTTCACGCCAAGCCACCAGCCGCGATAGTTGCCGCCGTAGGCGGAGAGAATCATGCCGAGACTCGCCGGGTAGAAGCGAAGCCGCACCCAGGTCCTAATGGTGAAGCTCGCGGGAGTGAGCGCCGCCGCCGACCCGAAATCGATGGAGTCCGTCGAGCCGTTCAGCAGGCGGGCGCTGCCGGCCACTCCGGGGACGGCGATCGTCCCAAAGCTCTGCGTTAACCCATCGTGGCCGCCGCCGGAAACGTCGCCGACAGTGACGCCGCTTCCTGAGCCGGGCTCGTTGAAGTTCCACTCGGCGAGCGTTGTCACCGGGGGGGCGACGGTTCCGAGTTGCGAGACGCGGATGTTGTCGATGAACCAACCTTCGTGGTCGTTCGAATCGGCGTCGAACGTATCGAAGTCGAAGCGCAGGCGAATCGTCTGTCCCGTGTAGGCCGGGAGGTTCACTTTGTGCACGTCGAAAGCGGCTGTCGCGCTGTTGTGCGCGAGGTGGCTGATCGTGCGCCATGAGGCGCCATTGTCGGTGCTGATCATCAAGCGTCCGGAATCCGCGTTGAGATAGGCGCCGCTGTTGCCACCCAAGTCGATGGCTGATCCGAACCCCTCGCCGTCGAAGTATTGATCCCATTCGACGATCGCTCCGGTGGATGCCGTCAGATCTATGGTGGGTGAAGTCAGCGAACCGAACGTGCGGTCACCGGTGTTGTAGTCCCCGGTTGCCTCCTGTCCGTACCACCAGGACTTGTCACCGTCAGCGGAGCGTCGGGTCGAAATATGCCACAAGCCCGTCGCTTCCCATCCGAAGCCATCTGACTCGGCGTCTTCGATGAGCGACGTGGCGTCGAACGCCGGCATCTGGCCGCCGCAAGCAGTCGGCAAGTCGAACGCTTCGTAGATGCTGAGCGCGGTGTCGTTGGGTTGGCCGGCTTCGATGGGGTTGAGAGTCGCCGACGCGCCAAAGCCTCGCGCGGCGAAAGCGTTCCAAAGCGGGCAACCGCTCGTGCCACCGATATCCAGTAATTGCGCCGCCTGGAGGATCGCATCACGGGCGTCGAGCATGGACGGACGACTCGGCGTGAGCTTGAGTCCGGTCGTGATGGTCTGCTCAAAATCGGATTGACCAAGAGCGGTCCGGAGATCCCATAGGCCGCCGGCCCAGACTTCGCCGTCGCGGTGTACCTGCGGCACGCGAAGGAGCCGTTCCGTGCCGGTAATCACTTTCAGGAAGAGGGTGCCGACGTCACCGTAGGTATAGGGGCTGTCGTCGTAGGAAACCGTCCGCAATCCGGAGGTGGGGTTGCCGGTGACGTACTCGCCAAAGGTGGGATCACCCGTGAAGGAGGCGGCGTAGGCGTCGCTCCAGCCTTCACTCAGCGCTCCGCTCTGCCAGAGGAAGAGGCCGGTTACGTCATTGGGTCCGCCGATCAAACGCGTTGTGAGACCGTGGGCGTACTCGTGAATCATCAGGTCCGCGTCGAAGGCACTGTCCCGTTGGCTCCAGGTGAAAAGACCAAGCTGCATGCGGGGCGAGATGCCGTCGGGAGGAGTGATGAACGTTGCGTTGTTCACGACCGATGGATCTTCGATGTCGAGTCGAACCGGATCGGCCCCAGCGCCACCGAGCCCGAAGTTGTCGACTTGAAAATTGCCGGCAGGCTCGTCGAACCCGAGTGTGTAGAACCAGTCGTGGGCCACGTTGCTCCAATAGAATGCGTTCGTCAATGCCGCATCGCGATCGGTTGCCGGGTTGCCGGTCGTTGCATAACTGTCAGTGAATGCGAAGTCGAAAGCATCGCCGGTGGCGGTTGCGCGTGCATCGCAGAGATTGTTCCCGGTCGCATCGCGGCAGGCGTCGACGTTGTTCCCGCTGGTCTCGTCGTCGTCGACCCAGCAGCGGCCTTCCAGTACACCGGTACGATACTGACCGGGGTAGATGGCGGCCGGGCAGAGTCCCTCGGTGGTGGGCCACCCGGAGAGCGGTTCCTGGGTTTGGGTTCCGGTGCTTGGGTTGGGACTATCGGATGCGCGGAAGACTTGTCCCCACGGTTCAGCGCGACGGGTCAGGTTGCGGCTGAAGAGAATCTCTGCGGTGTTCCCGTCAACCACCACCAGGTACGCGCCCCGAGACGGAACGTCAAGGAATAGTTCCCACGCCGGAATGGCCTCGTCCGAAAGAGCGAACCAGACCAAGCGGACTGGGACCTCGCTCTTGACCGCCGGGTCGGAGAACACCATAGAGCGGTCCGCACCGTGTTCGGGTGTCGTCGCTTGGAGATCGAACTCCGCGTCGGGCGCAAGAGTCGCTATCGCCGACATCACGGCCTGCCGTTGGGAAACGGTGGCGGTGAGGTATCCGGGCGGCGGTGTGAGTCGGGACGGATTTGCCCGCCATATGCGCCCGTTACCGTCAACGTGAACGGATGCCTGCGAGTCGAAGAACCGGACACCGGCGCGGCTTCGCTCGAATACGAGATGCGTGAGGTTGGCCTTGGGCGTTTCGTAGCGGGCAACGGTTTCCCAGTTTGTTTGTAGTGCGGACTTTGAGTCTGTGACTTCGAGAGCCAATAGATAGTCGCGGCCGATCGATTCCGCGTCAGCGCTTTGAGGCCCTGAAAGTGGCGACGTCAGGTCGTAGATTGCGCGGCGGGGCGGCGCAAGTATGTCGGCTACCTTCTCGCCCTGAGTCTCGGGTGAGCTCGACCGCGCGGCGGTCCGTCGGTCGTAGCGGTCGTAGTTGATGCGTGGCTGCCCAAGCGCGGCAGCGATGCACACGAAGGCACAGCTTGTCTGCAAGAACGCTGAGAGTTGATGGCGGCGAATGCCCACAACTCTCTTTTCGTCCCAACTGAGGGTGGTCTAGCGTTACGCGCGCGAAGGGTAGTGGGGCAGCAGCCATGCCGTATCCTACGAACATGAAGGAAAAACTGGCGATCCACGGTGGGGAACCGGTTCGCACCAAGCCGTACCCGACTTGGCCCATGGCGGGCGCGCGTGAGGAAGAATTGCTCTTGGAAGTGATTCGCTCACAGCAGTGGGGCGGGTATCACAAGCTAGTCGGTGAGTTTGAAGCACTGTTCGCGCAAATGCACGACTGCGAACATGCCGTCACGTGCGCCAACGGGACCGTTGCCTTGGAGATGGCTTTGTATGCCGCCGGCATTGGTCCCGGGGACGAAGTCATTGTGCCGGCGCACAGCTTCATCGCAACCTCTTCGGCGGTCTCACGGGCCGGGGCCGTCCCGGTGTTCGTCGACATCGATCCTGAGACGTACAACATCTCGCTGGATGCCATCCGCGAGGCTATGAGCGAGAAGACCAAAGCGGTCATCATCGTGCACTTCGGTGGAGCGATGGTCGACATGGACCGCCTTGAGGAGGTTACCAAGGAAACCAAGCTCACCGTGATCGAAGACGCCGCGCACGCCCATGGAGCGGAGTGGCATGGAAGACGCGCCGGGAGTTTTGGCACTGTCAGTACTTTCAGTTTTCAGAATTCGAAGGTCATGACATCGGGCGAAGGGGGCATCGTCACCACGAAAGACGCCGATCTCGCCGCCCGGGCGCGTTCCTACGCAAACTGCGGCCGGCGCGAGGGCGAGGGATGGTTCGACCACTATATCCTGGCGCCAAACGTGAGAATGACGGGCTTCCAGGCCGCGGTGCTCACGGCCCAGCTCGAAAAACTGACAGATCAGATTCGTCTCCGCCAGCAGAACGCCGAGGCGCTCATCAAGGCCGTAAGCGCGCCGGGCGTGCGATTCCAGAAGGTTCCCGGCGGTGCCAATGTTCAGTCGTGCTACATCATCCCGGGAGCAATCGACGAGGCGGAGTTCGGCGTCGGGCGTGACGCCTTTATCGAAGCGATGAAGGCCGAGGGGATTCCGTGCTCCCCGTTCTACGCGAAGCCGTTGTACAAGAACCCGATGTACGAGCATGTCGCCCACCGCACCGAGCCCTGTCCGGCGGCGGAAGAGGTGTGCGGTACATCGTTCTGGTTACCGCTGGTGAGCTTGATGGGAAGCGAAGATGACGCAAAAGATGTCGCACGAGCGATCGATAAGGTCCACGCCGCCTATAAGCCGGTGGAGACGGGAGCCGGCGTGGCGGTGAACTGAAGGACTTCACGTGTTCTCGTCGGCCGACAACCGGTGAGCTAGGAGACCGCGGCGATCTCCTGGTTGACGCGCGATGAGTTACGGCTCTTCATCTTCGCTTCGTACATTCGCCGGTCGCTGAAGGCGACGAGGTCATCGGCGTCGAGCCCGTCGTACGGATACATTGCCGAGCCGATGCTGATCGTCACGTGGGTGGTCGTGTCCTTGGCGACTTCGATCGGGGCATCCGCGACCGCCGATCGCATCGAGTCAGCGGCCGCAACCAAGTCCTCTCGCGAGACACCCGGCAGAATGGCAATGAACTCGTCTCCTCCGACACGGGCCGCGAAATCGTAGGCGCGAAGTCGGCCTTTGAGCCGGGCGGCGACTTCAACGAGTAGCTCGTCACCGGCGCGGTGGCCAAAGCTGTCATTGACGGGCTTCAAGCCGTCAACATCCATGAACAGGATGCCCACGGTGGTTCGTTCCCGTTGAGCGCGGTTCATCTCGATTTCCAGACGGCGGAAGGCGGCCCGCCCGTTCGGCAGGCCCGTTACCGTATCCGTCTCCGCCTCGACCGAGATTCGTTGCACTTTGCGCGAAGCGAGCAGCGTTCGGGCCAGCTTGGGCGTAATCAGTCGTAGCGCACGTGCCTGCTCGGGACTGAATGCGTCGGGCTCGCCTGCGCAAAGAGCGATCAGCCCCACGACCCGCTCCTCCACAATCAGCGGCGCCACCAAGCTGCTCTTTATGTCGGCCAGGTAGCGCAGGGCGGCCCCGTCGGGCAGTTCGGATGGTGGGGCGTTACCGGCGATCGAAGTGCGTGAGACGACGGCCTGAGCGATCAGCCCATGGTCCCGCGAAAGAGCAAATCGGGAAACACAGTGATCCGGGAAGCCCTGGGCGGCAAGGAGAACGAACTCATCGTTTTCGAGTACAAAGATACCGGCCTTCTCAAACGGGATCGGACGGTAGAGGATGCGGAGACACTCGGTGAGCCCTTTTTCGTACTCAAGGTCAGCGCCCAACATATCGAGGATCTCGTAGAACGCCCAGAGCTGGTCCGGGGTGTGCGATAGAAGCGCGAGACTCTGGTAGCGTAGGGCGGCGGTATGCGTGGACGCATCGGCGGTCCAGGTTTGCTTCACATGAACGCGGGTAAGGTTCTTGGAAATCTCTTGCTCCGGCTCGGGGTCGGAGTCCGGATCGCGTCCAGCCATGAGTTCAGGCAGGGCGTCAAGAAACAAGTCGAGGATGCGCGGGTCGAAGATCTTATCGCGCTGCTGCTTCATGATGTCGACAGCATCGTCTAGCGAGAGCGCCGGGCGATAGGGCCGGTCACTCAAGAGAGCGTCGAAACAATCAGCGACCGAGAGGATGCGCGCCAAGTGAGGGATCTCTTCTCCTTTCAGACCGTTCGGGTAGCCGGATCCATCCCAATGCTCGTGATGGCAGCGGACAGTGTCAGCAACAGAAGCGGGAAACTGTGCCGAATCGACGATCGCCGCGCCGACACTAGAGTGAGCCGCAATCTGGCTGAACTCGTGGTCGGTCAATCGGCCGGGTTTCATCAAGATGTAGTCCGGTACGCCAACTTTGCCGATGTCGTGCAACAGGGCCGCTTGCTCAATCGCTTCGACCTCGGCCTTGGAACAACTCGCTAACTCGGCAAGCTGAATGGCTGTCCGACGCACTCGGCGCAGGTGGCCGGCCGAGCCGCCGTCTTTCGATTCAATTGCCGCCGCGAGTGTTTCGATGGCGCGATGCCGGATCGTAGCGACCTCGCGGACGTGGTCCTCGTGGTCGTGGAGACGAGACCAGTAGGTCCGCAAGTAGAAGTAGATGGCGAAGATCAGGCCAAGCGCCAGCAGACTCTCAGCCGTGGTAACCGACGCGGTGAGACGATGCGTCAGACCAAGCCCAACCGAAGCAAACAGGTATACCGGACCGCTCCAGAAGAAACGCTCGTTCCAGACAGTCCAGGGGGCTTGTTCCTCCTCCAGTGCGATGAGGACCGTGTCGAGCAGGCTACTGACTGCGTAGTAGCTGACTCCGGCCGCGGCCGCGCGGAACGGCCCTTCCAGCCAGACATCGAAATACTGGTAGCACAGTGAAGTGACCAACACACAGATCGCCACGCTTGCGAAGCGGAAGGTGATCTTCGACCAGGCGATGTCCACGTCGCGGCGGACCAAGAAACTACTGGTCTCAGCAACAGCGGCGATATAAAGCGCCGACGCTGGGGGCAACTCGGTAATTGCCGCGAAGGTGAACAGAAACGACAGCGAAACCGAGCGATCGACCCGAGGGAGACCCACCTGGAGCGGGTTCGTGGCGAAGGCCATCACCAACAGGATGGTGAATGGTACCCAGTCCGGCTCGACGGATTGCACCGCCATCCATGCCGTCGCGGCGGCGGCGATCAGATAGACGGCCACCAAATAGGTGTTGCGAATGGGAGCTAAGTCAGTCGACTGCATCGGCGAATCGGAGGCACGCCCCCCAGGGCCACGGGAAGGCACACCAAGAACCGACTTCTATTTTCCTAGGTCGTATCGCGAACATCCATAGACTGGCCGTACCGAATACGCCGCAAACGAAAGTACTCTTGGGCATCAGGTGGATACAGTAAGACCAATAGGACATCAAACATAGGCCGCCGCCGCAGAACGGTTGCCGAAGCCAAACAGTAGCGCCAAACCCTCTGTTACGCTGGGTAGCTCGGCGCGAGCCATGGACCTCAAACAGAAGCTTGCAGAACTGGATGAACGGAATCGGGCGGCCGAAGCCGGTGGTGGGCCGGAACGCACCGAGCGGCAGCACCAAGCCGGCAAGATGTCGGCGCGTGAGCGAATCCATCTACTGCTCGACGAAGGCAGCTTCGAGGAACTCGACAAGCTTGTAACGCATTCCTGCCGTGACTTTGAAATGGAGCGGAAGCTCATCCCGGGTGATGGTTTTGTCACGGGCTACGGGCGGATCGAAGGTCGGCTCGTCTACGTCTTCGCGCACGACTTTACGGTGTTCGGCGGCTCTTTATCGCTTGAGAACGCGGCGAAAGTCTGTAAGGTAATGGATCTCGCCATGAAGGTGGGAGCTCCCATTATCGGGCTGAACGACTCGGGGGGGGCGCGCATCCAAGAAGGCGTCGCGTCGCTCGCCGGCTACGCCGACATCTTTCTGCGCAATACCTTGGCGAGCGGCGTGGTGCCGCAGATCTCCGCCATCATGGGCCCCTGTGCCGGAGGGGCGGTCTATTCGCCCGCGATCACTGATTTCATTTTCATGGTCGACCAGACAAGTTATATGTTCGTCACCGGCCCCGATGTCATCAAGACGGTCACGCACGAGGATGTGACGAAGGACGAGCTTGGCGGCGCTCATACGCATAACGAGACCAGCGGAGTCGCGCAGTTCATTGCGTCGGAGGATGCAGAGTGTTTGCGGATGATCCGCGAGTTGCTCAGCTTCCTGCCGTCCAACAACCGCGATGATGCGCCGGTCCGCCCGAGCAACGACCCTGCTGACCGGACCGAGGCGGAGTTGGATTCGGTGGTTCCAACGGAATCAGACAAGCCCTACGACATCAAGCGCATCATCCGAGGCGTCGTCGACGACGGGTACTTCTTTGAGGTGCAAGAGCACTTCGCGAAGAACATGGTCGTCGGATTCGCGCGGCTCGACGAGAAAACGACGGGTATCGTAGCCAATCAACCGGAGGTGCTCGCGGGTTGTTTGGATATCAACGGCTCGTTGAAGGGGGCCCGGTTTGTGCGTTTCTGCGACGCGTTTAACATCCCGATTGTGACGTTCGAGGACGTGCCTGGTTTTCTACCGGGGACGGCCCAGGAGTACGGCGGGATCATCAAGCACGGCGCGAAGCTACTCTACGCCTACGCGGAGGCGACAGTTCCGAAGGTGACGGTGATTACACGCAAGGCTTATGGTGGCGCGTACTGCGTGATGGGCTCAAAGCATTTGCGCACCGATATTAACTACGCCTACCCCACGGCCGAGATTGCCGTGATGGGGCCCGAGGGTGCGGTGAACATCCTGTATCGGCGTGAGATTGTCGAGGCCGGCGACAAGGCCGCCGAGTTCCGGAAGGCGAAGACCGAGGAGTTCCGCGATCGTTTCGCGAACCCCTACACGGCAGCGGAGAAAGGCTGGGTCGACGAAGTGATCCAACCACGCGACACCAGGCCCAAGCTGATCGCCGCGCTCCGCATGCTTGAGAACAAAGCCGAAACGATGCCGCGGAAGAAGCACGGGAACATCCCGCTGTAGCTTCGGTCAAATGAAAAGTTCAACCAGTTTGGACCGAAGGGCGCGGCCGCGAACTTCGACCGTAGCTACGGAGATCGGGAGTTTGAATCGGCGCGGTCCTGCGCTGCCCGGATTTAGGTAGAGCACGCCGTTCTTCATTTCGATCGATGGCTGATGGGAGTGGCCGAAGATAACCGCCGCGAAGTCAGCCGCCGCGGGGTCAAGGTCGAGTTCGTTGCGGTCATGCAGCACCCAGAAGGTAGCCTCGCCAACGACGACGGCCAATGTCTCGGGATACTCGTCGGTCCATGAATCTCGATCGACGTTGCCACGGATCGCGTGGACGGGGGCGATACGATTCAGAGCTGGCAGGATGTCGGGTGAACCGATGTCTCCCGCGTGAATGATGAGATCGCTACCCTCTAGAGCGGTCAGGGCCTCGGGGCGCATCAGACCGTGGGTGTCCGAGATGACGCCCACTCGAATGGGCGACTCGGGTTTCGAGAACGTTGGAGTCGTCGTCACGCTTGATCTAGTCTAGGCGGGCACGCCCGAGGAGCGCACGGTAGAATGGATATACCTTCCTTCGAGTCGGGCCGTAGCGCAGCCTGGTAGCGCGCTTCCTTGGGGTGGAAGAGGTCCCGAGTTCAAATCTCGGCGGCCCGACCAAATGACTGATGATAAGTAGGTTAGGTGCTTTGAGCGGAAATTCTCAAGAGAGGATTTACCGCTTCCATGGAACATCTCTACGCTCAGTTTACATCTGAAAAGCAGTACCTTCAAAACGTCTCACCAGCAACCGTCGAGGGCTATCAGTGGGCCTGGAAAGCCTTCGAGTCGATCTTGGCGGGCCAAACGTCAGTCACCAAGGCAGACATCACCTCACAAGTCGCAGAGCTTCATGGACGGGGCTTGTCTCCCGTCACCATCAACACCTACCTCCGCAGCCTCAACACTTTCTTTCGGTGGATGCATCAGGAAGGGCATTCCGACGCGCCCCTACCTATCCCACGATTGAAGGAACCCGAGAAGGTTTATGAGCAGTTCAGTGCTGAGCACGTGCGCCGGTTGGTGCGCTTCTCTCCTCGTTCCGCTTCTGAGCGACGTATCCACACCCTAGCCTGCCTGATCCTCGACACGGGCCTGCGGATCGATGAGGCGCTGTCGATCGAGCGAGCAGACGTTGACCTCGACAATCTTCTGCTGAAGGTGAGTCACGGCAAGGGGAGCAAGGAACGAGTCGTGCCGTTCTCCCTGGTCTTGCGCAAGCTGCTGTTTCGCTATCTGAAGCAGCAAAAGCCCCAACATGGGGACCTGCTGTTCTTCGCAGGCGCAGGGGTAAAGATGAACCAGCGGAACGCTCTGAGGGCCTTCAAGCGGCTCTGTGCGCGGCTACAGATCAAAGGCGTCCGCTGTTCGTTCCACACTCTACGGCACACGTTCGCAACGGCCTACCTGCGCAACGGTGGCGACGCGTTCAGGCTTCAGCGGGTTCTGGGGCACACGAAGCTCGAAATGACCCGCCGTTACGTCAACCTCCAGACCGAGGATCTCCAGGCGGTGCATGAGCGGTGTTCGGCACTGGCGAAGGCTAGCAACAGCAAGTAAGATGGGGCACAGTGTCAGAAGGAATCCGTCGGCTCAGTTTGCTTCTTGGCTTGATCGGCCTCGCGTGCGGTCTTTTTTTCGGCTGGCTTGCGTGGGACGCGGTTCACCGACCGATCCTGCGATGGCAGGCCTACGAAAGCGGTAAGAAACTGCACGAGCAACGACTCCAGGACTGGGAAGACAAGGTCTACGAGACCGAGGAAGACGGGATCAAATATCGATTCTCTGGCTCCGAAAGCGCTGAGGATCTCGCGCAGGCGCTCAGCGGCGATGAAGGTCGCTGGTACCGGGAACGGGGGGATGGGTGGGAAGAGATCAGTGACCCGGATCAGTGGCCACTAGCATTTCGACCGCCCAAACCACAGAAACGATTAGAGGACATGACCCCCGAAGAGGGCAAAGCCCAACGCGAGCGAGAAGAGGCTGAACAGCACGACAAGGACATGGTGAAGTGGATGGATGGTTACGACGCGGAGATGGCCGCCAAGTCGGGACCAAAACCCGTCGGCGTTAATCATAAAACCGAGCCCCTGCCCGGCCTTCTGGACTATTCAAAGCTGCTGGCGTTTCCCCTGCTCGGCTTCCTGCTCCCCTGGGGGACCGTGCGCGTCGTCGGCTGGGTCGTCATCGGGTTCGTGCTCGATTGGCGGGGTAAGCGGTCAGGGGACGGAAAGCAATGACCACGCCCAGCTTGGTTGCACTTGGCCTCGCAGGGGCGGGCATCATCGCAGGGGCGGTCTGGCTGATTAGACGTAACACGCAACTACGCGCCGCACAGGAATCCATCGTCAGAAAGTCGCTAAGCAATTTCGAGTCCTCTGATTTGTTCGTAGGGTGGCTCAAGGATCTCCACGAGGCTTCAGGACTTCTCCGGGACGCGGCCGACTACGGCGGTAATGCTCATAGACTCACACTGCCGCTGGCAAACACGCCAAGAAGTCTCTTACGCCTCTTCGTATGGGAGCGATTCAAGGAGGCCGATTCCGCGAATACTATCTTTGACAGCGACAAGAAGGAAATCCGTCGCCTCTTCGGCCCGACGCCGCGCCCAAAGATCAAGCCGACTGAATGGATGGAAGATTATCTGGCTGCCTTCGGCAGCGAATCAGCCGACTGGCTCATTTGTAACCCTCCGTTTCCTTCAGATCCCGTAATGATGATTGGAGACACCGTCTCGTTCTTACAGCAATCAATTGAGTTTCTCACGAGATGGCCTGAGACAAAGTCGGCTCCGCTCCCCGAGTGTAGGGGCATTGGCGCGGTTGTCGAGATTAAGTATGAGATTTCCGCTGTATTCGAACTGGCGGAGTTTCTGACGAAAAGAAATGTTAAGTTCTTCTCGATGGTGAAGTCAATCCTAGAGGATGGGCAGGGCGAGCCGAGCGGCGTCAGAATTACCCTCGATCTCGCCACAGAGAGCGATTCGCCCATAGTTTCGGACCTGAGAGCGAGGTATGGGAAGGTGGTAACAGTAGAGTCGCGGAACCAGGCGAAGGAATGACCCCTACCAGGGGATTCCCAGTTCTTCGGTGACTGAGCGAGGGTGTTGCACTGTTGCACCAGTCCAGAGGGTAGCCTCTCAAAGGTGATTTCGGGGAGAAAGAAGGGGGGTATGGTACCCCCCAATCTCCCTGCAACGGTGCAACACTACGCCCGGAGCTTGTCGGGGTGAGGTAGGACCGTGACTTCCTGGGGCAACGAGTCCCCCAGAACCACTCGGGCTGGTCTGCCCTTACCCTTTTCGAGGTTGACCAGATAGCCTCTCTTGACGGCCTTGTTGACACGCCTTGAGACGGTGCCTTTGTCGAGGCCCATGTGCTCGCCCAGTTGCCCCAAGGACACTCCCGATTCGCTATCGGTCGATGGAAGAAACGTCCCGCTCTTCTTCAGTGCGGCAACCGCTTCGACCGTTTCACGAACTTCGGTCGGGACCGTTGCTTCGACTGCCTCGGCGACCAAGTCGACTATCAGGCCGTAAACAACCTCATAGTCGTCCACAGTCGCCTCGATGCGACCCTTAGCGTCCCGTTGGCGATTCTCCTGATGAAGCAGTGCGTGAGCCTGGATCAAGACAAACACCTTCGATATGTCCCGGCGCAGACGCACGGCCACCGGCGGGATTGCTTTGACCAAGTCCGGCGCGAACGGGACAACTACCTGATGCTCGCCCAACCAGAGCCAATCTTGGAAGGCTCGCCACTCTTTCAGGTCAACGCTCTGTGCAGGCGTACCGCCTTGACCCACGGTGTCCGCGAGAGCCTTCATGACAGCCTGGGTTTGTGCCGCTGAATCGTTGATAGGAATCGAAAGCAGCCGAGTCTCGTTCTCAGGATGAAGGCTAATGCGAGTAGTCGTCGTCAGCAAGCCCGTCGGTCCTTCTCGTTCGATGAACTCGGTCTTTCCCTGATCGAAGACGGTGTACTCATACTTCAGCTTGCCCTCGCTCAGCAGGGAACGAACAAGGTAATCTACTTGGTCGTTGTTGAGCCCGGCATTCTCATAGAGAACGAGAAAGCGGTTCTTGATGGGGCGCTGAGAGTAAAGCAACGCTTTCTCAGACATGGCCGTAAGTTCCCACCGAGCTTGTGTCGGAAAGAACTTCAGAACGTTTTCAGCAACAAACGACTTCCCTGACGATGACTGGCCTTTCACGGCCAGTGACATGGGCTTGTCGAATAACCGAGTC
>Ga0114999_10003781_pt1 | contig 18731 bp, 8 predicted proteins | sample ArcticOcean_MG_C_3_FD_89820 | JGI IMG/M metagenome (GOLD analysis project Ga0114999, IMG submission 89820) | Marine microbial communities from western Arctic Ocean - ArcticOcean_MG_CB8_126 | ecosystem: Environmental > Aquatic > Marine > Oceanic | place: Arctic Ocean: Canada Basin | collected...
CCTCCGCGGTGAGGTTTTCAGCGAGACGAACTTTCCCCAAGTATAGCCGGTTGTAATAATCTACAACGATAACCGAGGTTGTAGAATTAATAGCGGCATCAACGCTGGATAACGAAGCGGCAAAAATAGCTGCGATGACCAATCCCGTCAGACCAGCAGGAAAATGATTCGCCATAAAATAGGGTAGGATGTTATCATTCTGAATGCCTTGAGGGAATTCAGCATGTTGATAAAAAGCGAATAACGCCAATCCGACAAAGCCGAGAAAGACCATCCATACCGTATCCGAAACAGCATTGATAAGATAAGACTTTCTCGCTTCTTTTATGGAGCGCATCGCCTGGAAACGAAGAATGGCAATCTGGTCAGCGGTAAAAGCTGCGCATCGACCAATAGTCACCACGAGCACGACTCCCACTAATGTCAGCTCTTCGGTCAGATAAAGCCTGATTTTCTCAAACATTGATGCGCCCTGCATTTCGGGAATTTCGGCGATTAAATCAATTCTCCCCGACTCTTGAGCCAGCTTGTAAACTTCACTCACTCCACCCGGTGTATTGGAAATAATAAAATAAAGGGTGGCAAATAGACCGGCAAACATAACGAAAAATTGCGTCACATCCGTCCAGATAACAGCCTTCATCCCCCCCAGCATCGTGTAGATGGTGACCAGAGACCCCAAGAGGATGACCATCCAAAAGATATCCAATTGCCCCCCCGTCGCCGCTTTGACTGCGAGGCAGGGAACATACAAAGCGGCCCCCATCCAACCAATTCGCCAAAGAATGAAAATTCCCGAACCGACAACTCGCACCGCTAGATCGAAACGGAGTTCCAGATATTCGTAGGCAGAAAAAACGTCTAACCGTCGATACATAGGGATCGTAACTCTTGTCACCCAGGGATAAAGCGGTATCCAACTTATAAAAGACATGACTGTGATCATCCCAATCCCAAAAACGACTGCTGGCGTATTAATATAATCGAGTCCGCTGTTAAGCGCCGCCATCAATGATATACCGACACTTAACCAGCCCAGTTGCTTGCCGCTTTTAAAAAAGTCGTCGAGTGTTTTCTGTTGTCTGGAAAAATAGATCCCGATCGCCATAAGCGTACCGAGATAGACAAAGATGATCAGCCCATCTATTACACCAAATCCGCTGCTATTTAAACTGCTCAAAATTAGGTAACCTCTTACTATACGCAATTAATCGCGCTGAATTATAGGTTCTCAAAGATTCCCCTTACCAGCTCAATGAGCAAGGATTATCTCACCCGGCAGGAGTATTTCACTCAAAGCCCCGCAATCCCCCGCAGATTGGATAATTAAGATTAAATGATATTTATCGAAATCTCTAAGCTACCCTGCTTGACACGGGCAATTTTCTTAATTTATCTTTTTCGGTGCAGTAGATAAATTTGTATTTAAAGAATAAGGGAATCTAAATAATGAATAATTTTGAGTACACCGCGCCCAATAGCTTACGTAAGGCAATTTCCATACTTGCCGAAAAGAACGGAAATTCGCGAATCTTAGCTGGCGGCACCGATTTGATAGTGCAACTCAGGGGAAATCGATTTCAGGCCGAACGTGTCGTCGACGTGAAAAATATTCCGGAGCTGAACGAACTTTCTTACGGGTCAAAAAGAGGCCTCACGATAGGCGCAGCCGTGCCCTGTCACCGGATATATCAGGATGCTGATTGCGTTAACCGTTATCCCGGTTTGATAGACTCCGCAGCCATAATCGGCGGTATCCAAATCCAGGGAAGAGCCAGTTTTGGGGGAAATGTCTGCAATTCATCGCCGAGCGCAGATACCATTCCTGTTCTCATTGCTTACGGGAGTAAGTGTGAAATTGCGGGCCCCAATGGAAAACGTCGGGTGCCGATTGAAGATTTCTGTACCGCGCCGGGGCAGAACGTATTGCAACCCGGTGAACTACTGGTCTCCATTCGGATTCCAACCATTAAAAATGCTTCCGGAGCACATTACTTACGTTTTATACCGCGAAATGAAATGGATATCGCGGTAGTGGGTGCTGGAGCCTATGTTGAGCTTGGCAATCGTAAGAAGACATTTAAAAAGGTTCGAATAGGACTGGCAGCGGTAGCTCCTACCCCTCTTTTCGCACGTGAAGCCAGTGAGCTGATCGTCGGACGCGAAGTGAACGACGATACGATAGAAGCAGCAGCAGAAGCGGCTAAAGCTAGTGCTAAACCCATTTCGGACATGCGCGGGACAGCGGAATTTCGAACTCATTTGATCGGCATTATGACCAAGCGCGCGTTACAAGGGGCGGTTAAAAGGGCGCGTGGTGAATTCGTCCCCAATGCTGTTCAGGAAAACTAATCTTTATAAAGCTTTAAAACTAACTCAATCGAAAGTCTAATCTGATGAATAAAGTTCACGTTCAATCGAAGTTAAATGGCGAGAATATTGAATTTCTCTGCGAACCACGGCAAAGCTTACTCGAAGTACTGCGCGAGGACCTAGGTTTTACCGGGAGTAAGGAAGGCTGCAACGACGGAAATTGCGGCGCCTGTAGTGTAATCTTGAATGGCACCCTCGTGGATTCCTGCCTCGTTTTGGCGGTTGAAATTCAAGGGAAAGAAATTACTACGGTCGAGGGTCTGGCCACCCCAGATGGCTTGCATCCCCTGCAACAAAAGTTTCTCGAAAACGCGAGTCTACAATGCGGGATCTGCACACCTGGATTTCTCGTAGCCGCTAAAGCTTTGCTCGATCACAACCCGAATCCGACCGAGCATGAAATACGTCATTGGCTGGCCGGTAATCTATGCCGATGCACCGGATATGATAAGATCATCCGTGCCGTTCAAGAGGCCAGCGCAGTTATGAGTAAAAGTGCCTGAAATTTTGTAAACCTGGAATAAGGAGATAAGCAGATGTCTGACAACTCAGAAAATGGAAAATATAAAGTAATCGGGACACGGCCGATCCGACACGACGGTGCGGAAAAAGTTATTGGTAAAGCCATCTACGGAGCCGATGTCCGAATGTCCGGCATGCTGTATGGGCAGGTCATTCGCAGCCCACATGCCCACGCGCGCATTAAATCCATTGATACGAGCAAGGCTGAAGCACTCGAAGGGGTCCGGGCTGTGGTTACGTCCAAAGATCTACCCAAAACCAATGAAGACGACATGATCGATTTGGGCGAGGGGATGACCCGATTAAAATATATTCGCGATAACATACTCGCCAGTGACAAAGTGCTTTACCGAGGACATGCTGTCGCCGGTGTGGCTGCGATCAATCAGCAAACCGCTGAAGAAGCACTCTCGCTAATCGAGGTTGAATACGAGGTCTTACCAGCTGTAGTCAATGTAATCGATGCGATGAAGGACGATGCTCCGTTACTTCATGACACCCTTACGACAGATGAAATGGGTGAGCAGACAGATAAAAAAAGCAATATTGCCGCCCACCTCCAACATAAGCTGGGTGACCCGGAGAAAGGTTTTAAAGAAGCCGATATTGTAATCGAGCACGAATTCCACACCGCCACCGTCCACCAGGGTTATATCGAACCCCACAACGGCACGGCGATATGGAATCCCGACGGACAACTCACGATCTGGACCAGCACCCAGGGTGCATTTGTCGTGCAAAAGCAAGTTGCCGCGGTCCTCGATCATCCCATTTCCAAAGTAAAGGTAGTTCCTACGGAGATTGGCGGCGGATTTGGTGGTAAGATACCTATATATTTAGAACCAGTCGCAGCTTTACTCTCTCGTAAAACCGGCCATCCGGTAAAATTGCTGATGACCCGTGCCGGTGTATTCGAAGGCACAGGTCCTACGCCTGGTTCTTATGTCCGCCTGAAATTAGGAGCGGATAAATCCGGCAAGTTAGTCGCTGGTGATTGCTACCTCGCATTTGAAGCGGGCGGATACCCGGGTTCACCCATGTTCTGTGGGTGTATGTGCATATTTGCCTGTTACGAGGTTCCTAACGCTATCGTTAATGGCTATGATGTCGTCGTTAATAAGCCAAAGTCAGCCCCCTACCGGGCACCAGGTTCGACCCAGGTGGCCTTTGCGATCGAGACGATGCTCGATGAAATTGCCGAAAAGCTGGGGATGGATTCATTTGATATCCGCCTTCTGAATGCCGCGAAAGAGGGAACACGTCGCGTTGATGATCTCGTCTACCCGCGTATCGGCTGTGTGGAGACGATGGAAGCGGGGAAAGCCTCTGACCATTATAACACACCTTTAGAAGGGCCCTACCGTGGGCGCGGAGTAGCTACCGGGTACTGGTTTAATATCGGGTTTAAATCCTGTGTAACAGCCAGTGTTAATGAAGATGGTACCGTCAACTTGATGGAAGGATCGACAGACATTGGGGGCAGCCGCACCTCGATCGCGATGCAATTCGCAGAAGTGCTCGCATTACCCGTTGAAGACGTTAACCCCCGCGTTGGAGATACGGGAGAAATTGGTTATAATGATGTCACCGGGGGCAGCCGCACGACTTATGCTACGGGTTATGCAGCCTATAATGCCGCTCAAGATGTAAAAGCGCAAATGATCGAAATTGCCGCCAGGCACTGGGAGCTATCGGCTGATGACGTTGAATTTACCGATGAAGTTTTTAAGAGCAAAAAAGATTCCTCCAAGAAACTTAATTTTAAGGAATTGGCAAAAATAGGCAGTGCCGATGACAGTCCGGTGATTGGTAAAGGCTCGGTCAATCTGGGTTTTCATATTGGTGGTTCATTCGCGACGAACATTGTCGATGTAGAGGTGGATCCGGAGACAGGCAAAGTAACAATTCTTCGTTTCACCGCTATCCAGGACGCCGGTAAAGCCATACACCCCAGTTACGTGGAGGGCCAGATGCAAGGAGGTTCGGTCCAGGGTATCGGATGGGCTTTGAATGAAGAGTACTTCTACAATGCGGATGGTAAAATGGAAAATTCTACTTTCCTCGATTATCGCATTCCCACTGCGCTGGATCTACCGATGATAGAAACTATCATCGTAGAGGTTCCCAATCCGACTCATCCCTTTGGTGTGCGCGGTGTGGGTGAAGCTAATATAGCACCGCCTCCAGCTGCGATTACCAATGCGATTTACAATGCCATCGGCGTACGCTTCCGCGAATTACCGATGCGACCAGACCGGATCATCGCCGCTCTTGCCGCAAAACGGGAATCCGAACCGCTGGAAGCAGTAGCGGGATCTTAATTTGTGCCGAGGGTTTCGATACCTCCGCTCATGCAGAAGCTGACCAACGGAACTTCCGTGGTCATGGTGGAGGGGAAAACTGTACGTGAAGTTATTGATAACCTGGATAAGCAGTTTCCGGGTATTAAGGATAGGCTGTGTGAAAATGACCGCATCCGGCCCAATTTTGCCGTGGCTGTAAACAGTGAAATTATAACCGTCGGCCTGCGAAAACAGGTTGAACCCGATAGCGAAGTACATTTCCTCCCCGCCGTCAGCGGGGGCTGAGGTAAGAATCTAGCAACCCTATTTTTTTTGGTGGAACGTGCTGTCCCCAGCGCGTTTTTGTAAATATTAAAGAAGCGCGCTAGGGAACCTACCGTCGCCAAGGCTATTGCGGTCAGGCAGCCCACTCCACCTTTCTAAATTTTTTTTGTGCCTTTGGAAGATGTCGCCTGCAGCTCGGTAGTGGCGATTTTTTTCCTATTTCTCCAGATCTTTAATCTTCGCTCTCAACCCATCGCGCTCGATTAAGCAATTTTGCAGGCGATAGGCCGCCTCATGCAAAACCTGAAGGCGACTCCAACTCTCCCAGGATCCGGTGACTGTATTCTGCTGCATTTTTTTCCTCAATTTCTCGGATATCTCTACCTTTTCATCGAGGGGTGGTGAGACATCGACTTGTAGGGGAGTGAAATCAGATTTATCTAGTACACTTTCTACGGCCTCAGTAACGAACTGTAACGGGATATCCTTTACACAGGCGCGATAATCAAATTGGCAGAACCACTGGCAGCTCCGGCAGGGTATAGCGCTGTGCACAACTTTAACCTTACCTCGCTGCGGGAAGAAGCGCGCTTCTTGTCCAGCACCATATATGGCAACAGTTGGCCGGTTTAAAGCAGCCGCCAAGTGCGCGTAAGCGGTATCATTACAGATGATGAGTGACGCCTTCTCCATCAGGCCGCTTAGGGTAGGTAAATCCTGCGCTGATAATTGCTGGTGCTCCGATTGAATCTCTTCTGGGAAATTTTTAAATGTGGTCCCATCATCCGGTCCTTCAATCCACACCAGCCGAAACCCTTTCCCTCTTAACACCTCACCCAACTGAAGAAAATTTTCGATCGGCCACGCGCGCTTGAGATTCTCTCCCACACCGGGTGCGATAAGGGCCACTTTTTCATCGTCAGCATCTGTTGCCGACTTTACGTCGAGTTTAATCTCTGGTGACAAGTCACCTTTTTCTTTCAAAAGAAGAGCAAACAAACGAGCCATTTGCGTATATTCCGATTCTTCAAGGGACGAGGAAATTTCCTCTGTAAAGTAGGGTTCCTCAACCTCAAGCATTTGCGCCACATGGTCGGTAAACAGTTGATAAGTTGCATTTTTTTTGAAGCCAACACACTCTGGGGCTCCACTCAAAGCGACCGTCAAGTCGCTAAACCAGCTGCGGTTCACCATCGGTGAAATCGCCACATCCCATGAAACAGCTTCGATCAGTGTCTTCCACCAGAGCACACGATCGGTAGTATCTTCGCCCCAGTCATTGAGCGGATTGAGAGGATAGGAGAGAAAATAAATATGGCCCAAAGGTAGAAGGCTCAACCGCCGCGCCTCCACGACGGGATCGTCCTGGAGATTAAGTTTAAAGCAGCTCGCCTCGGGGATGAGATCGGCTACGACTTCCATCCCCGCGCGGACATGCCAGATGATTCGTGATTCCGGGAATGCTTCCAGCAGTTGCTGCACATAACCCGCGGCGATTAGTTGATCACCCAATGAGTCCGGTTTTGAAATTAAAATATTCATGACAGCCGACCAATCTCTTGCTAGCCCACTCTCTATTTTATAGCAAGATTAACCACGGTTGAAAAGAGCAGGAAGAAAAATTTAAGGTACTATTGTGTTCCACGTGAAACAATAGCAGTACAAACATCGACCGAAGATTGACCGCTTCCCATACATGAGAAGATCTGCTATAGAATTGCCTATTCAACTATAACTACTCGTGCTTAAAATCACTACGCATCCCCAGTTAAAACCAGACCCCATCCGCGGTCATGATTTTTTAAAATGAATTGGTCGGTCATCATTCCCATGGGAAGGCCCGAACGGGCGGGAATCACACTGCGTTCACTGGCAGAACAGGATTTCTTTCCCCCGTCCTGGGAAATACTCCTCGTCGGAGTGAAAGCGCAAGCGGTCGCCGAAAAATTTGCTGAGCTGCCGATCGTTGCCCTTCCACTTGAGAAAAATGAGCTGCCACCGAAGACACGGCTCATCGGTTCCGACCGGGCAAAAGCGGAATGGTTTATTTTCGTTGATGACGACATGGAACTCGCCCCCGATTTTTTTAAGCGCTTGCACGCAATTATTAATACCGGAGCTGACGGTGGTAAAGTTCCCGACGCGATTGGCGCGAAGCTACCGGGGGTGAAAAACAATTTAAGCGATCGACTGACTAACCTTTCAAATTTCTGGTCGCAACAAGGAGACCGACCCGGACCCAGGCCCTGGCTCTACAGCGCGGCGATTGCCATCCGCGCCGAGGCTTACAATAAAGTAGGCGGTTTTAACCCCCATCTGCCCAACGGCGAGGACATCGACCTGACCCAGAAACTGGTGCAAGCGAACTACCATTTGCATTATGAGCCAACCCTCATTGCCTATCACAATCATGGCCGCACCACGCCCGCTAGGATGCTGGCTTACTTTTGGAAAAACGGTAACACCGCGATTTTTTTTAACCAGGACTCAGCCGCGACGCGCTGCTTTAGCATTAAAACAGTTATCTGCCACGCCTGGAACGACTCACGAAATAACAGAAGATTAAATGCCCTTCAAATTCCACGATTTTATCGCTACCTTCCCTTTATCTTTATCAATTATCTTATCTTTCAATCCTCGATCGAGTGGCATTATCAAAAGTATCTCTGGGAAAACAGCCAGTTCAGGAACCTGCCCCTTCCCCAACCCGGGGATCAGCGATCTTTTCAAGCCTTCGTCCGCTTTAAAAAGAACCATCCCATACATGGTGGTCTCCTTTACATCTGGGCCATGCTCGAAGATTTTCGCCACCCGGCACGACGGTAGGATAAGATGAATGCTAGAAGAATATCGGTGTTAACCATTTATGGATTAACTACTTGCCCACTTCTTCCACATCTCACGATAGGCATTTTCCAGCTCTCTCGTAAAACCTACCTCATCCATTAAAGGACTCATTTCCATACGGGATCGTAGGGTTTTTCGTAGATCAGCCAGCGCCCCCAAGTCCGCTGCCAGGGAACAGGCTATGGTGACATAATCCTCTTCATTCTTCGCAATTAAATGTTGTAACTCGACTTGGTTTAAAAGGCTCACGCCCACTCGTGAACGATGAGCTTCCCCCTCCAGGGTAATGACCGGTACCCCCATATAAAGTGCTTCGCAAGTTGTCGTCGTTCCGTGATAGGGAAAAGGATCGAGCGCGATATCAATATCATGATAACGCTCAAGATGGCGGTTGTAGGAGGTTTCATGGGACAACAGAATGATCCGATCCTTCTTTATTCCCATCGATGTAAAGTAATCATATACGCGCTTGCGAACGGCAGCGTTTCCCAGGCTTTTCGTTTTAAGAACAAGTTGTGAATCGACGACACTTAACAAAATCCTGCCCCAAAGTTGGTAGACTTTTTGATTGAACTTCGGGAAGCTGTTAAAGGAACCGAAAGTGATGAACCCTTTATTGCTGGCGGGAAGTTCTGACAGCGGAGGCGGAGTCCCAAAAGGTCGGTAAGTCCAAGCGCTAGGCTCCAACCGGGTAAGTTGTTCCGTATGCCATTTTTCAGTTTCACCTGGTGGATCAGCATACGCATCGGTCAGTCTATAATCGATCGAATTTAATCCTGTGGTGTTGGGATAACCAAGATAGCTCACTTGCACCGGAGCCGGTTTTTGGGCAAAGACAGAAAGGTAGTTCTTACCGGTATGGCCAACGAGATCGATCAGTATATCAATCTCGTCATTTCTGATTTGAGAAATAATTTGATCAATTGATAACCCGATGACCGAAATCCAATGGTCGGCCATAGACTTCAACCGCTGTGTCGTTTCATCGGGTCTCATGACCGCCGAATAGCAATATATTTCAAAATGTTTTTTATCGTGATAACCGAAAATCGGTTCGAGAAAATAAGCGATGGAATGACTCCTGAAATCTGGTGAGAGATATCCAATTTTCAATCGTCTTTCAGGTTCTTTAGAATTGGTTAAACGAGGATTATTTACGGAATCCAAATTGAATCTTTCAGCCCAGATGAGATGCTCTTTAAACAGGGAGTTGCTGTCGATTTGCGTACTATAGTGGAGTGTCAGCAGGAGATTAGAGTATGCATCGGTATAGTTAGGCTTTAGAGCAATGGTTCTACGATAGCTGGAAATTGCCTCCTCGAGTAATCCCTGTTCTTTGAGTGCATTCCCTAAATTGCAGTGTGCTTCAGCATAGTCTGGTTTCAACTTGAGCGCGCGATTAAAGCTGACCACCGCCTCCTCGAGCTCACCCTGCTCACAAAGCGCACAGCCCATGTTATTGCTGGCCTGTACTAAGTTGGGAGCCAGGGACAGTGCTCGCTTATAACTTTGTATCGCCTCCTCGAGTTTTCCTTGAGCATGATTGGCAATACCCAGCTTGTTATAGGCGTCTGCATTATCAGGTGTTAGCGCTAGAAGCTGCTGGTAACTGTTACCCGCTTCAATAAAGTTACCCTGGGCGTAGAGAGCGTTCCCCAAACTGTAGTGGGCAGCGGGATAATCCTTTTTATAAGCAAGGGCCTCTTTATAACCCTTAATTGCCCGCTCAAGCTTACCTTGTGCATGATACACCACGGCCAGATTAAAGTGCGCCTCGACGAGTTCCGGTTTGAGAGAGATTGCTTTTTCGAAGCAGGATATCGCGTCATCAACCCGACCCTGCATTTGCAGTGCATTGCCGAGATTATTGTGTGCCTCGGGGAAATTTGGATTGAGCTTGAGCGCTCGATGAAAGCAAGTTATCGCCTCTTCCATCTGATCTTTAGCTTTCAAAGCGCCACCGAGGCTGTTAACGGCTTGAGCGTTTTCTGGTTTCAGCGCCAATGAGCGTTTTATTAAATCAATCGCACTATCGAAATTACCCGTCTGGTAGGCAATAACACCCCAATGATGTAAAGCGTCAGTGTGATCGGGTTGTAGCGCGAGTATTTTTTTATAACAGGATTCAGCCTCTGATAATCGACCGGACTGATGATGCTGCACCGCAAGCGCAAATGCTTCCTCAATGGTCATTGATTTCCCGCCCAGATCTTTATTTTTCTTCACGCTTTTTATTTAACCGCCGATAACGCGGATCACACTGATTAAATTATGAGCTAGTTAATGAGGTCAAGCAGATGCCAAGACTTGAATGCACTGCCGGCATTTTAAAGTGAAAATTGGACTATCTTGAGCTACCTTGTGGAGTCCCAAATATTAGTACAGAGGTACATTTTCAGGTTACTTTCAAATATTAAACATAAAAATCACCGAGGTTTCTTAAGTGAATTTTGCAACTAAATAAATTAGGATTCATCAAATGATTTATCTAATTTAAATCGACTACCAGAGATTCTACTAAAATCGAAATCCTTAAATGATATATTATATCTGTCATTATTTTAATACTCTGATATAATTTATGTCTTATAAATATAAGACAACACAGATATAGGAATTATATGATATCAATAATATTAGGAAATCTGTACCCCGTGCTTGAGACGGGAAATAAAATAAATTTTGGGAATACTAGTATTCCTATTAAAGAATTCCTTAACCCAATTCTTGTGTCTTACCCCTAAGTCAACATGCAAACGGTTACTTCGATCCAGTTAGCAGTTCAGCATCAGAATGCCGGGCGGCTGCAACAAGCCGAGCAGATTTATCGCCAAATAATTTCTGATGAAAGGATAAGGCTTGCTTAAGTAGCGCCAGTAATTCTATGTCTGTGGCCATTGTTATAATTTAACAATTCGGCCTTCAATGATTGGATAACTCAATTATAAAAAACCCACTGATTACGCGGATGGAACGGATATAATGATTAAGAAAACCGTGGAGAGCACGGCAATTAGTATTGAGTGGATTAGAAAGTCAAGCTGATGCAGAATCATGCATTCGAATTAGAATTTACCCATAAAAATCAAACAATATAAGCTGCCGATTTCACCGGCAGCAGTGGTACTGTCATTAGCGCCGCCACCGGTTTCAGCTCCGATTAGATAGGCTTCCAATGAAGTTGCCGGAGCAGCTGAAGCCAACCCGGAAGGGTTAAAGTTTATACTATGTAGACTAGGTATTCACCAGTTGTTAATACATTGTTAGAGGCACCACCATTTCGCCCAACCACAACTGCATTTAACGTTGCGGCTGGATCACCGGCACCATTGACAGCTCCCACATCCGTGGCAGCTACGATTGCACCGAATGAATCGGAATTAGCAAGTGTGGTTACACTTGCTGTTACACTAGCAACCATGGTTTCAGTGGTCAGCTGTTGCGTTTTGTTCACGATTGATACGGTCCCTACGGTGCCCGCCACTACCGCGTTGTTGCGTATCATGATTTCGTTGACTTCGGCCAAGGCCTTATTGCCGCCTATATCATCAATAGCATTTTGCATATCTCCGTGTGGAGCTGTTACTCCAGACAGAATATTCAGACCTGTGAAGTTCGTTGTTCCTGCCGCTTCTCCATTGGCTAAAACCACCGTGTCAGCATTCGAACTCGGAGAGATCGAAGCTACATCAATTAAGACATTCCCGATGCTCACGGTCCCTCCAGTAAGTTGCGTATAGGTTTCCGCTGTGCCGGTCGTTCCATCCAAATCGATGGTTAGACCAGCCACTAAACCTCCGGGATCACCTGTGGTGTCTCCCACGATGAAGAGCGCACTATCAGTAGCTAAAGAAAAGAGACCTGTCTGCACGTTTTCACTACCACCGGCTGTCAGGCTTATGTTCCCGATCGCTCCAAGAGCGATAAAGCTGTTCCCGGCCCCTGCCGTCGTTGTGTCGAACAATACCGTTCCGGTTATCCCGCTGGTGTTTGTGTTTGTCACCGTTATGTTACCGATTGCGTAGTTGCCAAGGTCGGTTCCATCTGCGAGTACCGTCTCACCACTTCCTGCCGTTACATCCGTGTTCGGGATCGCTACCACATTGAAGTCGGTGACCACCGCCTGACCCGCTGCCGTGAGCGAGGGCGAGATGGTGATGTCGCCTATTGCACTGGCCTGAATATCGACTTTTCCAGGATTACCGAAAACCTGACCATTGATAACAATACCACCAATGATATCCCGTTCACTCGTTCCATCGTCAGCAAGAATAGCCGGGCTACTACCCCCATTTGTCGCAAAATCAACACTGCCAAAGGTGAGTGTCCCCGAGTCCGTTACGCTGATATTAGGATTGCCACCAGTTGTATCGAAAATTGTGGCTCCGGTAATTTCCAAGGAATCCAAGCTCACCGTGGATTGAAATCCCGCGCCATTACCGAATGTAGTCGCTCCATCTATCCTTACAGAACTGAATGTTCCCGCATTGAAATCACCGGCAATAGAAGTCGTCCCGATAATAGTAATCGGTCCTACATTGTTGGCATTGAAAAGAGTCCCTCCACCATTATCTAAATCAACCGTGGCTCCCGTAATCTGTATCGAACCTATATCTCCATTACCGTTGTCAGCGTCGATCAAAACTCCATCGACATCGACCACACTGTCGCTTGTCCCTGCATTCAGTTCGACAGTTCCTACGTCACCGCTTGAATCGATAAAGCTATTCAAATCAATAAGTGTGTTATTGGTTGCGGTAGGGGTGTTCGTAGTAAAGGAAACATTACCTACCGAAGACCCAAAAATACTCGCGTTCTCTTGGATTATTTGAAAGCCGCTGACAGAGATATCGCTGACCATGGCATTGATGCCGCCGATCGCCCCCGTTATTCTCAAATCGGTATTCGCCGTTCCGGGTCCCATAATACTGATTGCTCCCAAGGTTCCCGAATTTATGCTAACCCCAAGGATTTCGATATCACTTGAACTATCGGCGATAGTGACGGTGCCAGTAATGTCATCACCACCCAGGGTCCCTCCAGTATCAATATCTCCAATCGCCAGAAAATTACTAATGGTATTGCCGAGTGAACCTCCTCCTTTGATATTGATAGCACCGAAATTACCATTCTGATTTATATCAATGAGTTTATCGGCATTATCCGCCTGGTCGACGTCGCCGTCCACAGTAAGGGTTCCGATGTTCGCGAGAAAAGAATCACCGATCCCGCCACTTGAAGTGTAGAAAGCCGTTGCTCCATTGGAACTCGTGGTCGTGAGGTTCCCTTCGATCGCAATGTTCCCGATGCCGAGTATACCTAATGTTCTTCCCGAATAATTACCTGAGACATTTATATCGCCAATCGCGCCTTCACCTTCAGTGAAAAATCCATTCGACAAAATTGAATCGGTCGAGAATTCACCTGAGAAGTCACCGAAAACCCAAATCTTACCCGACGAAGTCGCCGAAAAATCACCGCTGTAGTTTACCGCATCCACTCCACTCGTAGCGCCAAAAATGAGATCCCCCACCAGTGCGCCACCTATGGATATATTAGAAGCAACAGTAAGGTCATTAGCTCCCGGATTTTCAGAATCTGGGGCCACCCCTTGAAAAATTAAATCACCGTCGATACCGTCGGTAATATTGACCGGTCCATCAAAAATACCCGTACTCTCCTCAGTTCCCCTGAAGGTCAGGTCTCCACGAAATTCATTGGATTGGATAGTAAATTCCTGGAGAAAATCACCTTCAATGATAATGTCATTGGTAAAGGTGCGCCCCAGGAATATGGCATCGAGTTCTGCCTGGGTCAGTCCTGTTATATCGATTGGATCCACCCTGTTGTCTATGCTTTCCGCAGGTGGTGTCTTGTCGATCCAACCCGGTGAGTTATCCATCTGCGCAGGTAATATATTACCTTGTGAATCCGTACCCGAAATGAAGTTAAGAGAATCAACACCGGCATTCACGCCACCAAAGATTTTAATATTATTGGGCTGCGTAAGATCGCCCCCGGCAACCTGCAGGGTACCAAACTGAGAGTTGTTACTGAAATTCAGAGTGGGTATCCCTGTATCCGAAGCTTCAATATCACCGATGATAACCTCGTTCTGAACACTAACATTGATTGCACTAATACCAACCGTTCCGGTATTACCCGATAAAAGTGAATTGGCCATGCGAATACCGCCAAATACACTGCCTCCCGGATCAAGAGGATTGGCAATAATCATTAACCGTTGTGCATCTGCCACTCCATCATATTCCACGCCATCGACAACCAGGGTCTCCCAGATTGGAGAAGTGACCGGACCTACAGTTGAAAGGGTGAAGTTAGAGCTGAGATCACTTTCCTGAATCGTAAAAGACGGGGTACCGGTAACGTATTGGACACCGGGTTGATTGATATTCGTTGGGTCCGCCGGACCGGTAAAGTTTGTCAGAAAGACGCTCAGCTGCCCGGCCCCGGAAAACTCCGTCTGCAGGATATCAAAGTTTTCATCTTGGTAGGATATACGCACTATTTGCCCCGGGTCGGCTTCAACCGTAACCGAAATACCAGTCATCAATATCTGGTCATAAATATTACCTTGAAACTCTATGTCTGTTCCTACCTCTTCGCCTTCACCGTAAACAATTGTCGCAAGCAATTGGCGGTTCTCCAACTTTTCTAACTGCAGTGATGATTTACGGTTTCGAATTAAATGGGAACTTCGATTAGTCATAACGATAATTTTATTTTTACCTTATCATGAACGATTTGCCTGCTTTCGTCAATAAAGCATAGCTCTCACGATACCTATCAAAATAGAGCTATATAATTAAATAGGCACAAGGAGTATAAAAACTAGTAAATAATAGACTGGAATGAGGTGCTCTGTTGAATACGCAATTTAAATACGATAATTTGCTACTGCCGATTATTTCTTAACCTCTAACGGCCACGACGGAGCGTGGCCCTCCAGTAAATATCATTGTGTATCGTCCCGCGAATAAGAGGTGTGACAATGACTTCGGTGTAATAAGAACATTTGTTATTTATTGTATCATTCATAGCAATAAGGTGGCGCGGGCAGCCTGACCATTGCTTGAACCCGTAAACTTACAAATCTGAGTCGTGCGTATATATTTCTAATTACAGGCTTCTATTCTTTTGTCCTCCATCCGCAATCGACATTCCGCCATCCACAATAGATAAGGCTGTTCCACAGCACGCTTTTAACAGCATTGAATAAAATGTAGCTTAATACTCTGCCTTCCAATACCGCATACACTGTTTAGAATAAAACCGTATCCCAAACACCTTTATCATGAAACCCCATCTTGGGTTAGTCCTGGTTCAGTCTTTCATATTTGCATTCGCTGTCATAAGGAAAATAAGACTCCCTTGACTGATTTTTCTGTCGTTACCCAATTACTCGAATCAATAAACTACTATCAGAAAAAGGATATTTGGTATTGTCGGCTCACTGTATTAATGCTCGATCATCTTCATGCATTATTGTCTTTTAATCCTGAAAAAAACATGAGCGAAGTTTTGGGCATTTGGAAGTGATATCAAAATCGGATCAATTGTATAAAATGGCAAAACAACTACTTTGATCACCGCATTCGAAATGAAAAAGAACTCAGTAAAAAGAGTCTATACATTCGGCAGAATCCAGTAGTAAAAGGATTATGCAATTTACCAGAACTATGGCCTTGGATTTTGGAGTCTTAGAGGCTAGCGATTTTTAGGATATTTATAACTTATAACTAACGCGCTGGGACAGCACGTTCCACCTAAAACTAATGCATCATACGATCATCACAATCACTTCATCATCGCCGAGATTAGCCGCGGTTTCAGTATTGTTATTTCCGATCAGTATCCCTTCACCCGCTTGATCCAAGCTCGCGCCATGATCGACACTTTGAACCAACCCGATACTGCTACTCGCGAAGATTCCTCCCGCTGCGCTGACGCCATCTAAAGTGACAGATGCCGTCGTAGTCGCAAACGAAAGCTGCAGATTACTATTGGCAATAAAAACATCGCCGATTGTTCCTTGAAGATCATCGTCTATCACCTGTACGCTTGAGGCTGGATCGTTAGGGACGGCGCTATCGAAATTACCATCAAATGCTATTGCGCCCGAAGGGGATTCAACTCCGCTCAACACTAAGAATTGCGATACCGCCAACACAGTATCATTATTGTTGAGCCCCAGCCGGGCAGCGTTAACTGTCACATTGCCAATGGAGACGACACCACTCGTAAAATTTGCTGTCTCTTCGTCAATCAATGAAATACTCGCGTTGTTAGTAGTGCCACCAATTGTACCGTCACCATCAAAGTCAATCCCCGCATCTGAGGTATTGCCGAGATTGCCATTGCCCACGATAAAGTCGACCTCGGCCGTACTATCGTTAAATAAAGCTGTCTGCAATAAACTGCTACCACCTGCACTTATTGAAATATCCCCGATCGCGCCCAAAGCCTGAAAATAAGAATCGCCATCAAAGAGTGAGTTATTCACCGCTCCGATAAAATTGGTCGTATTAATCGTAATCTTTCCAATCGTATAATCAGATAAATTAGAACCATCGAGCGCTACCGTCTCTGCATTATTACCAGCCCCACTGTTATTCGATGCAGCCACACCCAATTGATTGATATAGATCTCTCCCTCTTCCAGTTGACCGATGATTGTAATATCCCCTATCGCACTGGCTTGGATATCGAAATTGAACCCACCGGTAACGGATCCGCCAAATATTACTCCATCTATAACATCTAGAGCACTGGTACCGTCATCGGCGATGATAGACGGCCCCACCATATCGAAAACAACATCACCACCGAAAATCAGAAATCCGGTATCAGCTACTTTGAAACCCGGATTATCAAAAGTCGTATCACCGATGACCTCAAATGACCCCAGACTTTGTTTTGAGACAAAGGCCCCACCATCGGTAAATGAAATATCACCATCAACCCTTATCGTATCGAATACGTTCGCCGTAATTTCATCATTAATTTCTGTCGTTCCCGTAAACGATATACTACCGATCTCATCTGCATTGATCTGGCCCAGAGTGATAGTTTCAGCGATGATGTCGATGGTGCCGATGCTGTCATTGCCTCCATCCGCATCGATAAAATTAAAGGCTACATCAACACTGCTGTTACTCTCTCCAGCATCGAGAAGCAGGTTGCCGACAGCACCCCGGGAAACGATAAATTTATCGAGATCAATCAGCGTATTCAGTGCAGCGGTAGGATCATTCGTAGTATAGGAAATATTCCCTACACCCAAGCCAATGATATTGGCGTCCTGCTCTATAGTTTGAAACCCGGTAAAGGTAATATCGTTAATAGCAGTTTCGAATCCTCCCAGTGCACCAGTTATTAACAAATTTGTATCGGGTGCGCCCGAACCTGTGATAACAATATTGTCCAGGTTACCGTTGTTAACAGCGATGCCTAGCAATTCAAGGTCACTGGTTCCTTCTTCGATTGTGAGTGTCCCTGTGATATTATCATCCCCTAATAGACCACCCGTAATAATAGCGCCTAAGGAAAGAAAGTCCGATCCATCGCTGTTCCCAAGATTACCGCCACCTGAAATAATTACATCACCAAAATTTCCATTGCGGTTTATTTCGATAAGTTTGTCTGAGGAATTTGATTGATCGACATCACCCTCAATCGTGAGGTTCCCGATGTCAGCAAAAGACGCAGGATCCGCGGTGTTACTGGATGTATAAAAAGCAGTTGCCCCTGTAGCGCTGGTGGTCGTCAAGTTTCCCTCTATCAAAGCATTCCCGATACCCAGTATTCCGATCGTTGAACCAGAATAGTCGCCGAATACACTAAAAGCGCCAACCGTGCTTTCCCCTTCGTCGAAGCGCTTGTCGCCATCTAGATCGGTCGTTATCAACCCGGAAAAATCGCCGTGTAAATCAATATTTCCAATTGAGGCTGCAGACAAAGTGCCACTGAAATTTACGGCATCGACGACATTCTCCGCGCCAAAAGTGACATTACCTTCAATGGCCTCCCCCAACGTAAAATCTGAATTTATCGTTCGATCACCCGCACCCGGATTATCTGGATCGCTCGCAACGCCTGAGAAAATGAGGTCGCCCCCGATTCCCCTTATAATGGATATGGCCCCATCGTAGACTCCATCAAATGTCACACTACCATGAAATTCAGCAACTGAAATGTTATTCTGTGAAGGAAGATCACCCAGTATAATGATGTCATTTTTAAAAGAACTGCTTAAAAAAATCGAATTCAGTTCAAACTGTGAGCGCCCGGTGATATCGATGGGATTGATCGTGTTATCGAGGGTGATTGTTATTGGCGAAAACTCACCGGCCCATTTACCAAGAAATTCTGTGGCATTAATAAGCTTACCATAAGAGGTCG
>Ga0114999_10003782_pt1 | contig 18728 bp, 25 predicted proteins | sample ArcticOcean_MG_C_3_FD_89820 | JGI IMG/M metagenome (GOLD analysis project Ga0114999, IMG submission 89820) | Marine microbial communities from western Arctic Ocean - ArcticOcean_MG_CB8_126 | ecosystem: Environmental > Aquatic > Marine > Oceanic | place: Arctic Ocean: Canada Basin | collected...
AAATAAATTTTATTTATTATCTAAAAATAATTTTAACAAAAATTCTATTATTATAGAGGTTTTACCTTTTCCCATGAAAAAAACAGCGGCATAGTATACGGAGGCTCATCCAGAAAAAAAAAAAAAGATTTTCAAATTGGCAATAAAATTTTTCTAAACTGGAGCTCTAAAGGAAGAAACAAAGCAGGTTATTTTAATGTCGAATTAATAAAACCTATATCGCCTTTATATTTTGATGATAAAAAAAGAAGTATGTGCATACTTTCAGCTACATCAATTTTAAAAATTTTACTACCAGAAAGACAAATCAATAAAAAAATTTATAATTCGTTTGACTTAATGTTAAACAACCTAAGCTCTGAAAGTTGGATTAATCAATATATTTATTGGGAGCTATCTTTAATTAAGGAACTTGGATACGAAATTGACTACTCTAATTCAGATGAATCTATTCAAATTAATGAGAAAAGTTTAAAAATTCCTAATTTATTACTAAATAAAAATATTAATAATGATTTTAATCAAGAAATTAAAAAAGCTTTAAATTTTAATAAAAATTTATTTATAGAAAATTTTATTAATCCAAACCGATTAAGTTTTCCATTGTTTAGAAATATTTTAGAAGATTATTTTAGTTGATCTGCAATATAGTCTGCAAAATACGTTACTATAGCATTAGCTCCAGCTCTTTTAAAAGAAACTAAACTTTCAAATATTGCATCTTCATTTAATATTTTTTTATCAATTCCATTTTTAATTAAGCTATACTCACCAGACACTTGGTACGCAAAAACTGGTATTTTAAAATTATCTTTAACTTGTTTTATAATATCAAGGTAGGGCATACCTGGCTTTACCATTACAAAATCAGCACCTTCCTTTATATCCATAGCAACTTCCCTTAAAGCCTCTTTTGAATTTCTGAAATCCATTTGATAGTCTTTTTTATTTCCTCTTAAAGATTTTTTCGAACCAACAGCATCTCTAAATGGACCATAAAAATTTGAAGCGTATTTAGCAGCATAAGACAAAATTTGTACTTGTTTATGACCTTTTTTATCTAAAGCTTTTCTTATTTCACCAATCCTTCCATCCATCATATCCGAGGGCGCTATCACATCACACCCCATGTCTGCTTGCAGTATAGATTGTTTTACTAAAATTTTGATTGTTTTGTCATTGTCAACTGAACCATTACTTACCAAACCATCATGACCATGACTTGTATATGGATCTAACGCTACATCACACATTATTCCAATATTACTATAATTTTTTTTAATTAGCCTTAAGGCTTTACAAACAAGATTATTTTTATTCAATGCTTCTGAGCCTTTATTATTTTTTTTAGAATTTGGAGTATTTGGAAATAAAGCAATCATTGGAATCTTTTTAAGAACACTTTTTTCAACCAATTTTTCAATTTTATCTAAGCTGTATCTAAATACACCCGGCATAGATGTTATAGATTCTTTAATATTTTTGCCTTCTCTAATGAATATTGGCCAAATCAAATCATTAGCTGATAAAGAATTTTCTTGTACTAGGCGTCTAGACCAATCTTTTTTTCTGTTTCTTCTTAATCTTGTAGCTGGATATTTACCTAAATATTTCATTTGATAACTATTCTCAATTCACTTTATAAGTTTATATTAAAATTAATACTTCTGTGTTGCGACATATGCTTCTTAATATACATTTAGTTATTGAAATAAACTTAGCATATTGTATTAAATTGATCATATGAATAATTTTGAAGACTTTAATACTGTAAAAAATTTAAAGTTTGATATTATTAAGCTACAAAAAAGCTTAAAACAAGTTTTAAGTATTCAAAAATATGATACAGCCAATGGTATTAAAAATTTTGCAGCTATTTGCTTAAATCAAATTCCTAACAGCCCAGATTCTATAAAAGGTAATAATGCAAGAGGTGTATACTGGACCAAACCTAATCAATCAGGTGATGAAGTTGTTAGAGACAAAGTTTTAGATGAGAAGCTTTACACTGAATTTGTTAAAGATTTTGAACATACTTATTTTAAAGAAGTATATGATGCGCTTTCATCAAAATTTAAATTAGGTCGTGTAAGAATTTTATTAAAAGAACCAAGATCAACTTTAAGTTGGCATAGAGATCCTGAACCACGACTTCATATTCCAATAATAACAAATCCTGGTTGTCTTATGGTTATTGAAAATACTGCGAAACATTTACCAGCGGACGGATCTGTTTACATTACAAATAATGTAAAATACCACAATGCATTTAACGGTGGAGAAGAGAATAGAGTTCATTTGGTAGCATGTTTAACAGATTATAAATTTCATTAAATTACAAAATCTTCTATCAAAATATTGTGGTATAATATGATATCCTGTATACATATAGAGTATATTACCAAAATTAATTAATAGAAGAAATAATATGAAAATAAGCAGAGTTGTCATAGCCTCAGATCATGCGGGGTTTCGTTTAAAAGAAATGATTAAAAAATTTTTATTAAAAAAAAGAAAAAAAGTTATAGATCTTGGTACCAAAAACACAGATTCAGTTGATTATCCTAACTATGCCCACCTTCTTTCAAAAAGAATAAAAAAGAAAAAAGATCAATTCGGTATTTTAATTTGTGGTTCTGGAACCGGTATGAATATGGCTGCAAATAGACATAAAAATGTTAGAGCTGCGCTATGCTACAACGTTAGAGCTACTAAGCTAAGTAGAATGCATAATAATGCTAATGTTATGACTTTAGGTGCTAGATTGACTAATAAAACTGTTGCTCTAAAGTGTGTTAATATTTTTATGAAAACTAATTTTGAAGGTGGGCGACATTTACGTAGAGTTAAAAAGATATAAAATTATGACAATAATAAACAAATATACATCTGATAAATATCAAAATTTTTTTGATAAAGATTTATCAAAAAGTGATCCTGATTTATTTAATTCAATAAAACTTGAATTGCAAAGGCAACAACAGCATATTGAGCTAATTGCGTCAGAAAATATTGTTTCAAAAGCTGTCCTTGATGCGCAAGGATCAATCATGACAAACAAATATGCTGAAGGATATCCATCAAAAAGATATTATGGAGGATGCGAATTTGTTGACAAAGCAGAAGAGCTAGCTCTTGAAAGAGTTAAAAAATTATTTAACTGTAAGTATGCTAATGTACAACCTCATTCAGGAGCTCAAGCTAATGGAGCTGTATATCTAGCGCTTTTAAAACCTGGCGACCCAATACTTGGTATGAGTCTAAACTCTGGTGGACACTTAACTCATGGAGCTAAAGTTTCATTATCTGGAAAGTGGTTAAGTTCATTTCATTATGAAGTAGATAAACAAAGTGGATTGATTGATTATGACAATGTTGAAAAACTAGCTAAAGAACATAAGCCTAAACTAATAATTGCTGGTGGTAGTGCTTATTCACGAGTTATAGATTTTAAAAAATTTCGCAAGATTGCAGATGATGTGAACGCCTATTTGATGGTGGACATGGCACATTTTTCTGGTTTAGTTGCTGGGAAAGGATATCCTAATCCAGTTGAATATGCTGATGTTGTTACTTCAACAACTCATAAAGTACTAAGAGGTGGGAGAGGTGGAATCATATTAAGTAATAGCGAAGATATAATTAAAAAAATAAATTCTGCAGTTTTTCCTGGGTATCAAGGCGGCCCCTTAATGCATGTAATTGCTGGTAAAGCTGTAGCTTTTCAAGAGGCTTTACAACCAGAATTTCAAAATTATGTAAAATCAGTTCTTGCTAATGCTAAAATTTTATCACAAACATTAATAAATAATGGCTTTAAGATTTTTTCTGGCGGCACAGATACACATCTAATGCTAGTTGATTTAAGACCTTTTAAAGTTACAGGGAAAAATGCAGAGACAAGTTTATGCAAAGCGAATATAACTTGTAATAAAAATGGTATACCATTTGATACAGAAAAGATGACAATTACTTCAGGTATAAGACTTGGTACTCAGGCTGCCACAACAAGAGGTTTTGGACTTAACGAATTCACTAAAGTTGGAGAGTTAATTACTAAAGTTATTATTGGCCTTTCTAAAAATTCAGAAGATAATAGTAAAATTGAGAATGAAGTCAGAAACGAAGTTATAGAACTATGTTCTAAATTTCCAATATATAACCATTTAATAAAAAATTAAATTATGCTTTGTCCATTTTGTAGAGAAAAAGATACATCTGTAGTTGACTCCAGGCCCACTGAAGATGGAACAGCTATTAGAAGACGGAGAGTTTGTGGATGCGAAAGAAAAGAACGATTTACAACATTCGAAAGGGTTCAATTTCGAGAACTTACCGTAGTAAAAAATAATGGGCAAAAAGAACCTTTTGACAGAGATAAAATTTCTAAATCTATTAACATCGCCTTAAGAAAAAGACCTATAGATGGAGAATCTATTGAAAAATTTATTTCTAAAATAGTGAGAAATTTAGAAGGTCTTGGTGAAAATGAAATTCCAACTCCTACTATTGGAAAGTTTATTATGGATGGTCTCTCTAAATTAGATCAAGTAGCTTATGTTCGATTTGCTTCTGTTTATAAGAATTTTAAAGAAGCTAAAGATTTTGAACAATTTATAGGCAACTTGAATGTCTACAAGACTGAATAAAAATAATATAGACGAATATTTTATGGATCTTGCTTTAAAGCAAGCTTACGTAACTTTAGGTAATACAAAAAATAACCCAGCAGTTGGATGTGTTATTACTAAAAACAATTATTTAATCAGCGCTGGACATACAAGCATTAATGGAAACCCTCATGCAGAAAAAAATGCAATTGATTTTGCAAAAACAGATGTTAGAAAATCCAATTTATATGTAACTTTAGAGCCTTGCTCGAACTATGGAAATAGTCCCCCATGTTTAAACTCTATAGTAAAAGGTAAATTTAATAAGGTTTATTACTCAATTAAAGATCCCGATTTAAGATCTTACAACAAATCTTATAACGTGCTAAGAAAAATGGGAATCAAGGTTCACGAAGGTCTTTTTAAAAAAAAAATTACATATTTTTATAAAAGTTATATAAAAAATAGAAAAGATGAGCTCCCTTTTGTTACTTGCAAGGTCGCTGTTTCTAAAGATTTTTACTCAGTAAATATAAAAAAAAAATGGATAACAAACAAATTTTCTCGAGGTAGAGTACATCTTATGAGATCTATGCATGATTGCATTGTAACAAGCGCAAATACAGTTATTAAAGATAATCCTAGATTAAATTGTAGAATATCCGGATTAGAAGATAGATCTCCATCAATATTCATACTAGATAAACATTTAAGAATACCACTAAAATCAAATATTATTTCTAATGCAAAAAAAACTGAAACTGTAATAATTTATAACAGTATTAAAAAAAGTAAAATTAAGTTATTAAAAAAACTAAATATAAAAACATATAGAATTAAGTTAGACAAAGATTCAAATATTGATTTAAAAGATTTACTTTTTAAGATCAAAAAATTAGGATTTAGTAGAATTTTTTTGGAATGTGGTGTAAAACTTACTACTAATTTTCTACAACAAAATTTAGTAGATGAGTTTAAGCTTTTTTTTTCAAGTCACAAAATTAAAAATACGGGTAGAGAAAACATCAAAAAATATTTTAAACTTTATTTAGATAAAAAATTCTTTTTTATAGAAGCAGTAAACTTAATGGGCGATAAATTATTATCATATAGATTAAAATAATGTTTAGCGGAATAATTTTAAATACGGGAATAATCACTAATATCTATAAAGATAAAAAGAACTGTGAAATTGAAGTGTTGTCAAAAATGAAAATGCACAAACGAGAAATAGGATCATCAATTTCTTGTTCTGGAACATGCCTTACAGTTGAAAAGTTTAAAAAAAATAAAATTCATTTTTACGTTTCAAAAGAAACATTAAACAAAACTAATTTCAATTATCTAAAAAAAGGAGATCTAATAAACCTTGAAAAATCATTAAAATTTGGTCAGCCCATATCAGGGCATTTTGTTCAAGGCCATGTCGATACAACAGCTATTGTTAGAAAAATAAACATTTTTGGAAAATCTTGGGTTGTTAGATTTAATTTGTCAAAAAAATTTAATAAATATTTTGTTGAAAAAGGATCAATCACAATTAATGGAGTATCCTTGACTATATCTAAAATATTTATAAATGGTTTTCAAATTACAATAATTCCTCAAACTATTAAATTTACAAATTTAATTAAACTTAAAGAAAATGATAAAGTTAATGTTGAATTTGACATTCTTGGAAAGTATATACAAAAGTATATTAAATAATTATGAAAAAATTTTCTAAAATTAACGATATAATTAAAGACGCTAAACAGGGTAAAATTTTTGTTTTAGTAGACGATGAAGGTAGAGAAAACGAAGGTGATTTGATTATACCAGCTTCAAAAGCCACAGCAAAATCAATTAATTTTATGGCAAAATATGGTAGAGGACTTATTTGCTTAGCTTTAACACAAGACAAGGTAAATAAATTAAATTTACCTTTGATGTCTCCTAGTAATAAAACTAGAACACAAACTGCTTTTACAGTTTCTATAGAAGCTAAGAAAGGTGTTACAACAGGAATTTCGGCACACGATAGAGCATATACTATCAAAACAGCAATAAAGAAAAATGCCTCACAAAAAAATATTGTGTCACCAGGGCACGTATTTCCATTAGTTTCTAAAAATGGAGGAGTTCTGGTAAGAGCTGGCCACACAGAAGCATCAGTTGATGTAGCTAGACTTTCGAGATGTGATCCTTCGGCTGTTATTTGTGAAATTATGAATGATGATGGAACAATGGCAAAAGGAAATAAATTATTAAATTTTACAAAAAAGCATAAATTAAAAATAGGTAAAATTGAAGATTTGATTGCATTTAGATTAAATAGTGAAAAATTAATAAAACTTAAAAAAACCTCTTTAATTAATATTAAAGACGAAATGTATAATATTAAAATATTTGAAAATACATTAGATGGTTCAGAAAATTTTGCACTAACAAAAGGTAAAATTAATAAAAATAAGATTCCTCGTGTTAGAGTAATTTCGTCGAACATAGTTAAAAATTATCTTACAGGAGAAAAATTACCAAACTCATTCAATGACACAGTTAAATACTTCAAAAAATACAAAGATTGTGTCTTAATTTTTATAAGAGATACAAATTTAAAATCTGTTTCTGATACACTCAGAAGTTATAAAAGTAAAAATTATTATAAAGAGGGAAAAGATAAGCTGATTAGAAACTATGGAATAGGAGCGCAAATTATTAAAGCACTAAGTATTAAAAAAATGATACTAGTCACTAGATCCCAAAAAAAAGTAGTTGGTTTAGATGGTTATGGAATTAAAATAAGTAGACAGGAAATCATAAAATGAGAAAAAAAATTTGTATAGTCACAGCTAATTACTACCCAAAAATATCTAGAGATTTAGTATCTGGCTCTACTAAAGAATTAAAAAAAAGTGGAATAAAAAATTATAAAAAAATTATGGCTCCTGGTGTTTTTGAAATACCAATTATAATCTCAAAAAATATTAAAAAATACGATGCTTTTATAGCTTTGGGCTGTGTAATAAAGGGTAAGACACCTCATTTCAATTTTATATCAAAAAGCGCTATTGATGCAATTATGAATCTTTCAATTAAGTATGGCAAGCCTATAGGAAATGGGATTCTTACATGTCTAAATGAAAGACAAGCTTTAGCAAGATCAAACCCAAACAAGAAGAATAAAGGAGGAGAAGCTACCAAGGCTGCACTCTCCATATTGAATATAAAAGAATGAACGAAAGGGAAACCAATACCAATCCTAGAGTTATAGTTATTCAAAAATTATATGGCTACTACTTAAATAAAGATGCAGAAATAAGTTTCCCCAAACATAGATATAAAAAATTTATTAAAGATGTTGTTAATGGCTCTATAGAAAGAAAAGAATTAATACAAAAATTAATTAATAAAGAATTAGACGGAAGCATTAATGAAAACAAAACTGAACTAGTTTTAAAGTTAATGATTATTGCTGCTATATATGAGTTTATGTTTATGCACAAAACTCCAATTAAAGTAATTATTACTGAATATTTAAAAGTTTCAGATTTTTTTGTTGAAGATTCACAAAAAAAATTTTTAAATGCTGTCCTTGATAAAGCGTCTAAAGTAAGTCGTGTTGTTGATGAATGAATTTTTTTTGATTGATAAATATTTAAAACCTTTATCTTTAAAAAGCAAAGGAGCTTTTAAGCTTACAGACGATATTTATTTTGATAAAAATAAAAATCTTGGTATTTCAACTGATACTTACGTTGAGGGAATACATTTTATCGATTCCAAAGATCCAAATAAATTTTTAAAAAAAATACTTAGATCTTCTCTATCTGATTTATACTGCAAGGGACTTAAACCAAAATCTTATTTATTGTCCTTATCTCTTAATAAAAGTGTCGTTAACCACAAGTGGTTAAATAAAATAAAAAAAATTTTACAAGAAGAACAAAAAAAATTTAAAATTTCTTTAGTTGGTGGGGACACAACTTATTCCTCAAATTTAGTTATTACGATTACAGTTCTTGGCGAATCTAAGAAAAATCCTGTTTTAAGAAAAGGTGCATCGGCAAATAATGATATTTATGTTACTGGAAATCTCGGCGATTCATATTTAGGTCTCAATGTTATAAAAAAAAAAATTGACTTAGGTAAGTTTAATAATTTTTTTAAAAAAAAATATTATTACCCTAATCTTGCTACAAGATTGCACTCATACCTTCATCAAATAGCCACTGCTTCTATTGATATTTCTGACGGACTAGCTCAAGATCTCAAACATTTGTGCAATCAATCTAATTCTGGAGCTTTAATAAATTTAAATCTACTTCCTTTATCACCTTATTGTAAAAAACTAATCAAAGCTAAAAAGATAAATATTAAAAATATTTTTTCAAAAGGTGATGATTATCAAATTTTATTTACATCAAAAAAGATGAATAGGTCAAAAATCATTAATTTATCTAAAAAATTAAGTCTAAAGATATCAAGAATCGGGCTAATAAAAAAAGATAAGAAAATTGTTTTTGAATATAATAGTACTAGATTTAATCTTAATAGTCTAAAAATGGGATATACTCACATTTTTTAATAAAGATTCTTGTTGCGTTTTATGTTTTTTTTTGTCAGTTTGCCTTTTTTTAATTTTATTTAATTTTAAAATGATTAATATATTAAGTCTTATAATTGCTTCAGGTTTTTTAGCTATATTATATGGTTATATTGTTGGTAAACAAATTTTATCAGCCAGTCCTGGAAATATCAAAATGCAAGAAATAGCTAGCGCTATTCAAGAAGGTGCGCGTGCTTATTTAAATAGACAGTACAAAACTATAGGAATAGTTGGATTAATTATATTTATAATAATAACTTTTGCCTTAGGAGTTTGGGTAGGATTAGGTTTTTTAATTGGTGCTTTTTTATCAGGAGCAGCAGGATACATTGGTATGCTCGTATCTGTTCAGGCTAATGTAAGAACTGCAGAAGCTTGTCGTAAAGGTTTAGCTGCTGGTTTAAATATTGGATTTAAGTCGGGCGCTGTTACTGGAATGTTAGTTGCTGGTTTAGCACTATTATCTATATCAATTTATTATTTAGTATTATTAAAATTAAATGTAGTTGATAGAAGTATTATAAATGCTTTAGTTGGTCTTGGTTTTGGAGCATCTCTAATTTCAATTTTCGCAAGGCTTGGGGGCGGAATCTTTACAAAGGGTGCTGATGTTGGCGCTGATTTAGTTGGAAAAGTTGAAGCTGGAATACCAGAAGACGACCCAAGAAATCCGGCTGTTATAGCTGATAACGTTGGTGACAATGTTGGAGATTGTGCTGGTATGGCAGCAGATTTATTTGAAACTTATGCAGTGACTATTGTAGCTACCATGGTTCTATCATCAATTTTTTTCACAGAAAATCTAAATATGATGATTTATCCATTGGCAATTGGTGGATCGTGCATACTCACATCAATAGCAGGAACCTTTTTTGTTAAACTGGGTCCGAGTAAAAATATTATGGGAGCTTTGTACAAAGGTTTTATAGCTACTTCAGTTTTGTCAGCTATGATATTGTATCCTGTGACTGATAAAATAATTGGACTAAGTAACATCTACACTGTAGAAAATTCTAAATTCTCAGGACTTGATTTATATTATTGTGGTGTTGTAGGTTTAGTAATTACTGGTCTTATTATATGGGTTACTGAATATTATACTGGAACTAAGTTTAGGCCAGTTAGAAGTGTTGCCAAGTCATCTACGACAGGACATGGAACAAACGTTATACAGGGACTTGCGGTTTCTTTAGAAGCTACAGCTTTACCTGCCTTAATAATTGTTTCTGGAATTTTAGTAACTAATAGTTTGGCTGGTTTGTTTGGTATTGCTATTGCTGTAACTACTATGTTAGCTCTAGCAGGAATGGTTGTTGCTTTAGATGCATATGGACCTGTCACGGATAACGCTGGTGGAATAGCTCAGATGGCTAACCTTCCTAAAAGTGTTCGAAAAATAACTGATGCCTTAGACGCTGTTGGTAATACCACTAAAGCAGTAACAAAAGGTTATGCAATAGGATCAGCTGGCTTAGGAGCTTTAGTTTTATTTGGTGCATATACTGAAGATATTAAATTCTTTTCTAACGTAAAAGGTTCGTCCTTAGAAAACATATCAGTAAGTTTTGATCTTTCAAATCCTTTTGTAGTAATAGGTCTCTTAATAGGTGGCATGTTACCATACTTGTTTGGATCTATGTCAATGCAAGCTGTTGGTAGAGCTGGAGGAGCTGTTGTGGTTGAGGTTAGAAGACAATTTAAAAAAATTCCTGGAATAATGAAACGTAAAAGAAAACCAGATTATGGTAAATTAGTGGATTTATTAACTAAAGCTGCAATTAAAGAAATGATCGTTCCTTCACTATTGCCAGTTCTTTCACCTATTATTTTATATTTTGCTATATTGATGATTGCAGGACAAGAAGCGGCCCTATCATCTGTGGGAGCAATGTTGTTGGGTGTGATTATCACTGGTTTATTTATGGCATTATCAATGACAGCTGGAGGTGGCGCTTGGGATAATGCAAAAAAATATATTGAAGACGGAAATTTTGGAGGAAAAGGATCTGAAGCACATAAAGCTGCAATAACAGGTGATACGGTTGGTGATCCATATAAAGATACTGCTGGTCCGGCAATAAATCCAATGATCAAAATTACTAATATTGTCGCTTTGTTGCTTCTAGCTGTTATATCTCATTAACATTATTTTCTTTTACTTTTCATTTTTTGTCTAATGCTAGATAAAAAACTATAGATAAAATTTTCTTTTCTCACTTCATTTTCCGTTTTTGCTTTTGAAAAAGTCATTTTATTCATATCATTTTTATCATAAAAATCTTTTTTTTTAAGGACTCCATACTTATCAAACTCCAAGACTAGGACATTATTTGTCTTTAGATAATTTCTACCTAATTTTAGTAATTTACCTCTAGTTTTAGTTCTTTCAATATAAATCCATAGGTTGTTGTCCGTTAATCCTTTTGTAGCTGGCTGACCGAATATCTTTATTGTGTCATTTTTATTTGACTGATTTATTGTTATTAACTTTTCCCTTTTTTCTAAATATGATATCCCATGTGTTTTTATCACATTACTACGTGCACAACTTGAAATAAGAATAGATAATGTAAAAAAAACAATTAATAATTTTTTCATATGAATAAAAATTTAAAAAAAGAAAGTATTCTATTTAATAATATACTTTTACTATCACGAAATAAAGTATTTTACACTAAGTTTGATTTGGTTGATTCATTTGAAAATCGTATTCATTTAATATTTTTTCATATATCTTTTTTATTTATAAAAATTAAACAAAATAAATTAAATAAAGAATTTTATCAGAAATCCTTCGATTTTTTGTTTAAACAAATAGAACTTAATATGAGAGAATTGGGTTTTGGGGACGTTCAAGTCAATAAAAACATGAAATTTTTGATTAAAAACTTTTACAATATATTACTATATTCTGAAATTTATAGAAATAAAGTTTCCAAAAGCAAGGAAATCTTTTTTTTAAAATATCTTAAACTAAATGGTGCAAAAAAACACTTTTATGTGAACTTTTTAATAGAATATTTTAATATTTATGAAGCTTTTTGTTTTGATTTAAGCGATGATAGTGTATTAAGGGGTGATTTTAATTTTAAACATAAATAAATAAAATGGCTGTACCAAAAAGAAAAACCTCAAAATCTAGAAGAGATAAAAGAAGATCTCACCATCGATTGCATGCAGCAAATGTAATAGAAGATAAGAAATCTGGTGAATATAGACTTTCACACCATATAGATCTTAAAACAGGTCTTTACAACGGCAAACAAATAATTGAGCCCAAAAAATAAAATTATTTTTTAATAATATGAATAATAAAGTTAAAATTGCAATTGATGCAATGAGCGGTGAAAATTCTCCTAAAAAAATTTTAGATGGTATCGAAATGTCATTAAAAAAAAATAGTGATAATTTTTTTCATCTGTATGGAAGAAAAGAAATCCTTGAAAAAGAGGTAAGTAAAAGAAAATCTTTATTAAATAATTGTGAAATTATAAATGCAAATGATGTTATATCTGACGACGAAAGTCCTTTAACAGCTGCGAAAAAAGGTAAAGAATCCAGCATGTGGAAAGCTATAGAATCATTAAAAGATAAACAAACAGATATCTCTCTTTCAGCTGGAAATACTGGAGCTCAACTGATTATGTCTAGATTGTTATTAAAAACTATTGCTGGAATTAGCAAACCTGCTCTTGCGGCACTTTGGCCTAACCAAAATGGTATGAATATTGTTCTTGATCTAGGGGCCAACATTGAATGTAACGAAAAAAATTTAACTGACTTTGCTTGCATGGGTGCAGCGTTGTTTAAATCTCTCTTCGACAACCCCAAACCTAAAATCGCTTTACTAAATGTAGGTCTTGAGGAAAATAAAGGTAATGATATTTTAAAAAAAACATTTTCTATACTAAAAGACAACAAATTAAAAAATTTTGAATTTTGTGGATATATTGAAGGTAATCAAATTATGAATGGTGATATAGATGTTGTGATTACAGATGGATTTACTGGAAATATAGCCTTAAAGACTGCTGAAGGAACTGCAAACTTTATTACAAAAAATTTAAAAAAATCATTAAATAAATTATCAATCCTTCTGTCTTACACATCTTTAAAAAATTTCAAAAACAAGCTTGATCCTAGAAAATATAACGGTGCAATTTTCCTAGGATTACAAAGTCCGGTTGTAAAAAGTCATGGGTCAACAGATTATATCGGATTCGCCCATTCTATTAATGTATGCAACAGAGTTGTAAAAGCTAATCTGATTGAGAAGATAGAATCTAACCTTATTACTGTTGACGCTTAATTAAACGAGTATTATTTTAATTTGATGGTAAAAAAAAATTTTACTAGAAAAAGTATAGTTAAAAAAATTCATCAAAACATTGGTTTTTCTAAAAACTTTTCTTCAAAGATTGTTGACAATTTTTTTGAAAATATTGTGTTAGAATTAATACATTCTGAAAAAATTAAAATTTCCTCTTTTGGAACTTTTAAAGTTATTAACAAAAAAGAACGTATTGGGAGAAATCCAAAAACAAAAGTTGAAACAAAAATAAAATCAAGGAAAGTTGTAAAATTTACACCATCACTGTTAATAAAAAGAAAGCTAAATAATTTATGATACAAAAAAAAAAAAATGAACCAACTTATATAACAATAGGGGAGGTAACTAAACAATTAGGTCTCATTAATAGAAAAACAGGTCAACTTAACACCCACACAATCAGATATTGGGAAAAACAATTCAAACAAATTAAACCAACTATTAGAGCAGGTGGAAGAAGATATTATTCAGAAAAAGATCTTAAAATCATTAACTATGTTAAGTTTTTATTAAAAGAAAAAGGGCTAACAATTCTTGGCGTGAAGAAAATATTAAATGATAAAGATGTTCGTTCTATTGACGATTCTATATCTTTAGGTGTATATAAGCAAAGTTTTGATAGTACTAATTTAATAAAAAATAAAGTTAAAAAAATATCTAAAATAGTTAAGGATCTGAAAAAAATTAAAAATGGCTAAAAAAACTTCAATAAAAATTAGACTAGTTCCTGAAAAAAAACCTAATAGTGCTTTTTATTACTATGCAAAAAAACCATCATCTGGCGACAAAGCTAAAATAAAAATAAAAGTTAAAAAATATAATCCATCGACACGTAAACATGAGTTTTTCGTAGAAAAAAAATTACCCCCACACAGTAAATAACTAGTCTTCTTTAAAATTTTTTCTTTCAAAATCAATATATGACGAAATCATATTTTTCCAGATTTTATTTGTAATTGATGGGTCTATTTTCTTTTTAATTGATTCTTTTCTAATTCTTCTCAAAATAAAAGCAATTCTTTTTTTATCAACAATTTCTTTTTTGTTTTTTTTAAGAGTAATAACTTTTTTAATAATATCTGTGCGTTTTTTGATAATAGATAGCAACTTTTGATCAATTATATCTAATTTTTTTCTTTGTATATTCAGTTTTATTTTATTTTCTGGCGACATTTAATCAATTGGATTTACTAATAAATAATATATTTATTGTTATATGTACATAGAGAATAATCCATTAAATAAATATATTTCATATTGGTTAATTTCAATTTTTCTTATCCTTTCTTTAATGATAGTTGTTGGGGGACTAACCAGGCTTACCGATTCAGGTCTATCTATAACAGAATGGCAACTTTTCTCTGGAATTGTTCCGCCACTTAATGCAAGTCAGTGGGAACATTATTTCGATTTATATAAGAAAATTCCCGAATATAAATTGCAAAATTTCTCAATGACTCTGGAAGAATTCAAAGTAATTTTTTGGTGGGAATTCATTCATAGGTTTTTAGGAAGATTAATTGGTATTTTCTTTTTGACTCCACTTATATTTTTTTCCTTTAAATTAGGTTTTCGTAAAACTATACGTTTTCAGTTAATTTTTGGATTAATTTGTTTACAGGGTTTTATAGGTTGGTACATGGTATCGAGTGGACTTACTGATAATGTCGATGTAAGTCACTATAGGTTAGCTTTGCATTTGGTTTTAGCCTTTATAATATTAACTTTAGTTTTCTGGAATTATTTAAATTATAAAGATATTAGATTACCACGTAAAAAAATTAACAATACTTTAATATCATTTTTTATTTTATTTTTATTTATTCAGATTGTAATAGGTGCCTTTGTGTCCGGTATGGACGCAGGAAAAATCTACAACTCATGGCCATTAATGGGTTCCAGTTATTTTCCTGATGATAGCTCTTTATTAAATCTATTAAGTTTTTCAATTTTTAATGACCCGTCTATTGTGCAATTTATACATAGAAATTTAGCATATTTAATTCTATTATTTTACTTAATTATTTTCTTTAAGATTTATAGAGGCAGAAATTCTGAGTATTTTAAAATAATAAGTATAATAGGTTTTTTGTTAATTTTACAGATAGTGCTTGGTGTTATTACTTTACTATCTGGCGCAGAGATACTTGTAGCATCAATGCACCAGATAAGTTCAATTTTTTTAATTTGCTCTACTATATTTTTATTATACTTAAATATAAGAACTAGCTAACCGCTTTTAACTTTGCTCCACCGGATGCATTCAAAGCTTGATCTAGATCTGCTATTATATCATCTGGATGTTCTATTCCAATTGATAATCTAACGTAACCAGGTGTAACACCAGCAGATAAAAGTTCTTCAGAAGTAAGTTGGCTGTGTGTTGTTGTTGCTGGATGAATTGCTAAACTTCTTGCATCACCAATATTTGCTACATGGTAAAACATTTTTAGAGTTTCAATAAATTTTTTACCAGCTGCTACACCACCTTTAACTTCAACTCCAACCAATCCACCGTTTCCACCTTTGAAGTATCTTTTAGCTCTATCTCCGATTTCACCTTTATGTATATTTGGATAAATAACTCTATCTACATTTTTATGTTTAGTTAAAAAATCAACAACTTTTTGTGCGTTTGAACAGTGTTGTTTCATTCTTAAAGGTGCTGTTTCTAAACCTTGGATTATCCCAAAGGCATTATCTGGAGCCAAAGCAGACCCTAAATCTCTTAGCAAGACTACTCTAGCACGTACAGCATAAGCTACATTTGCTCCAGTAAGCTCTGGAACAACTTTACCCCAAACAGCTCCACCATAACTTGGATCAGGTTCATTAAATAGCGGTTGTCTTTTTGGATCTGCAGTCCAATCGAAATTACCACCGTCAACTAAACATCCTCCAATAACTGTACCATGACCTCCTATAAATTTAGTCAGAGAATGAATTACAACAGCAGCCCCATGTTCTAATGGTTTACATATAACTGGTGCAGCTGTGTTATCCATAATTAAAGGTACATTATGTTTTCTTCCTATATCAGCAACCTCCTTAATTGGAAAAACACGTAAATATGGATTAGGTAGTGTTTCAGCATAAATACATCTAGTTTTTTCATCAATTTGTTTTTCAAAATTCTTTGGATCTGATGGGTCCGCATATCTGACTTCTATGCCAAGTCTTTTTAATGTATGTGTAAATAAATTAACTGTTCCACCATAAAGATCAGTTGAACTAATAAAATTATCACCAGCTTGACAGCAATTAGTTATTGCAAAGGTCGAAGCTGCTTGACCCGAACTAACTGTTACACAAGCAAGACCACCTTCTAATGCTGCAACTCTCTTTTCAAGAACATCATTTGTTGGATTCATTATTCTTGTATAAATGTTACCAAACTCTTTTAGTGCAAATAAATTTGCCGCTGTGTCAGTATCTTTAAATTGATAAGATGTTGTTCTGTATATTGGTACAGCTACCGCTGTTGTAGCTGGGTCACTTCTATATTCTCCACCATGAAGAGCTATAGTCTCTGGATTTTTTATATTTTTTGTCATTTTATTTCTCCTTTTTAGTGCTTTAGATTGATTCAAGGTGCACAATATAATCAAATACCTTTTTTAATAATTGCCAAAAAAAAACCGCCTCTAAAGCGGTTATTAAACTATCTATTAGCTATTAATGCCCGCAATGTGATCAAAATCGGCAACATCATTAAACTAATAAACAAAACCAATGTAAAGGATTAAATCAGTAATTAAATTTGACTTTATCATCAAATCTCAGTACTTATTCGCAAAAATACCATGACTAATTTTATTAAAAAAGATGAAATCAAAAATAACTGGGTTTTAATAGATGCTGAAAATGCAATTGTAGGTAGATTGGCTGCATATATATCTAAAATCCTAAGAGGTAAAAATAAAAACCAATATACACCACACATGGACGGTGGAGATTTTGTGATTATAACAAATATTGAAAAAATTAAATTTACAGGTAAAAAAATTGATAATAAAAAATACTATAGACACACTGGTTACCCAGGTGGAATAAAATCAACATCACCTTCTTTGCTTATGAAAAATAAGCCAGAAGAAATTTTAAAACTTGCGGTAAGGAGAATGCTACCAGGAGGACCATTAGCAAAAAAACAACTATCAAAACTTAAAATCTATAAAGGCACATCACATCCACATGAATCTCAAAATCCTAAAATTGTTAATTTTTCAGAAATGAATTTAAAAAACTATTTAAGAATAAATTAATATGGAAACACAGATAAACACAGAAACAAAGATTAAAAAAATTAAGTTAGATTTTAAAGATTCTAAGTACGCTACTGGTAGAAGAAAAAGATCTATAGCTAGAGTTTGGTTAAAAAAAGGATCTGGAAATATTCATGTAAACGGAAAGCTTTTAAATGAATACTTTAAAAAATTAAATTTACAAATAGCAATATTAAGACCATTAACAATTGCAAGCAGAGAATCTGAATACGATGTAAGATGCACTGTAAAAGGTGGTGGATTAACAGGTCAAGCAGGTGCCATTATACATGGAATAGCAAGAGCATTGATAGATTATGAGCCCGACTTAAAACCAACATTAAAAAAAGAAAAATTAACCACAAGAGACTCTAGATCTGTGGAGCGTAAAAAATATGGTCGCAGAAAAGCAAGAAGAAGCTTCCAATTTTCTAAAAGATAATATTATTTAATTATCTCTTAATATTAATTGCTGATATAATTTAAGAATGAAGGACTCACTAAATATAGTTATTGCTGGTGCCACAGGATATATAGGTTTGCAACTAGTTAAAATTTTAACTAAACATCCTAATGTAAATATTTTGTATCTATGCGCCACACAATCAATTGGTAAAAAGATACATCAATTTGATAAAAGTATAAGAAATAAAAGTTTACCAAAAATTTCTAATTTTAAAAAAATTAAATGGGAAAAAATAGATGTACTATTTACCGCTCTTCCAAATGGAGAAGCGCAAAAAATTGCGCTCTTTTTAACAGATCATGTAAAATTAATTGATTTGTCTGGAGATTTTCGTTTATTAAATTTTAATGATTATAAAAAATGGTATGGAGCTACTCATAAAAGCAAGAATCTTATTAGTAAATCAATTTATGGGATTACAGAGTTTTCTAAAAAAAATTTAAATAAATATAAAATAATTTCATGTCCA
>Ga0114999_10003786_pt1 | contig 18716 bp, 16 predicted proteins | sample ArcticOcean_MG_C_3_FD_89820 | JGI IMG/M metagenome (GOLD analysis project Ga0114999, IMG submission 89820) | Marine microbial communities from western Arctic Ocean - ArcticOcean_MG_CB8_126 | ecosystem: Environmental > Aquatic > Marine > Oceanic | place: Arctic Ocean: Canada Basin | collected...
ATGCGTCGTGCCACGCAACGTCGGCTTCGCGCCACACGGTTCGCGGGTGACGGCGAACTGTGATGGGACCGCTGTCACCGTGGTACTCCTCGCGGCCGAACTCGACGTCGTTTTCAATCGAGTTGAAGAAGGGCAGCACGTTGTCGAACGACCACGACTCGCAGCCGAGTTCCGTACCCCAGTAGTCGAAGTCCTCGGTGGTTCCTCGCACCCACATCTGGCTGTTCACTGAGGTCGTACCCCCGATGAGGCGGCCGCGGGGGATGTCGACGGCGTGCCGTGCATTGCCCGAGCCCGTGTAGCCGTATAGGCCGCCAGCGTTTACCGCAGCAGCCAGGGCGTGGGGGTCGGCGGCGTCCGGATACCAGTGATGACCCCGGACTTCAGCGGGTCCCGGGTTGCCTGGATTGCCGTAGCCGTAGCGGATCGCGTCCGGCAATCCCTCGTTGGAACCGTCGCGCTCGTAATCTACGCCCGCCTCGAGCAGGAGGACGCGCTTCTCGCGGTCTTCAGACAGCCGGGTCGCCATCACGCCGCCAGCGGCACCCGCACCGACGACGATGTAGTGGGGCTCTTGTGACATTGCTGCTCCTTGGTGTAGATCCCAATCGACAAATCATCTGCGTTGTCGCCTTCGCGCGCTGAAGTCATACCTCCTGAAGAAAGTGCTGCATCTTTTAAAACTTATCAACAGTCTGAAGGTTATGATCCTTCAAAGTGAGTTGCGCTTGCTGTGCTGTTTCTGCGTTCTTATGTTATTTTCCACTCACTCCATACTGATTAAAAGAATAAATTTTAAATTATGAAACTTAAAGCTCTATTTCTCAGTACCATGATTTTTTCTATGAACCTTTTTTCACTCGAACAACAAAGTGAGAAATTAAGAATACTTGTTTATAACACTCACGGGCTTCCCGAAATATTTATCAGTGACAATCCAAAGAAGCGCTTCCCTGTCATAGGTAAAAAAACTCAAGACTTTAGCATCTCTTTACTACAAGAAGACTATTCGCATCATGAAGAGTTATTATCTGGCTTAGCTAAAAAAAGCCTAGCTATTCGTGGTGGATTGGGTGGCCGTTTAATATGCCCCTTCTGCACTGGTTCAGGATTAACATCTGTATTCAATCTACCTAAAAATTGGACCGTAGACGTAGAAAATCAAACTTACGACACCTGTTCGGGCTGGTTAAGAGGAGAAAATGATTGCTTTTCCTATAAAGGTTTTCAAATTATAAAAATAACTCTGCCAAGCAATAAAAGATTTTTTATAGTTAATACGCACCTGGATGCAGGTAAAAGAGATTCCGATAGGGCAGCAAGAAAGAAACAATTAGAGCATATTATCTCAACTATCAAGCTAAGAACGACTACTGAAGCTTTGATTATTTCTGGAGATCTTAATCTGAATTCTAAAAATCCTGAAGACGTAAAACTCTTAGAAAACTTCAAGGAAGAGCTGAAATTAACAGATTCTTTTACAGGGCATAAAATAAGTAAAAAATGGACTATATTGGATTACATTTTATACAAGCAAGGTGAAGAGTTAGAGTTTAAGGTTATTTCTGTAGGAGAAGACGAATCATTTGTCACAGAAGAAGGCCCTTTAAGTGACCATCCTGCTCTGATTATAGAAGTGTCAATTTAATGGGGAGAGCTTGAGCGCCGTGGAGACAGTCGGCGTCCCCCGATAGGCGTATATCGCCACCAGCAGCTTCGCGAGTTCAGTGGGTTCAGTAATGGCAGCGTGGTGTTTTTTGTTTCGCACTTTCAAAGCGCCGGTGAGGTCGGCACTTATATCTCTGTCTGCCACACCGATGGCTATGCCGTACCTGTAGACTTGTCCCACGGTCTGCTTTGCTCGGTGAGCAATATCCACCGTCCTAGTCTCGATTCTGCGCAGCACAGCCAGCAGCTCTTGCGTAGATATCTCGTTGATTGGGCGGCGACCCAGGTACGGAAACAAACCCTGGCGCAGAATTCGAAGCGTCCGAACCTTGTAGCTTTCTGACTTGTCTTGAATCTTATTGCTGTACCACTCGCTAGCTATGCTTTCGAAGGTGTTAGTTGACACAGCTTTCGCTTGGACTTTGGCGAGCCGCCGCGAGGATGAGGGATCAAGGCCATCGGCCAGCAACGAACGGCTGTCCATGTGAGCTTTTCTGGCAGCCTGAAGAGACACCTCGGGGTATGTTCCGAGAGCCTGCGTGCGCCTTTTGCTCAGGTACCGGTAGTCGTAGCGCCAGTACTTCGAACCATTTTTGTGGAGCAGGAGGTACAGGCCGCCACCATCTGCCAATTTTTTGTTCTTTTCAGATGATGTCCTCGCGTTCTTTACCGCCGTTGCTGATAGCTTCACCAATGACCACCCCTTGACATGATATACCGTCAAAAGTGACCAAATGACACGATATACCGACAGTTGTACCGACAAATATTTTGGATTTCATCGGATCTCGATGGACATTATAGCGGATAGACGCACCCTAACTATATGATTATTCAGTCAATATAGGACAGATTGGGATGGTTTTGGATTGTGTATTGGTGGGCCCACCAGGACTCGAACCTGGGACCAAGGGATTATGAGTCCCCTGCTCTAACCAACTGAGCTATAGGCCCTTGCGGGGCGTGGATTATACAAGCGTGCGGCATGTTTGCCGACTGACGGCGATGGCGCTGTCAGCGGGGTCCTCGACCGGTACCTGGTAGCGTGGGCGAAAATTGAAAAGGAAGGCCAATGCCCAGTGGAAGACGTGGGTTTGATCATGCGCGGCGACAGCTGATCGAAGACGGATACTGGCTGGTCGATGGTTGTCTGCCCGACGGCAAAATCGAGGCGCTCTCGGCGTGGTCAGACGACTGGTTGCAGCAGGTGCGCCATTCGCCAACATGGAGATATCAGGGGTCTGACATTAAGGTGAGCGGGATTCGCAACCCTCAGAAGGATGGGTCCAGCTTCCCGAGCGATGAGGTCGTCGACTTCCTGATCGAGCATCCGCGCGAAATCATGCAGGCGATGCAGATCGGAGATTGTCGGTCGGGCGGCACCTTTCAGATCATCTCCAAATCATCCGAGGGCCCGCGCTTTACTGGCATCAGGGCTGGGCGCGTTGGGATGACCCCATTAGCCTGTCGCCATGGCCGCAGCAGGTCTTTTTGAATGAGTAACTGACTGACACTTGCCGCGAGAATGGCTGCCTGCGGGTTATCCCCGGCAGCCATGTGCGCCGGATTGACCTGCACGATCACCTGGTTTCAGCCCATGAGGTCGGGGGCTATGACATCCCGTCAGACGACCCGTGGGGTTTCTTTGATCATCCGGGCGCCGTTGATATGCCGGTCAAAGCGGGGCAGCTTGTCATCTCTGACGCGCGTTTACTGCATGGCACGTGGGCGAATACCACGGGTACCCGCCGCTCGGTTTTACTCGGCTGGTACTACCGGTCCGCCAATGACGTGCCGGCTGGCTGGGACGGGGACGAGCCGCGCGAGATCCTTGAACGTGGCGCGGATCACCCCAAGACGTGGGCAAGGGAACCGGGCGAGTTTCTGCGCTGAGCGCTGCTCGATCACTATCGCGGCGAACCGGAGAAGGTGCTGACACGGGGTACAGGCGACGGCTGGACGGGCGGTGCTATGCCCGCCCGTTGGTTCTTCCAGCCCGCCACCGAGTGGCACGCGTGGGAGCGCGAGACCCTGGGTTCGCTTGGCGGCGAGTGCTGGACCTTGCCTGGGGCGGGGCGTGTAGCGCCGCCGCTTCGGCGAAACGGGCATTGACGTCTGTGCAGTCGACGCCTCGCCTGGCGCGGTGGTCTCTGTCCTGAATGGGCCATCCATTAAATCTGATTGATAATCAATCTCATTTATAATTGATAATGAGTCTCATTTAGGATAGTTTTCGCACCTGTTAGTTACGGCGGGAATTCGGTGATGCGGTGCTCGATCTGCCCTCAGCTGGGACTCCTCGTGGTGATCGTCGGCCTGCTTGCTGGCTGCGACAGCAATAGCGCGGATCGCCCGACAGATTCGGATCGCGACGGCGTGGTCGACGCGCTCGACTTTTTTCCAACCAATCCAGACGAGAGCGCTGACTCTGACCGGGACGGTGTTGGCAATAACAGCGACACGTTTCCCAATGATGCGGCCGAGTCAGCCGACACGGACAACGACGGCGTCGGCGACAATGGAGACGCATTCCCGGCCGATGTCACTGAAAGTGCTGACTCAGATGGCGATGGCGTCGGTGACAATCAGGATGTCTTCCCGCTCGATGCGAGTGAATCGGCTGACAGGGATTTCGACGGCGTCGGTGACAATGGCGACGCGCTGCCAGACGACCCATCGGAGTCGTCCGACATTGATGCGGATGGCGTCGGTGATAATGGTGACAACTGCCGGACAATGCCGAATCCGGACCAGGCGGACCGCGATGTGAACGGCGCGGGTGACCTGTGCGAAGCGTCCCTCGATCACTACGCTTTTGCGAGTGCCTTTGAACCGGGCGCGAGTTCGGTCAACTATTCCGGGCAGACGGCCCGACATCTTCTTATCTCGGGGCTAACGGCGGCGCTCTCGTACCTGACCGAGCGTCCGGGTGAGGGGGATGCGATTGCTGCAGAACTCTGGTTCTACATTGCCGGCACGGGTGCAGACGTGACCCCCCACGGGTTCACGGTTATCGGTGGCGAATTGGTCGTACCCGGGCCGAACTATGGCGATGTCAGCACCGGCAAGAACCTGATCGGCAAGATTGCGGGCGGTGACGGTGCCGGTGGTGGCGAGACGACGCGACTCATCAACGGTGAGTTTTTCGGCTGGTCGGATGGCATGGATGCAGACCCGGTGCCTGCTGAACTCGTTCGTTGGTATGTCGATCGACTGAGCGCCGAGGCGAGTGATGGCGAGACGCCGCTCATCGCGGTGCCAGAAGATCCGTCACTGCCAGCGGCCACAGTAACGGTCGATGCCCACGGCAGGGACCTCGCGCAACTCCTGACCAAGTTTGTCGGTGGCGCGGTGTCTTTTTCCCAGGGCACGCACGATTACCTGCAGACCGACTTCGCCGCCAACCTGGCGCGGGATGGCGACAGCTCGTTTTCGGTTGCGGAGCATCACTTCGACGAGGCGTTTGGTTACCTGGGACCCGCCCGTGACCTGCTCGACTACACCGATGTAGACGCAGCCGCCGCCGGTGGTCGCGTCACCCACCAGCGGGGTTACTTTGATACCAACGACGATGGCGACATTGATCTGCGCAGCGAGTTCGTATTCGGCCATGCACAGAACTGTGCCAAGCGTGACGGGGGGGCGGGGGAGGGTGCAGAAGGCAACACCGACTTTACGACCGACCTGATGCGTGGGTTCATCACGGGCCGTCAGATCATTGCGTCTGCGTCGCTCGCCGGAGAGCTATCGGACATCCAACGGATGGCGCTCGACCGCGAGATTCGTGTTATCGCGACCACCTGGGAGAAGTGCGTGGCGGCGACTGTCATCCACTACATCAACGACACTACGACAGACATCGATCAGTTCGAGTCACCAAACTTCCAAGATGCTGCGAATTTCCTCAACCTCGCCAAACACTGGAGCGAGATGAAAGGCTTTGCGCTCGCGCTCCAGTTTAGTCCGTTCTCGCCATTTCGAGACGACTCCGTGGCTGACATCAATGTGGACGATCTCAAACACGTACTCGCGCTGATGGGTGACGCACCCGTATTGGCCGATGGCAGCCGCATGGGCCTGCCACCCGTCGCCGGGCATCAGGCGGCGGTTGATGCATACCGGGCGGACCTCAGGATGGCACGTGACATTCTGCAGACAGCTTATGACTTCGCCCCCGAAACCGTGGCGACATGGTGATGTCTCCGCTGTCCTTCTCTCGTTGCGCGACGTTGGTACTTGGGCTGCTGGGTCTCGTCGCCTGTGTTGATTCGTCCCGTGCACCGACGCCGTCAATCCACACGCCGGCGACCCGTCAGCCAGTGAGCGGATTCGACACGAACGAAATGGTCACGCACATCGCTGATGAGGTGATCGCGGTCAACTACGAGGTGCTCGCGTCTGTCAGCGAAGATTTTGCGGCGTCGGATGGACCCGTCGAGGCGTTCTGTGATGCGGTTGGGACGGCGTTGGAAACGGATGCGAAGACGGCTGTTGAAGCTGGCTGGCGCTCGCTCATGTCGGCGGTTCAGCACACCGAGATGCACGCGATTGGGCCTGTCCTAGGAAACGATGGGGCGCTTCGAAGTCGCGTCAACTCGTGGTCCGCGGGGCCGCTCTCAACCTGCGGGGTTGATCTCGCCGTGGTACTCAGTGAGGGGGCCGGATTTGATATTAATACAAGAGCCCTCAACCAACGTGGCGTCGGAGCACTCGAATACCTGCTGTTTAACGACAGCCTCGTCCACAGCTGTGCGCCGCAGGTGCCAGCGACACAGAGTTGGAATACGCTCTCCCGCGATGAACAGGTTGACGGGCGCTGCCGCTTGGCGCGGATGGTCGCCGACGATGTCGCAGCAGCGGCTGCAACGACCTTGTCTGAATGGCGCGCGTACCGGGAGGGTTTCGTCGATCCGTCCAATTCGGGTAACGCCGTGCAACTGCTGACAGATGCGCTGTTTTCGCTAGAGAGCCTCGTTAAGGATCAGAAACTTGGCGTTGCAACGGGACTCGATGCGGATTGTTCAGCGATCGCCTGCCCCGAGGCGGTGGAATCTCCGTACCTCGGCAACACGTTTACCAACGTGCGCGACAACGTACTCGGGTTTCTAGCGATTTTAAAGGGGGGCGCTGGCACCGGTTTCGACGACCTGATCGCTGCCCGGGAATTCGGGGAGGTGGCGGCGCGATTCAACGATCAGAGCAACCAGATCCTGGCGGTGATCGATGCGGCTGAGGCCCCGTTGATCGATGAAGTCATCGCGCTCGACAACGAGCAGGGGTGGTCCGCGTGTGTGAACGCAGCGGCCGCGCCAGACGTCGAAAGCGATCTGGTGGGATGTCGTCTCGTGGGACTCCTAAAGCGGGTCAGCGATGATCTGAAGATCGACTTTGTCACCATCGTTGGCGTTTCTATCCCCGATGGCGTGCAGTCTGACAATGACTAATCGAATGCCATACCACGTAGCGGTCATCCACGTGCTTTTTGGGTTACTCGTCCTGACACAAGACGTCGCCGCGGCGGAAGACCGGGTGGACGACATCGATGAGGTGGTCGTCATTGGCAGCGCAGGCGACCTGCATCAGGTGGCCGGGTCTGGCGCTGTGATCGACAGCGAGGCGATGGATCAACATGACCACGTGGATCTCAACCAGGTCGTGAGCGCGGTGCCCGGGGTCTATGTGCGAGAGGAAGACGGTTTCGGACTGCGGCCCAACATCGGGATTCGCGGCGCATCCGCAGAGCGCAGTCAGAAGATCACGATCATGGAAGACGGCATGCTCGTGACGCCGGCACCTTATTCAGCGCCGGCTGCGTATTACGTCCCCAACGTCAGTCGCATGGACGCGGTGGAGGTGCTCAAGGGCCCGGCCGCCATCGTCAATGGCCCGAACACAGTGGGCGGGTCTATCAACTTCGTCACGCGGGACGCGCCATCGACCTTTGCGGGTGCGGTTGATGTGAGTATGGGCAACGACCGCTTCTACAAGCTCGAAGGCAGCCTCGGCAACACCGTTGGTGACACCGGTGTGCTTGCAGAGGTTCTGACGTACGGCAGTGACGGCTTCAAGGATCTGGACACCGGGGGCGGTACAGGATTTGAACGCCGCGAGATCAATCTCAAGCTGCGCCGCGACTTCGGGACGACGGTGGCGCAGCGGGCAATCGTCAAGTTGGGCTACGCCGACGAAGATGCCGATGAGACCTACCTGGGCCTTGCCGACCTCGATTTTGACCGTTCACCAAACCGGCGCTACGGCGCATCGTCGCAAGCCCGTTTCCTATCAGAACGCGTTAGCGTAGAGGGAATCTATGGGGCCCGGATTGGCGACTCGTTGCGCGTGAACGCCAAGGGCTACTGGCACGCGTTTGATCGCGGCTGGAACAAGCTGGATGGTTTCTTTGCGGGTCCGGCCTTGCTTGCTGTTCTGACCGAACCCACACGATTTCTGAGCGAATATGCGTTGCTCACCGGCCAGGCAGACTCCACTGGCAGCGCGAGCGATACCTTTGATGTGACCAATAACCAGCGTGAGTACGAGTCGTCCGGTGCACAGGTAACGATGTCTTATCGGTGGCAGCACGGTTTGCTGAGTCACGATTTGACGGCTGCAATTCGCTATCACTATGACGAGGTCAACCGTGCGCACATCCCGGGTGGTTACCTGATGCGGGCCGGTCAACTGGTGGAAGACGGTTTGTGGCGTCCGGCCAAGGTGTTGAATCACGCGGAGTCGGCGGCGTTAGCGGCACACGTCGTTGACGAGATCTCATGGCGTGACCTGACGGTGACCCTTGGTGCGCGCATGGAGCGCATTCGTGGTGCTGTGGATGACTACACGGCAGGCTCTGCCGTGCGGACCAACCAGAGCGTCGTGGCACCAGGTGCAGGGCTGCTGTGGCGGGTGACCGATCGCCTGGCCGTCCTTGCGGGCGCGTACCACGGCTTTGCGCCGGCCGGCCCGGGGGACAGCGGCGTGTCGCCAGAGGAGAGTCTCAATCTGGAGTTTGGCGTCCGGTTCACCGGCGACACAAGCGATTTCACGTTGATCGCGTTTAGCAGTGACTATGACAACCTGTTGGGACGCTGCCGCGTTAGTGATGTGGGTTGTGCGGCGGGCGATGAGTTCAATGGCGGTGGTATCGATGTGCATGGTGCAGAACTCAGCGGTTCGGCGACGTTGCCGTTGGGGCTGAGCGAACTCGAACTCTCCTTCGCCTATACCTACACCGATTCTGCTTTTCAGACGACATTCCTGTCCGGCTTCTCGCAGTGGGGACTCGTGCGAAAGGGTGATGAATTACCCTATCTGCCGCGACACACGGGACGCCTGCAAGCGTTGGTTTCGGCCGGGCGGTGGGACACTTCCGTCGTGGTCAAGGGTGTGTCCGAGATGCGCGAGGCGCCGGGACAGGGGTCCGTGTCGGCCGCATTACACACGGACGGCCATTTGACGCTCGATGCATCTGTGCGTATGCGCGCGACCGAGGCAGTCATATTGCAACTCATGGTTCAGAACCTGACGAACGAGGCGGTGATCGTTTCGCACCGTCCCCTGGGTGCGAGACCCATGCGTCCTCGATCTGTTGTGATGCGCATCAAGTACGACTTCTAGTGTTCAGCTTCGCTGACCTGCTCGAGCCAGTTACGGTCGTTGCCGATCCGTCCAGACGATTGTTCTGGGGCGCAATTGTCAGCTCTCTCCTCCTTGCCAGTCTGGCGACAGCGCGCCAGAGGGGTGAGTGGAACCTGCGGCGCCAGTTGTCAGCGCTCTTCGCGCGCGAATACTGGATCACACGCGAGACAGGCGAAGACCTCGCACTGCTTTTCTTTAACAACGCGATGCGGGCGTTGATCCTTTTGCCGATTCTGGGCGGCCATCTTGCGATGACGCTGGTCGTTGGCGGAATTCTGCAGGACCACCTGGGCGATGCACCTGACATTGTACTGCCGGGTCTCGTGATCGCTGGATTCTATGGCCTTGTGTTCTTCCTGGCGGAGGATCTCTCGCGTTTTCTGCTCCACAAGAGCATGCACAACCTGCCCGTGCTGTGGCGCTTTCACCGGCTGCACCACGACACCACGACCCTGACACCCTTGACGATCTATCGGGTGCACCCGATAGAGAGCGCGCTCTATTTCGGTCGGGCGCTTGTTGTCTTTGGCCTGGTGAGCGGGGCCTTCATCTGGTTCTTTGGGCGCCAACTCACGACGTTTGATGTCCTTGGCGTGGGCGTTGCCGGCTTCCTGTTCAATCTTGCCGGCGCAAATCTTCGTCACAGCCATGTATGGCTGTCGTTCGGTCCGCTCGAACGCTGGTTCATCAGTCCTTCACAGCACCAACTGCATCACAGCAAACGTCATGGTCATGCCAACCTCGGCACGTGTCTCGCTGTCTGGGACCGCGCGTCTGGCACCTGGCTTGGCGCGGGCCCACCGCAGGCGCTGCAGTTTGGTATCGCGGGCGAGTTGACTGATGAGTTCAACGCAACAAGTCAGATCAGATCGGCATCACACATGATCTCGACCAGCGAGGGCCCGTCGTGATTGAACGCTGTGGTTAGCGCATCGGCCAGCTTGTCAGTGGCGTCGACCCGGGTCCCCATGCCGCCACAGAGGCGGGCGTAGCTCGCAAAGTTGGGATTGTGCAGGTCGGTCTGCCAAACGTCCCATTCCCCGGCGCGTTGCGCTTTCGATATCTTCCCCAGCTGCTGATTGTTTAGCAGCACGTGGGTGATGTTCATCGGGTACTTCACAGCAGTCGTGAACTCAGCGAGGTGCTGCCCGAAGCCCCCGTCCCCACTAATTGAGATCACGAAGCGATCACGCAGTTCTGAAGTGGACCAGGCGATCGATGTGCAAGTGTCTTTTGCCAGGTAGGAAGGTGATGAGGCTCTGGTCTATCACCGGGCACCCGAGGCTTTATTTGCGCGGTTTCAAGCCAGCAAACACTGACCCAAAACCTCACTCCGGTTCCTAGTCGGCACCCCGTATCGGGGAAACCCAGACGACCTAACCCACTCCGCTGCCTCTGGCACAGACCACCATTGTTTGCTCCCCCTGTTCAGCCATAGAGGATGCTGATCCTCGGGTCCGTGCTGGTACCGTTTTTCGTTGTAGGTGAGGGTTACGCAGTCGAGTGCGATGTAGGCTTCTGCTGCACCTCTATATAGGTACTCAGAACCACATATAGGTACTCAGAACCACATATAGGTACGTGGAACCACTGGCACAAATCTGGCACTGGCCCAAACTTGGAAACAGAGAAAGGCGCTTCAGGCCAATGAAAATGGAGCGGGAAACGAGATTCGAACTCGCGACCCCAACCTTGGCAAGGTTGTGCTCTACCAACTGAGCTATTCCCGCTCTTCGACCTCACTACAACATGCAGTTTACAACGCTTTTGCGTTTCAGCTTGCTGCTGTGCCGGACGTTCAATGCCGGTTTTCGGCCGTCGGTCCGGTTGGTCATCGGCACTGATGCAAAGCCACCATACCCGATTTGGCGTCCCCTAGGGGTTTCGAACCCCTGTTGCCGGGATGAAAACCCGGTGTCCTAGGCCTCTAGACGAAGGGGACAGGAAGGCGCGAATTCTAGGGACCGATGGGTAACAGGTCAAGCACCAAAAGCGGCCTCGCGGGCTTTGTCTACACTGAAGACACAGACGGGAATCTCTTCATGTCAGGCACATTCTTCACCAGCCTCGTATTGGGTGGCATCGCACTCCTGATCGTCATCGCTTACGGGGCTCATCGGGCAGAGACCATGCGTATCGAGCGCGCGCGGCGGTCTGCTTTGCATCGGGATCGTGCCCGGGATCTGACGTTCATTCTGGAGGTGCTGCCGGAGAGTGAAGTCGCCGTGGCGCTAATCGGCCTGCTGTTCAGAAACATCCGTCTTCATCTCGACAAGGCGGGTGAACTCGATATCCACAACCTGGACATCCGCCGGCGGTCGCAGGACATGGCCACGCTTGAGCGCGCTTTCGACAAAACCGGTGAATACGCGCAGGGTAGGTCGAGCGGCAGCATCGGCGAGCAACTGAAAGATACCCAGCGGGCGCTCAAGATCCTGAAGGAGTTCATTTTGCAGCAACACCGCGGCGGCGTGATCGGCAAGGCCGATGCTATGAAGTTCATTCGTTCGTTGCATGAAATAAACCTCAAAGTCATGGTCGATGGTCTCATCTTTCAGGGCAAACACAACTTGGGTCAGGGCAATCTGTCGCTGGGCCTGCACTATTATCAGCTCGCAATGGGCGAACTCGTCAAGAACAACCAGGCCGGCAAGCACTACGAGGGGATCATTCAACTGACCCAGACGATTCGGGACCTGAAGGCTGGAATCGACGAGACGGACGGGACCGGTGGGTCCGCCGGCGACGGCATGCGAGCGGATCAGATGACCGGCGAGCACGATCCAGAAGCCGACGTGCTGGCAGGCACCAGTGGCGTCTGACATACCTCTGGTCAAGCGTCGATCAACATCACGTTGACACTGGCGTCACGTTTCTTCTAGTTTAGAGGATCGAGAACAGGCGAGGTGGCTCATCCAGGACCCGTATGAGTGACAAAGATCCAGACGAGAATTCAACCGAGCAGCCAGACCGTGACCGGGAGAACGTTGAGCGTGGGGACGACGACAATGATCGCCGTCGCGCATCGACCGAGCGGCGCAGTGCTGAACGCATCGTGACGGAAAAGAGGCCACGGCGGTCCGGTGACGATCGCCGTTCAAGCTGATCCCCATGATCGGTAGGCAGGCGTCCGGATACGCATTCTGATGCCGCTTCCAACGCTTCTGACATTCCTTGGCTACCTTGGCCTGCTGCTTGTGATTGGGGCAGTAGCCTTTCGGCAGACCCACGATCTGGGTGACTACCTGCTGGGCGGACGGCGCCTTGGCCCGCTCGCCACAGCGCTGAGTGCCGGCGCGTCGGACATGAGTGGTTGGCTGTTGCTGGGCCTGCCGGGTGCTGTGTACGTGTCCGGCTTATCAGAGGCCTGGATTGTCATTGGCCTCCTTGCCGGCGCTTTTTGCAACTGGCAATGGGTGGCTCGGCCGCTGCGTGAACGGACTTTCGCGCTCGACGCCGTCACGCTGCCTGATTATCTGGAAGCGCGTTTCAATGACGACAGCCGGTTGCTCCGGCTGGCTTCGGCGATCGTGATCCTGCTTTTTTTTGCGTTCTACGCCGCGGCGGGCCTCGTCGCCGGCGCGAAGCTATTTTCAACGACGTTCGGCATGGACTATCTGACCGGGCTCTTCGTCGGTGGGTTAGTCATCGTGGCCTACACGGCAGTTGGCGGCTTTCTTGCGGTGACATGGACCGACGTCGTGCAGGGCCTGCTGATGTTGCTGGCGCTCGTGGTCGTGCCACTCGTCATGCTCGCAGACCTTGGCGGCGCGGCCGCGACGATGTCGGCGCTTGGTGGCGTCAGCGACCGCCATCTGGATCTTGTGCCGGCCTCCTTGTCCGCACTTGGCATTCTCAGTCTGTTAGCGTGGGGCCTGGGGTACTTTGGTCAACCGCACGTGCTGGTGCGATTCATGGCGATCGCGTCGCCTGAACGCATGGCGACGGCGAAGTGGATCGGCATGAGCTGGATGCTGGTGACGACGATGGCGTCGGTCGCAGTTGGCCTGCTCGGTGCGGCGTGGTTTGGGGTCGCTGGGGAATCGCTCCCTGCCGGTGACGCGGAAAAGGTCTTCATCAGAGCGACGCAGCTTCTCTTTAACCCCTGGATTGCCGGCATTCTGCTCGCCGCAATTCTGGCGGCGGTGATGAGTACGATCGACTCACAACTGCTCGTTGCGTCCAGCGCGCTGTCAGAAGACTTCTATAAAGCCTGGCTAAAGCCGGATGCGGATGCAAAGGAACTCGTCATCGTCGGCCGCATGACCGTGGTTGCGATCGCTGGCGTCGCGATGGTCATCGCGCTTGATCCTGCTCGTCAGGTGCTGGGGCTGGTGAGCTACGCGTGGGCGGGGCTCGGCGCGTCATTTGGCCCGGTGATTCTGCTGTCTTTATATGGCAATCCGACGCGAACCGGGGCGCTCGCTGGCATGATTACTGGTGCCGCGACCGTTGTCGTGTGGAAGCCGTTGTCCGGGGGACCGTTCGGCATCCTGGGTGTGTATGAACTGCTGCCCGCGTTTCTGTTCGCGCTGATCGTGATCGTCACCGTCAGCCGGCTGACTCAGAGCTCCGCGGATACGCTCACATAGACCGAGCGGGATTCACCAACAAGGTAACGGTCATTGCCGAAGCCGAAGTCGGCCCGCTCTGCGTACTTGCGGTCGGTCAGGTTGATCAGCCGTAAGCCCAGCGTCAGACCTTCAGTGATCTCGTAGCGTATACGCAGGTTGAGCAGGGAGTGTCCCGGATAAAGGTGCTGGTTTTCGGGGTCTTCATAGTATTCGCCCAACTCAATCCACTCCAGTTCCAGCCCCGTTCGGTCTGTCGGTTGCCACGCCAGTTGGGCCGACGCCATGCGTTCGGGCGCGGTGTCGATGAGGTTCCCCTCAATGTTTGATGACGCCAACACCGGGCTGTTCTCATACTTATGTTTGGCGAGTGCGAGGTTAAAGCGCAGGTCTAACGTCTCGGTGAGGGTGAGCCCGAACGAGGCGTCGATGCCCCTGTGCGAGGTCTCGCCGTTGTCCACATTGGTGCGGGTGGTGTCACGAAAAATGAAGTTGTCCTTCGTCATCCAGTACACAGATACGTCGTAGTTGAAGCCGGCCGGGGAACCGCGCAGACCGAGTTCGAGGCTGTCGAGCACCTCTGAGTCAATGCGGCTGACGGTCTGGGTGTTCTGCAGTCGATATAGCTCAGTCGTCTGGGGCGCCCGGAAACCGCGGGCGAGCTTGCCGTAGACCTGGGTGTCGTCCGAGACCGAATGCACGAAGCCCAGTTTCGGCGAAAGGTTGGTGAAGGTGTCCTCCCGGTCCGCCGGGCGCGAAAAGCGGCAGCCACCAAAGCCGCAAGCGCTGCCATCGTCCTTCAGACGACCGGCCGACATGCGGTTGTCATAATCGTAGTTGACCCGCTCAAGCCGCAGGCCGGCCATCAGCCGCGTGTTTTCAGTCAGTGGGATGTCGGTGTGGATGAAGGCGGCAGACACGACCGCCGTCACGTCGTAATCGTAATGTCTGCCCGCCGGAATCGTCCCAACCAGAAAAGCGCTGACGTGATTGGTCGGACCCGCCTGGGTCTCCTTCAGGAAACCGTTGGTGTATTCAAGGTCCACGCCGAGGACGACGTCTATGTCGCCGGCGTTGCTAGCCCATGCGCTCTGGGCTCCCAGACTGCGGTGGCCGTTCTCTTCAAGTGCCTGACCGGGCAGGAAGTGCTGCAAGAAGCTCATGTCGGCGACGCGGGCGTACGGGGTCAGCGTAAGGGTGCCGCTGCCCAGTTCCCCGGTGATGCGTGAATGCGCGCGGAACGAGCGGGCATCGCGGAATGCCTCCGGGTTGGGGTTGGCCTTGCGAGCGCGACCGTCCCGGTAGATGTTGTTGCCGGTGATGAATCCCGCCGTTTCCTGGTTCAGGTGCGTGTAAGCGAAGCGGCTCTCGACGGTGTAACCGCCCGCCTCTGCGTCCCATGCGAGTGCGAACTTGTGCTGGTCGAATCCGGAATCATTCTTGTAACCATCATCCGTGGTGGCGGTGCCGTCAAACCGCAGCGAAGGGCCAGCCGTGCTCAACCGTGCGCGATAGTAGCCGTGCGAACCGCCTTCGAGGCCAAGCCGCAGGTGTCCCTCGTCCGATGCACCCGGACTGATGACGTTGATCATGCCGTGCATGGCGTTTGAGCCGTAAGCCGCGCTGGCGGGACCCTTGATCACCTCTACCCGGCGCGCGATCTCAGAATTGGCTTCGAATAACTCGTTGACGTTGCAGAACCCGCTTGCGCGCAGCGGAATGCCGTCCTGGGCCATCAGAAACGCGCCGCAGCCCCCTGCTCCGGTTAACACGGGGGAGCGAATCGCCGTCAGGTGTTCCTGGCCGTTGCCCCGGCTGATCCATGTTCCTGACAGGCGTTGGGTAAGTTCGTTGATGTGGGTGTGCGCGGTGCGAGCGACCGCGTCTTCGTCGATGATCGACGCGTTGCCCGCGATCTGTGACATCGTGACCTGTGACCGGTTTGCCGTGACGATGACCTCCTCGAGCAATACACCGGTCTCTGCCTGGGCGTAGCCGAACGACAAGAGGGCAGCGATCTTGACGAACAACTGAGTGCCGATTGCAGCGCGGTTGTCGCGCCGCTTGGATTGCAGCATGTGGGGCTCCGGAGAGGGCGGTGGATAATGGGCGTCGTTCTGAATGTTCAGAGGTCGCGTCCTGCGATGCACAAAGGTCTGTGTGGCTTGCGGCCGGTCATGCGTGCGGCAGGCGCCTTTATACCGTGATTCAGCGCAGTTTGCAGTGCAAGGCAAGGGATTGGGCAATACGCAGACTGCCTGTCTGACAGCAAGTGCCGTAAGGGGTGCGGAGATTGACAATGAATTGCGGATACAGTGAACTGGAGGCCGACAATTTTCAGGTGGGTGGAGGCTCGGTTGGCAGACGAAACAGTGCTCAGGCAGAAGGTTGAGTACGTCACCACCTATACGCCCTCGTTACTCAATTCGATGCCACGGGCATCGCAGCGGCGGTCGTTGGGCATCACTGATGAATTGCCGTTTCGCGGCGTCGACATCTGGAATGGGTATGAGTTCAGCTGGCTGAATAATCGGGGCAAGCCGGAGGTTGCGCTGGCCCAGTTCATGGTGCCGTGTGCGTCCGACAACATGCCTGAGTCCAAGTCTCTGAAGCATTATCTGGGGTCTTTCAGTCAAACCCAGTTTGCCAATCGCAGCGAGGTGATGAGCACCCTCGAAAGTGACCTGCACATCGCGGCCCGCACGCCGGTCATTTGCAACCTCATGCAGCCTGACCAGGTGTTGCGAGCGGGCATGACCACGATGCCGGGCCACTCGCTTGATCTTCTTGACGTCGATGTCGATGACTACTACTGGAATCCTGACTTCCTTGAAGTCGAAAGTGACACGATTATTCGTGAATCGCTTTTCACGAACCTGTTCAAGTCCCTCTGCCCGCTCACGGGCCAACCGGACTTTGCGACGATCATGGTGCTGTACAACGGCCGTGGCATCAGTCATGAAGGCTTGCTGCGATATCTCGTTTCCTATCGCGAGCATGCCGAGTTTGCCGAGCAAGTCGTTGAGCGTATTTTCGTAGACATCATCAATCGCTGCATGCCGGACCGACTGACGATTCAGGCGAGATTTGCGCGCCGGGGCGGGATTGATATCAATCCTTTCCGTTCGCACGACGATGGCCTGCCCCAGGACATGCGGGTCTGGCGCCAGTAGTCCCCGCGCGCTCCTGCAGAGCGCCAAAAGGGAAATACTCGAGACCCCATCATCGGGTGTTCCCGACCTGCTGATTCAAGTATGCTGGCTGCGACCCTTTGCAGTTGAAAAGGGTCCGAATTCCATACTTAAGAAGACTGTTAAAAACTCAAAAAGACTCTGCTAAGAGAGGCATCAATGGACGCGTTAGAAGCGTTGCATACGCGCTCTTCATCGCCGCGTTTGGGTGGTGACCCGCCCGCGCCCGCGATGCTCGAGAAGATCTTTCAGGCTGCGTTGCGTGCGCCTGATCACGCCTTGTTGCGCCCCTGGCGTTTTCTGACTATCGAAGGCGATGCGCGCCTGAAACTGGGTGATCTCTTTGCGCAGGCGGCGACGCTCAAAGATCCGGAAGCCGCCGAGGCCGCGGTCGAGAAGGCGCGTGGTAAACCGCTGCGCGCACCGCTGATTGTCGTCATCATCGCCAAACCGACCGAACATCCGAGCGTGCCAGCCATTGAGCAGGTGATCTCGGCGGGGACCGCTGCGCATGGCATGCTGGTCGCAGCGCATTCGCTGGGCGTCGGCGCGATGTGGCGAACCGGCGGCATGGCCTACCACCCGCATGTGATGGCGGGACTTGGCCTGGGAATCGATGAACAGATTGTTGGTTTTTTGTACATGGGCGAGATTCAGGGAAGGGCAAGAAATGTCCCGGAACTGCCCGTGAGTGACTATTTCCAAGCTTGGAGTTGATGGGTGAGCAAAGCGCGTTCGCGAACGGCGGCAAGTATTCAGGATCGATTGATCGATGAACTGATCGGCGTCAGCCGCGGGGTCATCGCCGATGGCGTCGTGGATGAGCGCGAAGCCATTTTCATGGGGCAGTGGATCGAGAATCATCGGGAAGTCGCGGACAAGTGGCCAGTCAATGTGCTCTACGCACGGCTGACAGAAATGTTAAAGGACGGGATTCTGAGTCGCGGCGAGCAGGGCGCGCTGCTTGAGACGCTGAAAGAAATCACCGGTGGGGCATCCTCGATCGACCAGTCACACTCGACGACGCTGCCGCTCGACCGGCCGATGCCGAGTGTCGAGTTTGAGGGCGCAACCTTCTGCCTGACCGGACGCTTCGTCTTTGGCTCTCAGATCGAGTGCGAGGAGACAATTTCGGAAATGGGTGGCATTGTCGACGATGCGCCGAACGCGGAGACCGACTTCCTGATCATTGGCGAACTGTGCAGCCCGGACTGGGAGCACACAACATTTGGTCGCAACATTGAGAATGCGGTTGAGTTGCGAGAGCAAGGGCACCCGATTCGTATCATCTCGGAGGAGCACTGGGTCGACCAGTTGGGCGTCTGATCAGCGATGCGAGCGTAGGTCGGTTAATCGTTTGAAAATCGCGAGGGTGTAGATTATTGTTCGCCGCCTTGCGGGCGAGGGCCCGCGGCTTTCGAAGCGAGAGCTGTCAATTGGAGAGATGTCCGAGCGGTTGAAGGAGCACGCCTGGAAAGTGTGTATGGGTTAATAGCCCATCGAGGGTTCGAATCCCTCTCTCTCCGCCAACATACAAGGTAAATCAATGGCTTAGGGTTGGTTTATCGAAAAGACCAACATAAAACCCAACATAAAAAACGCTGAATTGAGTGTTTTGTTAGGCGCCTGAGCCCCGAAAGCCCCAGGGCGA
>Ga0114999_10003788_pt1 | contig 18710 bp, 33 predicted proteins | sample ArcticOcean_MG_C_3_FD_89820 | JGI IMG/M metagenome (GOLD analysis project Ga0114999, IMG submission 89820) | Marine microbial communities from western Arctic Ocean - ArcticOcean_MG_CB8_126 | ecosystem: Environmental > Aquatic > Marine > Oceanic | place: Arctic Ocean: Canada Basin | collected...
AATGAAGCTAAATAAGCAAATCCCCACTCAGCACCGTTCCTACTAAGTACTTAACCATTCTTATATATTAATAAGGATTTCACTGCATCTGATCCTTGAGGACTTAATCCAATTGGGAGTGGATAAACTCTTCCTCTAAAATCAAATGAGTGTGGAAAGTAAACTACTTCCTCATCCTTATATGTTCGTGCAATACTTAAAGCTAATTTAATTGCTCTATACTTTCCTAGTTCACTTTCATAGTCTGATGCTTCAGCCCTATACAATTGAATCTGATCTTGGTATTGGCTTCTTGTAATGATTAATTCATTTACAAGTTTTTTATCTAAAGTCTTTAATACTTCTTCATCTTTTAAATCTAGATCATACTTACATTCTGTATGGTCAGGATATTCTAATTTAATAAAATCTTCTCTTATTGGAATCTTTAAATCTCTTTCAACAATCTCTAGCATAGGCTTATTAACTACCCATGCAGTAGATTGAATGTAATTAATAGATTCTAATACATCTTTTGATATTTTAGAATAGTCTACTAATTTTTGATCTTGTCTTATCAATCTAAACTGATGAGTCTTATATCCTCCCTCAGCATCGTCGTATCCTCCTACAGCCTCGTTCTCTGCATTGATTACCCAATCTAATGGCTTCTCAGTCATTGGCATTGGATAGAATGCTTTTAAAGCCTTCTCTGCAAGTTTCTCTAGTATCACATCACTTAATGTAGATACGTAATTCATTTTTACGTTGTAGGTATCTCCTTTGTGAGCATTCTCTTTAGCTACTGTATAGTATTGAGATGCTTCTATAACGATCTCTAGAAATCTAAATGTATTCTCAAACTCCAATTCTGGCATAACTCTTTTACAAAGTCCTGCAACATTCTTGTGTCTGGATTTAGATCTAAGACCTTTTTCTTGATCTTCTCCATAATAAACTTGGCCTGACAAGAACAAAAGAGTCTGAGTAATTTTCTCAAGCAAAATCTCATCACTTGAGAAATACTCCTTCAATTTTGTTCTGTGCATATTAGCACTAGTATTATTGATCCAATCTAATACCTCAGGAAAGATCCTTAAGGCTTCATCGAATAACATTTGTTGTCCAATCTGTGTTGAAGAAACATTCTTGTTGTTTCCAGCTTTGGTAACTATATCTTTATAGACTTTAGTTACTCCTTTAGCTTTCATTTCTATTTCATTGTTCTCCATCGGGCAGTTGGTTTTAATGTTATTATTTATGTAATCGTACTGTTGTTTATAGTTTAAAACTATAAGTATGCATTAATCTCTTTCACTTGCTTTACAGTAGCTCCTGCTGTGTAAAGATCATTTAAGAAATTAACCTTAGCATCTTCTACTTCATAGTTTGCTAGAAGGTATGCTATGTCTTGATCTGCTACTGATGCATCTGATTTCTCAGATCCTACTGTAGAGATTCTTCTTACCTTTTCATCAACTGCTCTCTTACTTCTTGAAAGTACTGCATAGATTAAAGATTGGAAATAATTATTTACTCTAACCTCATTCGATACAAAGATTCCGATATAACCTGCAATTGCAATGTCACTTGGACTCCATCTCGTATAGTCATTAGATAAATCATTCTTAAGGATTGACACTAGGTTTCCTTTGATACCTTTGATAATGTCAATCGAAGCAGCTCCTAATACTAGTACTGCTAATACTGTTAAAATAATTGTTGTCATAATAGATATTTTATTCGTTAATTTTTACATCACTTTGAATCTTGTTTACTAATTCAGCAACCTCACTATAAGGTTTAGTAGCTAAATATTGTAATACTGCATTCACTAAGACTACTGGCATTGTAGCCAATACTACCTCTTGTACTTCTTGTACTTCTTCTTTCTTCTTCATAATTATAATTATCTTTTGTTGTTATTAATTGGTCTTAGTCTTCTTCCACTTCTAGCTATTGCATCTAACTTTGCTTCGTAAACTCTATTAAGTTCTTCGTTAAGCAGTTGAGTCTTATCTTTTACTTCAGTGTTTTTAAAGTTAGTTTTATTAATTGCTATTTGCTCATCAATTGATATCGCATAGTTCATAATAATTTCTCTAACTTGAGTAACAGTTTTGTTCTTTAATTCTTCTACAACTTCAACCATTGCTTTAGAATAATCTGTGTATTGAGATTCTCCAATTCCTAATAAGTAATTAAAGTTTGCTACTTGCATATCGAATGAGCGTTCAGAAGTGTTCCCTATTACATAGTTTACTATTTCATCTTTTCTCATGTTCAATCCATTTAACGTACCATATTTAGATACATAATAAGCGATTGTTAATTCTTCGTTGTTCCAGATTCTTTGTTTGTTACTTGACATAATTTTTATTTTTTAAGGTTTATATTTGTTTGATGCTCTAAAGATACTCTACCTTTATTGATCTCACAACCTTTTTTTAATTTATTTTTAAAATAAATCATCATACTTAGAAACTGACTCTGCTGCTGCATATGCTTCTTCTTCAGAATATCCTGCTATTGAAATGAAATCAGTAACTAAATCCTCATCTACTTTTACTTCTGCAAAAGCCACTTCCATATTCATGATCTCTACTAACTCTTCTGGTGTGAACATATTGTTCATCTCTACTAATTCATTTAAGCTCATCTTATTTATTTTTATACTATTATTTGTTTATACTAATTCTTCTACTATTCCTACTAATTCACTAAGTACTAAAAGTACTGTAGCTATTACTAAGTTGAAAGGTATGAAGAAATATCCTACTATCCTAATTCCAGACTTAATGAATGAAATTATTTGATGCATTCTAGCATCAGGTAACTGTTGCTCATTTTCCATCATCTTATTTATTAGTACCTTGTCCTCTATTAGGTTTCTTATATGCGTTCTGTCCTTTAGAAGCATTCTTACTATGTATTCCTTTTCTTTTTTTATGTAAAGTATTTAAAGCCATCTTTTTATTTTTAGTTTATTATTATTTGAATACCTGCAAGCAACATTAAAAGTATTATTCCAAATTGATGCATTGGTAATTCGTTCTTCCTATTTTTCATATCTTATTTATTAATTGCTTCTTCCAACCAATCTTTTGATCTATGATCTCCTCCCAATTCGTTTCCTTCTTCATCTTTCGGTATATAACGTCCTGGTCCTCTTTCGTAGTCAAAGTATGCTTCAGCTCCTGCTCGTCCTAAGTTATTTTGTTTCACCTTTAGGATCCTAACCATAACTTGTCCTGGAGATCTGTAAACAACTAATCCGTGGTATGACATTTCAAAGAATGCAGAAGATCCTTTTACAGAATAAAAATCTGGTACTTCATAAAGTCCCGTCTTCTCATCTTTTCTCATTTTAAAAGGGTGTGCAACTAATATGCAAAGCACTTTCATTTGATGAGAGAATGATGTTATTCTTCTTAAGATCTCTTCTATCTTTTCGTGTCCATTAAACTTACCTTTAATCGATAACATATTAAAAGGATCAATTACTAGGTACTTTGGATCTCCACCATTAGCTCTTGACTCAGCGATCTGTTGTGCTGCAATATCTAAGATCTCAATAATGTTTCCTCCACACTTATCAGAATTGATATGTTTTATCTTACTTGTAATGAATCTATACGCTTGTGTTAATTTAGGCATATTAGAATCATTGAACCAAGTAGTACAAGTTACATCTGCTCCAATTAGTTTTCTTGATAATTTAATAATATGTTCTTCAGGTGTTTGTTCAAATCCACAGATGATTGATTCGTGTCCATGTAAACGTGCTAAATCAAGTATACAACTATCTACAAATTCAGTCTTCCCATGTCCAGGTATTCCTGTTACAGTTAGGATTCCACTTCCTTTGAATCTAAAGATATCTGAAAATGCTTTATGTGATGTTTCGAATCCTACTCTATCACCTTCTTTAATTACTTCTACTACCTTATCATAAAGTGTATCATAATTAATTAAGCCACTCTCTTCTTCTTCAGTTGCATCCTCTTCAATAGCATCTGTGTCGTACATTTCAGAATAATCAACGTATTCTTCAACTTCGACTGCCTGTTCTCTTTTTGCTTTATAAGCCCACTGAGTTTGTGGATATGACTTTGCAAGTTCTACTACTTCCAAGAATCGCGTTTTATTGTCCGCTGATCTCTTGAAGCATGATTCTGCAAAATCAATTACAAAAGTAAGATCATCTTTAGGATGTTCAAATCCAAACTTCTTTAAATCTAATACTGCAACTTGAATATAGTGAAAATTGTTATTCACTTTTTCTTCTATATTGTTTGCTAGTACTGTTTCAAAGAATTCTTCAGCATCATCCCAAAGTTCTCTAGTTGAATCCTTAGGTTCTAATTCGGATGAGATAGCTTCTGCAGTTTGTATATGCAAGAATGCTGGTACTGCATCTTCGTTAATTAGAATCTTTGGATCGTAAGTCATAATTAAACAATCTGTAGTACTTAAATAATCTACGTTTCCATACATCATAAAGTCTTGTACTAATTGTTTACCTATCTGACGATAGTTATCAGCAGTGACTAATTCCTGGCTGACATAATATAATATCTTAATTCCATTTCCTGAAGGACTAACCATTGCCGCTAATACAGAATCAGAATCAGACATTATTTCTTCTTTGATTTCTTCTAATCTATCTACATCTACATCATCAATATCTAATATGATAAGTCCTGATGCTTCTATAAATTGATCTTTCTTTCTTTCATTACTAAATACACCATGCATTGCAACAGTTGGTAATTGAGTCTTAACACTCTTATCACCTGCTCTTACTTTATCAATCTGTGCCTTATACTTTCCTTCTTTGATATAGTCTAATGCTTTACCAATTGGGAAGTTACCTAACACTTCTGTATTTTTTGTAGTCTTAAAGAAACTAACTTTTTGTTCTAAAATCATAGTTTTATTGTTCTTGGTATATATATTCAAACTCTTTTACATCTCCTCTTTCAATTCTATTCTGAGAGTTCTTTAACATTTTAATCAAATCACTTCCATATACTTTACTAGACATTCCATTTGTTATTCTGTTTCCAGTGTTATCTAAATCATAAGTCTTAATACTATATATATCTTTTTCTAAAATATTATTAATCATTTCATATTCAAATTCAACTCCTTGTTCTAAATTTAATTCTTTGGCAGACACAAATGACTGACCACTTTTAGTTCTCAAGGCTTCTTCTAAATACTTATCAAATTTACTAGGTCTAAATATTGTTGTTGGATTCAAGTGCTTTTCCATTACTGCATCATCCTTCCATTCCGCATATCTATTTGCTACTACCTTTAATATATCTTCAACTGAGCTTTCAGTTAATCTTACTCTTAATTCTTTTGTAGCATATAATGAATCATGTTTAAAATTTCTCTTATACAATTTATTCATAAATGCAATTACTTCCTCTACCTTAGGATCATCTAACTTCTTAAGCAGACTTTTCTTTGCAGCTTCATATCCACTCCATACTATTAATCCAACTTGATGAAGTTCAATAAGATCTTGATAATAATCTTTTATCTTAATCGTTGACTTTAACTTAGCTAAAGTAAATTCTGGCTTACTGTCTTTCAAAAGAAGGATCGTAATTAATAACCCTCTCTTATTAATTGATAGGTTATCATTAAGTATCTCTTCTAGCTTCTTAATGTTTATAGTCATTATTGTTTTATTATGTATCTTAATTTAGTTGCAGTACTAGATAATCTAACTTTAAATGTTCCTTGATCAGAAGTAAAGTTTACTTGAAATTGACTCATATCAACTTCGTTTACCGCAGTACTTATTGCACCACTTATAGTAGCACCGTTTTGTAGTTTAGCAATAGCCAATCCAACATCTCCTTTTTTATTAGCAACTGGTTGTACAGATCCTAAAGCTGTTATAGTCACATTAGTGAAACCGTACTTAGCTAATTTAGCTGGTAACTTTTTCATGTGATAGTTATAAGGAGCTTCAAACATTGATTTGAATACCTCTAAAGAATATTCATTGTCATACTTCTCATTTACTGATAAAGTTTTCTTTCCTGTAGTAGGAGCCGTCTGAGCTGCAGCAGTTAAACCGAAGCTAAATATTAATATGTAGATTACTTTTTTCATAATTATTTTGTTAAGTTGTTAAATGAAAGACTAGCATCGTTTAAGTTCTTGTAGAAGTTAATTCCTAATTGAGAAGGAGTTGATCCTAAGTAACATTGTGATACTCTAAAAGATGTTGGACCTAGTTGTGTTAACTCAGTTCCGATGTTTCCTTTTACTAATGTTTTTAAGTTTTTCATTTTGTATTCTTTATTGTTATGTCCTATTGACATTATAAAGATACACCTACTTTATAGTTATCCAAGCGTTAATCTAATATATTTTTGTAAAATAATGTAAATACACTTAAGTCCTCTGTAATGGAAATAACCTTTACATTGTTGTTGTTGACGAAATTTACTAATTCGTCTGCTCTGTTAAATTTAATTTGTTCTAAATATTCCATGTTGTTTCTAATTTTAGTATTGCTAATAGTTCGTAGTTTTCTCTTTTTAATAATGTCTTCAGTAAAAATTTAGCCCATCCAATTGTATCGTGTTCATATAATAAAGCATCTACTCCTTCATTAACAAACTCTTGAAATTCTGAAGTTGGATAAGAATCATCATTACCTTCATCATCAGTAAACATTTCTTGGTATACTTCATGAGATAAATCCATATTGCATCCAATAGCTGTTAAGCACCTCATAGTGTCTTCAGGCTGTATATTCTTACTCATTAAACATTGAACGAATACTTTTACTTCTTCGTTAGTGTAGTCTTGAAGCATTACTTGGTAGAACCCTTCATCGTCTCTCATATCTAAATCTTCCATTATAGTTGTGATCTTAAGTTGATAGCTTCTGCTAATTCTATTTTTTCGCCTCTAGATAAGAAATCAGAATATAATGTCATGAATCCTTTATACTTGTTGAGCTTGATATATTCTGTTCCAGCTAAGATGAAATGACTTAGAGTGCTATCTTCAAAACCAGATAGCTTTCCAATCACTGCAATGCTTGTTACGTAATCGTTTGCTGGTACTTCACTTGACAATACTATTAATTCAAATAATATGTCATCTACTAAATTGTCTGTAATTTCCATTATCCTATTTTAAATGATTCAACTATTCCTTTTTTGTTATTCGGTACTCCCATTATAATATTTCCATCTCTAACTGCTACTGCAGTATTGACAGTTCTTAAAAAGTATGTTCCTTTATTATATATCTTACAAAATGATCCTACACTCATCTTTCTCATTACTCTACCCTTTCCAGATACTTTATATTCTCTATCTAATTTAGGAAGTGTAATCACTTTCTTTTTAGTTAGCTTTGTTATATCTAGTTTAGTGTCATTTGCAATTGCATCCTTAATAGCTGCAGTAATTACATCTCTATCACTATCACCTAAAGAAGATACTAGAGCATCTAAGATACATTTATTATTTTCCAATCTATCCATTGTTTCTATTTCTTAAGATTAAATCATTAGTAGCTTCTTTTAAAGAATCAAATTGAGAAACGATAATGTTTCCATTTAATACTACTGTGAATGATTTTTTATTTCCGTTAATTACTGTTGATAAATTATACATAGTTTTCTTATTTGATATAAAGATACGCACTAAGTATTGTTATCCAAGCGCTAAAACGAAATTTTTTCATTTATTTTTTTAAACAAAAGAAACCCACATAAATTAATATGCGGGTTCTAATGATATTGATTGACTAGTTATTAACTTTTTCCACTTGATTTAGCAGAATAAGGTTCAGTTGACACTACTAAAGTGCCATCTTCAATTGCTGCGATGATCTGAGCTTCGTCATCTACATAAGATGTTCCTGTAAATTCCATAGAAGCTAAAACTCTTAGTTCATCAAATACTCCATTTCCAAATGTTGTTCCACCAAATTGTACTTCAAACGATTGAATCTCATCAGTTACGTTTGCAGTAAAATATAAAGTTACTTGTGTTAAATCCATAATTTATTTTATTTTATTTCATATCTCGACAATACTTGCCTTTAACGATATAGATTAATTGTGCTTTACCATCGGCATAGATTAGTGCATTTGCATGCATCCAGCTTGAAGCTCCTTTGTTGTATCCTACTCTTAGTCCTGATAATGTTCCTACACACATATGTCCATCTGTTCTTGAAGGAGAGTGAGTATGACCTGTAATCATTTTAGTATTCATTTGTTTATATTGATTAGCTGAACCTCTGGATCCATTTGCACCTACGTGACCATGTACTCCTAATTCCCAATCTAATACTCTATATGAATCATCTAATCCTAATGTCTTAACTTGATCAGGAAAGTTACTTTCAATTAAGTAACTAATAACACCCTTCTTTTGAGCGATTGGTTGATTAGCTAAAATCTGTGCTCCATATAAAAACATTCTTTTGTTACGTGCTTTTCTCCAATCAACAGACTTTAACCATCTATCTAAGAAATCATCGTGATTAGATCTTACTACAACTAAATTGTATTTTAATCTATCCTTAACCCACTCTAACATGATCTCTAATTCTTTCTTAAGATCTCCTGTTCCATTTTCTTCCTTCTGCATTACTCTAAAAGGATCATTCTCTTCATGATGACTAATAGACTCACAATCTATAATATCGTGCAGCATTGTATGCTTAGGCTTCATCTCATCCAATAACTTAAAAGATACATCAGTTGCTCTCTTATCATTATGTGCGATGTGTATATCTCCTAATACAGCTACCTCTGCTCCTTCTACATTATCTAATACTTTACCATTCTTTACTCTTTTGAATAGATCGTAAAAGTTTCCTTTGTCATCAGCTGATACTTGTCTTATGTGAAATATGTCTCCATCTAATTCAACAATCGTAAATCCAATTGAATGATGAAACTCACCCTTCTTACCTGACTTACTATCTGTATAATTTGACACTGTTACAGCTCCTGTCGATAATAATAATTTAGAAGGATAACCATCTAATATTGGTAACGATTTAACTTGTTGTCTTGGATGTCCTACAATACATGACTCTAATCCTGTAACAGAATTCAATCCTGTCAAAGGAGTTGCTGCTGTTGGAGGAATCTTAATATCACTTAATACTTGTAATAGTGGATGTATATTATGTCGTGCTGCATCTAAGTAAGGTACAACCTCTGGTGACCACCAATCTTGATCCTTATCAGCAAATACTGAAGTTGGATTAGAATAACGTCCTGCTATAATATGTAATCCAGCATCTAAGTCATTTGCATAAGCCTTCAAGTTCTTCATGAAGTTCTTGTGAATAGGTGTAGCATTTTGTGCCCAAGAGAATAAGAATGTTTGTTTCTCTTCAGCTACTTTTTGCTGAGCTATTTGAAATGTCTCAGTAGCTTCTATTTCAGCTTCTGGAGATTCATTTCTTCTTCTCTTTAATAATTTACTAATTGAGATTCTAATAGAATCCTTATATTCAAAATTAAATTCCTCACACATTAACTTTGCTGCTGCAGTAATAGATAAAGAGTTATCTTTAGTCATTGCTGCGATTACAAAATCTAATGGTTCTTTGTTATACTTACTCATAGTTTAAATTTTAGTTATATAAATTATCAATTTCTTTTTTTGTACACTTTTTACTAGCTAATTCTTTATCTACTGCTTCACTAGATTTAAACTTCATTTGCCATCTATCTGACATCTTCATTTTCTCTGGAGCACCAACTCCACCATTCATAGACATTACTGTTCTGCTTGGCTTTATTAGTGGATAAAAAATTCCTAATTTTGGTAAAGATACTCCGAATCCTTTTAGCATGCTACTTCTAATATAAGAAATCATGCTTCTAAGTACTAACTGAATATCATCCTTTGTAAAACCTGTATCATTACTAATGTGTTCTAACATCTGTAATGTAGTGGTAGTTACTTTTGGTTTTCTGTGCCTTAGTGGCTTTAATTGTTTTTTCATGTTATTGTTTATTCCCAAGGAAATACTATCCAACGATCATCTTCTACTAGAAGAGTTTCAAATTCAACAGCCTTTGGTATTTTATTAACTAATGTAGCCCATCTTGAATTAGGTACATATTCTTTTATTTGATTTATTGTTAATCCTGAATCACATATATCGTCTACAAATAATACTTCAGCAGAATCATAAACTCCTTTTATCATTAAAAGTTTGTTTACATCTTTTACTTTACCATCTCTTGTTTGCCACTCTAAAGGAATAAATGGTACTCCCATTTTATTACTTAAAGCTACACCCATTGGTAATCCACCTCTAGATAGTCCAACGATACGTTTAATGTTTTTGTCTGCATACTCATCAGCTATATCACTGATCATCATATCAAACAATTCCCATTTAATAAATAATTTTTCACTCATAGTTTATTTTTTGTATTGGTTTTTAATTTTTACGTACATTAATATATCTTTCTTTTTGTCGTCGTAATTTCCTTTAACAAACCATTTGTCATTTGTTTTAACATTTGATTTTCCTCTTGCCGTTCCATATCCTTGTTCAATTACAAATGTGTGCGCTGCGCTTACAACTATATAAGAATAACCATCTTCTGCAATTGTATCAACAAATCCTTGAGCATCTGTTGGAACATCAACATTACTTCCAAATACTATTTGTTTGTAAAATGTTTTAGATAATCCTCTAACATACTTTGCAAGTGGCATTCCCATTCTTCTCTCTCTACCCATATCTAAAGTAATTTGCAATGCGTCAAGATAATCCATATTGAATCCCTCTGCAATAGCTCTTACTGTACAATCATCAGTTTCATTCAATCTTTCGATATTGAATTTGTATCTGTCCATTGTATCAACTAACTTAACTTTTTGAGCTTGAGTAGTTGTAAATGATATTAGTAAAATGTAAATTAAATTTTTCATGTTCTTTTCTTTAGACTATAAAGATACGCCTTTTCTTCTTACAAAGCAACTTTATCTGAATTTAATAATTCAGTATGTCTTTTATAATCTGCTAATTGATCTGCCATCATATTACCTATGATATTAGGATCTTGCATTAGCTCTTTCTTTTTAATAGGATCCTTTTCTTTTTCGACTTGATGAGATCTAATGTGAATCATTTCTAATATCATATTAGGTCTTTCATCTAGTTTTGTCTTCAAAGCCTTCCAGAGATCAATATTCTTTACTTCTCCAGAAGTATTCATCCAACCGTTTTTAATCCATTTTAATAGACGTTTTTCTGTGAATGACTTAACTACATATTCACTATCACTATATACTGTTAGAGTGCCTTTAAAATCGTTCTCTATCGCTGTGACAGCATAAAATAAAGCACTGATCTCCATACGTCCTGTCTTAGTGTCTTTAAACCCTAAACTGAACGCAGCTTTAGATCCATAGAGATTTGGAAAGTATGTTCCAAAGCCTCCATTACCTTTTGCCTTTCCTTTCACCACAGCACTTCCGTCTGTATATGCTATTATTTTATTCATCTAGTATTTTATCTTTAAGTACTGCAAGTCTAATTAAATCAGCACTTGTAGCTGATTCAGTTAAAGCTAGCGTCTCTATATGACTAATCACTTTTAATGTTTGTTGAAGATCATAATCCTTCGCAAATCCATTATAAGCAGCCTTTAGATTTAAATATTCCTTATGCTGCTTACTAGACATCTTACGCTTACCTAATCTAGCATCAGCCATCAGTTCACTTAAATGTTCTAGTCTGTTTTCGTTTACGTTAAATCTTTCTGCCATAATTATTTTTTGATAAAGATACTACTTTGAAGCCTTCTTTGCAACATCCATTGTTGTTTCCGTTCCTTCAACTTTTGCATCTTTAGAAATAATCTTATAGATTTCTTTCCAACTTGGAAGTCCTCCTATATTTCTATTATCGATATAATAGTCAGCAGATATCTTTCTACAATCTTGTTTGTAAAAATCAATTACTCTTGGCAGATTTGAATTAATGAAGTGATAAGGAATATTATTCTTCTTTAAGAAGTATTCAGCTAGTCCTTCATATTTACCTGTTCTGCATGTGTTGATAATAATATCATGTCCGTCTTCGTGGAATTTACGTATAACTGTATCGGCATCTTTAATTAAAGATCCTACTTCTGGGAAACTATCTGTTGCGACAGTTCCATCAAAATCGATTGCTAATATAAACTTTTTCATATTATTTAATTTTAGTTATTGTTACATTTGGCCATGAGCCAATTTGCATATCTTCATTGATTAATAAATCAATACGATTTGTATACCGTTTATTCATTGTGTCTTCAACAGTATAACATCCGTCATACTTAGTACCTTCAATTTGTACTAAACTTCCATAAGGAAATTTCTTAAGAAGATCTCTACTCAAAGCAACTATTCGGTGCTTATAAGGATCATTCAAATCTAGTTCAAACATTGTTGCAGTGTGTCCTGGATCAGAATTAGTTTGTGCTGGCACAGCATTATATACTGTACAGTGCACTGTTTGTGTTTCTTGAGCTGTTATATTGTTAAGCACAAGAAGTGATAAAATTATTAATATTCTCATATTATTGTTTTACTTATAGGGCTCAGTTATAGAGTGGCCCATATCCCTCTATGTTTTATTATGCTACTGTGAAATCAAATACGATAGTCTCGTTCCATTCTTGACTTGCATCAACACATACTACAACTTCGTTACCTTTAGTCATATCAAATTGTCCTGCATCCCATCCTGTTGGAAGACTCTCTATGTATAATAATTTAACATCTTCATCTCCAATAACACTCTCAGCTAAATAAACAGCTAATCCCTTATCTTTAGTTACTCCTACTATGTTACGTGCTTTAGCTTCTTTTAATTGAGCCTTAACTTCACTTAGTTGAATCGTTAGAACTTTCATTCCTGTTGGTGATAAGAATTTACCTTCTTGCTTTAATATTGTTTGCAAGTAAGTTAATTTGTCTTGAATCATTGATAATTTTAAATTCGATTTCATAATATATATTTATTTGTTTGACATAAAGATACTCCTTTAATATACCTTTGCAACAATTATTTTAGTTTTTTTTAAAATAAAAAGGACCCTACAGTGTAGAGCCCTATTAAAATTATTTATTTATTTCTTGATATTCTTTGATTTGTTTATTAGCTTCGTCTACCTTTAGTTGTAATGATGCCATAATATATGCCTGCCTACATCCGGTTTCGTACACACGATCAAAGTCTTGTTGAAGTTTATCTCTGTGTCCTTTTAAAGTTAATAAATTTAATCTAATACTGTCTTGTTGTTTTAACATATTGTTTCTCTGTTTAATCGTTAAATCTTTGTAAGCCTCTCTTACAAATATAATTGTCAGCACTTCTTTCTTTTGGCTCAGCTTTTGGATCAATTAAATAATCGTACTCAACTTGAACATCAAAGCAAGGACATGCTTTAGCACTGAATTCATTGTGCCCATGTAATGTTGCATCTGGATATAATTCCATTTGCTCTTTTAAAAATTTATCTAAAGCTACAGTCTGTTCTGGAGTCCTAGTGTCTTTTGCAATCCACTTTCCATTTACTCTTGTTGCTTCAACTCCACCAACATAAGATACTCCAATACTGTTATGATTGTATCCTCTTACGTGTGCTCCAGCTCTTTTAATCGGTCTTCCTTCAGCTACTGTTCCATCTCTATATACTAAGAAATGATATCCAATATCTGACCAACCTTTTCTAGTGTGCCATCCTCTAATTTGATCTACTGTGTAATCTTTTCCTTCTGCTGTTGCTGTACAGTGAAGTATAATTCTAGTAATGTCTCTCATTATTTCTTTCCTTTTTTTAGTATCTTTTTCAATACTGATTTAAGTCCTGAAGTATTTTTTCTAATATCAACGCCTTTGTTTACAGCTTCAGTAACCTGTTCTTTTTGTGATAACATTTCCCACATCTCAGAATCAATTGTTTCATCTGAAAGCATAAATGTTATTGTAGGAGAATTCTTTTGACCACTACGATCCAACCTCCCTATTGTTTGAGCTAAATCAGATGGTCTCCAAGGCAGTTCTAATATTAACATATTTGAACATACTTTTTGTAATCCATCAACTCCTGTTCCTGCTGATTGCATATTTGCAAACAAAAACATATCGTCGTTTGATATCCACTCCTTAACTATTTTTTGTTTATTAATAGATGATACTCCACCCGCTATTAACATTGATTTAAATTTGGTACTTAGATATTCTAATCCTTCTCTATGTATTCCAAATATTAATAACTTTCCATTCTCACTTACTTTCCAATCTCTTAAATATCCCTCAATAGCTTTTAATTTTCCTTCAATAGCTAATTTTCTTAATACGCTTAAAGCTACTAAGTGTTCTGCCTCTTGAGCCTTCTCTGCTGATTCAGCTCCTTTGGTTTCACGAATATAATCAATTAGATCATTCAATGCTCTTTTGATTTTAACTTTATTTGTTATTGGCATTTGAATTACTTGTTTAGTTACATCTGGAAGTTCAGAGAGTACATCTCTCTTCTCTCTACGTATATAACACACCTCTCTTAACTTTCTATTAAGTTCTAATGTATTTGTAGCACCATCTGTAACCCATCCAAATTTACCTCTATATCCACCACAGTATCTCGTAATGAATTGCATCCAATCTTTTGCTATTTGTTTATCTCTTTTAGCTAAGACTAATAAGTTCCAAAGTTCAACAGGTCTACTCATTACAGCAGTTCCTGTTAGCATTTGAATCTTCATATCTCCTTTTGTAATTCTCTTTGCAGCCATTGCTCTTTGAGAAGACTTCTCTTTTAAGAAGTGTGCTTCATCAAATATAATCATTGACCAATCTGTTTTGATTAGCTCTGCAAATTTAACTGTAGCACCCTTTCCTTGTTTCTTACCAATTATATCATAGTTGATAATTACAACATCTGCATTCCAATTATTTACTCTAGTCTTAGTTTCTTTGGATTCTATTACAGCAACCTCTCTTTTGTTACCTGTAATCTCTAACCATTTTTCTTGCCAATTATATTTGACTGATGCTGGAACAACTACTAGACATGGAAATGAATTTGTAGTCTCTGCATACATTATTGATTCAAATGTCTTACCAAGTCCTACATCATCTCCATTTATTATGTTACCTTTATCTAAAGCATAACCTAATGCTTCAATTTGATAATCTCTAGGCTCATATGTAAATCCTCTTGAATCACATAATCCTCTTAGATAAGCATAATCTACTTCAGTCTGTTTGTAATCAATAACTACATCCTCTTCCGTTACTTGCTCTACTTGTTTGAAATTGTAATTAGCAATTAATTGTAACGCTTTAGATTTACTATATGAATTGATAGGAATAATCCACTGTCTATACTCTGGATTAAATCTAACATTAAAATCACAAGACTTTATTTCATTAACTATTGCCTGATCGAAATCAAACTCTAAGTTAATAGTCTTATTAATTTTATCTATATAAAATGTATTATTTTCCATCTTGTCTTTTTAAATACTGAGCAATTAAGAATGCATCTATTTTATTGTCATCATTCTTTCTAGCTCTCTGAGTCTTTCTAAAATCAATATCAGGCCACTCAGCTTGTACAATCATTTCTGCAACAGCTTTAGGATCCCTCACTTGAGTCTTTCCTGTACTACTTTCTTTTCTGATATCTGGATATCCAGCTCTCATCTCTGATTGCCATTTTTGAGGTCGAACCATTAATATATCAGCATCAAGCATAATCATCATTAGCTTTTGTAATCCAGCAGTATATCCAAAATTGAAATTATTAGTAGCTGACCATCCACCTCTTCCGGTTACTAGTTCAATTGCTACCTTTACTTCATATCCTTTACATATATCTACTAAATCTTCAACTAGTGGCTTCAGACATCTTTCACAGAATACCTTTTTACCATCTATCTTTTCATAAGGCATATCAAAGAATATAAATTCTTCATCCTTTATGATTGCAATAAAACCCTGCTTTCCAGGATCTATTCCTATGTAAATTGTTTTCATAATTATTTTTTAGGAAAAGGAAATTCTAATTGATTAGAATCTATCTCTTCATCAGTTCTTGTTTCGGTCCATGTTAATGGACTATCAATTGTTTGATCTATAGTGTAATCGAAATACTCGTTCATCTTATTTATTTAAGGTTATAATTATTCTATCTATTTCTCTACTTATTTGTTGTAGGTATATATTAAATGCGTCTAATACTGGTACTCTTTCTTGTGCTCCAATTCTCATATTGGTTGCAAAGTTTAAAGTATTGTTTACTTTAAAGTTTGGAACATCTTCTAAATATCCTAATAATTCTGTATTATGTTTTGTTACAAAATCATCTTCATTTAATAGAAGAATTGTTTGTGGTCTTTGTTTAGCTTTTCTTAACATAACTTATTCCGTTTATTTTTTCTATTAATAATATATCGTCATTAACTTCTTCGTCTGTAACGTGTGTTATAATCATAACAGCTACATTTAGCTTTTTAGCTGAGCCTACTAGTTTCTTTAATCCTAAAGAATCAACACCCTCAAATACTTCATCAATAGATAAAAAATCTAAACCTCCATAAGGATGGGTTTGATTAATCATGTGTCTATTTGCCAAAATCGCCGCGAATAGTAAACGTCCTTGTTCGCCACCTGAGAAGCTACTAAAGGTTCTTTCTACCGTTCTTATTATCTTAGCAGTGATTTCATCTTTGAATGTTCCATTCGCAAGCATCTTAAATCCTTCTAACTTAACTTTTAGATCTGACTGCATTCCTACTAAATATCTATTCATGTGAAACTCTATTGCTTCCAATGATTGATTTGCAAGATGCATTCTGAATTGCTTGAAGTTATTACTCCATTGACTATTTAAGTAGATCTCATCTCCTTTTACATTCAACTTATCTTCTAATTCTAGCTTTTGCTTCTTTAAACTTAATAAGGACGCTTGTAAGCCCTTAACATTACTTATAGATGTATTTGTGCCGATGTTCTTTATATCTGCCTCTAAGCTAGCTATATTCAAGTCATATTTCTTCATATCAGCTTTACAGTCTGCTATATCGGTTTTATGCTCTAATAAGATCTTTTCTAACTTTATTACTTGTCTTGATGATAGTTGTACTTCGTTTAATACTTTATTCAAAGCATTTTGTAACTCTTGCTTCTTATCTTCTTGTATTTTATTCTCAGTAGCTATATTATCAATCTCAATATCTAAGTTACTAATCTTATCTTCTATTGATTCCTTTATCTCATTAGCTTTGCTTTGTTTAGCTTTTGCTTCCTCAACTGTTCCATGTTTACAATCTAATATAAATTCATGTGAACATTTAGGACATTCAATAGATCCAGATAATTCAATCTCTAATTCATTTAATAATTTATCTACCTTTAATTGTTTAGTTGATAAAGTATCAATTTGATCTTCTAAAGATTTACTACTTACTAATTCTAATTCATAATTATAAAATGTAGACTCTATATTAGTAACCTTTCTATTTGCAGCAGTTAATTTCTTTTCTGCATCATCTAATAGTATACTATCATCTTTTTGTAATTGAATAAATTCTTTTACTTCATCTTTAACATCTAAAATATCTTTATACGAATCTGCAATTTGAGATTCTAAAGATTCTTTTAATGTTTTATTATCTGAATCAACATCTCTTTCAGACTCATCTTGAATTTGATCTTGTGTTAATTCTATTTTTCCATCTATCTTATCTATATTAGATTTGATAGTATTATATTCATTATTTAATTCAGTATTATCAATCTTATCTAATCCATCTATTATTGATGCATCACTAAATCTATTAATTAATTCTACCTTCTCCTTATTACTAGCTTTAAAGAAAGTTTTAAATCTACTTTTATTAATTATATAATAATTAAATAGATCTTCTTTTTCTATTGCAAACCAATTAAGGATATATTTCTTTCCATCATTTACATTTGAGAATGATATCTCTTCATACTCTCCATCATATGTTTTCTTACTCAATGTAAGTACATTTGATCCTTTTACTTTTATTAACCACTCTATTCTAATACTCTCTTTTCTTACATCACATGAAGCAAACAATTTTGTTTTAGCTTCTTTCATTCCAAACATTACTAATTCTTGATCTCTAACATCTCTTGAATTAGATGCAGTAATACAGAATTCTATTCCACTGAATATTCCTGACTTACCAGAACCGTTTGATTCTTGATCTTCTTCAGTCTTATTCAAACCTTGTACTAACAGAGGTTTCTTGGATATATCATAGTCCAAGTACTCATACGTTAGAAAGTTTTCTAATATTATTTTATCTAATCTCATATCTTTATAATGCTTTTAAAACACAAAGATAGGAACCTTTAATTAAGATTCCTACCACTCATGCTTTTATTTTGTTAGTTTATTTTCTAGCCTCAGACAATTCTAAATTAAGTTTGTCAAATAGATCTGGATTTTCATCTAATACAACTCTTAGCTTTTTCATACCTTGAGCAATGTTAGTTCCTTCATATCTAAACCAAGCTCCAGCCTTTTCTAATATTCCTTCGAATACTAATGCTTCAACTAAACCTTGTGTTAAATCAACTCCTTTTCCATATATAATGTCTTCTTGTAACATTTGAAAGGGTGCTGCTACTTTATTCTTAACTACTTTAATTTGTTGTTTGAATCCAATAAA
>Ga0114999_10003789_pt1 | contig 18708 bp, 16 predicted proteins | sample ArcticOcean_MG_C_3_FD_89820 | JGI IMG/M metagenome (GOLD analysis project Ga0114999, IMG submission 89820) | Marine microbial communities from western Arctic Ocean - ArcticOcean_MG_CB8_126 | ecosystem: Environmental > Aquatic > Marine > Oceanic | place: Arctic Ocean: Canada Basin | collected...
ATGGGGAGCCGCTGGCAAAGGTCGGTTGATCAATGAGTTGTTGCTCGCCCTTGACCCGCGAGGGGTAAAAGTCCATTCCACAATGGCAACCAATCAGGAGGAGTTTTACCGCCCCTTTTTGTGGAGATTTTGGACGAAAATCCCTGAAAGAGGCCGTCTGGCCATTTTCGATCGGAGCTGGTATAGCCGGTTCATTGTTGAGAAAATGGATCCTATGCTTGAAAAATTGCCAGTCAAAAAGGCCTATGACGAGGTGAATTGTTTTGAACGACAATTGACGGACGATGGCCATATCATTATTAAATTCTTTTTGCATATCTCTCGTGGGGAGCAGAAGATAAGATTTAAGAAACTGCAGAAAAACCCAATGACGGCTTGGCGGGTTACAGATTATGATTGGAAGAAGCACGCGCAATATGATACATATCAAGAAACCATAGAAGAAATGCTTGCCCGCACCGACAGTGAACATGCACCTTGGCATGTTGTGCCATCTCAGAATTGGCGATTTGCTGGGATGACAGTTTTTGAGACGATTATTGATGAAATGGGCAGACAGCTTAGGAAGCGAGAAGAAGCTAAGCAGGCTCATGCGATTCAATTAAAGCCTAGGTCGAAGTCTTTGTTGGATTCGGCTGACTTATCTAAGGCACTCACGCGGGCGCAATATGACCGTCAACGCAAGATCTATCAACAGCGGCTTTGGGAGCTTGAGCATGAAGTCTATTTGCGACGTTTGTCTGTGGTGATGATCTATGAAGGGTGGGATGCGGCAGGCAAGGGGGGCAATATCAAACGGTTGGTGCGTCGCATGGATCCGCGTGGGTATGAAGTGATTCCGATTGCAGCGCCCAATGATGTTGAATTGGCACATCATTATTTATGGCGGTTTTGGATGAAGATGCCTAAGGCTGGGCATTTTGCAATATTTGACCGGTCGTGGTATGGGCGTGTTTTGGTGGAACGGGTTGAGGGGTTCGCAGAAGAGAACGAGTGGAAACGAGCCTACCAAGAGATTAATGAGATGGAGGAGGTGCTGGCCAACCATGGTGCTTTGATCTTTAAGTTTTGGGTTGATGTTGACTCGGATGAGCAATTGAAACGTTTTAAAGATCGCGAAAAAACACCCGCTAAGTTGTGGAAAATCACGGATGACGATTGGCGTAATCGAGAAAAATGGGGGCAATATCGGGAAGCTGTTGATGATATGTTATTTCACACACATACTTCCTACGCGCCCTGGACAATTGTAGAATCCAATAACAAAATGTATGCGCGAATTAAGGCGATGAAGACGGTTGTAAAGGCATTGGAAAAACACCTCATTACACGGTGATAGATATATGATAGAAATTGTAACGCAACCCGAAAAGATCGGCATTTCTGAAGAAAAGTTTTCAGAGGCGATGGCATTGTTAAACAATACGGTGGCAGATGGGCAGTTGATGGGGGCCGCGATGCAGGTGGCTCGCAGTGGCAAGGCTTTGCCGGTGGTTGCGGTTGGTCAGAGAGAGCTGAGGGAAGGAGGTGAGCCCGTTGAACAGGATACCCTTTTCCTGATAGCATCGATTACCAAGCCCGTTGTTTGTGCCGCGGTGATGAAGCTGATAGAGCAAGGCCGATTGTGTTTGGATGATCGGGCATCGGATTATTTGCCTCAGTTTGGAAACCGAGGCAAAGATGCGATTTTGTTGCGGCATTTGTTGACTCATACGTCAGGATTGCCCGATATGTTGCCCGATAACCAATCCCTTCGGCAAACACATCAGCCCCTTTCTATTTTTGTAGATAAAATGTGTGATTTGGATTTGTTGTTTGAGCCAGGCACGAACATTTCTTATCAAAGTTGTGGCATTGCGGTTTTAAGTGCTGTTGTTGAGAAATTAGAAGGGCGCCCGATGCCTGAGATATTGAAGTCTCAGTTTTTCGATCCTTTGGGTTTGGCTGATTCTTCCTTGGGTAAACAGATGGATCGCACAGATCGTATTTCCGAAATCAAGATCCCTAAGGGTGGCGATGGGGGTGGCGGTGGAACGGATTGGGATTGGAATTCGGACTATTGGCATGGCTTTGGGGCACCGTGGGGGGGGATGTTTACGACCCCAGCAGATTTGACTACATTGTGTCAGATGTTTTTAAATGGGGGAAGTTGGGAGGGGGTGCGTTTACTGGGTGAAGCGACTGTAAGGGCAATGACTCAGGATCAAACACGTGAGATGCCTGATCTACCTGCAAGTGGAAAATTGCGTCATCGGTGGGGACTGGGATGGCGGTTGCGAGACGCTGGTTTGTATGGCGACTTGGTATCACCACGAACATTTGGGCATGGTGGGGCAACTGGAACGGTTGCTTGGATGGACCCTGAATCGGGTGTGAGCTTTGTGTTACTGACGAATCAGGCGGATGCAGCGAAAATTTTACGACCCAGGTTGTCGAATGTCATTGCGAGTGCGGTTTTGTAAAAGTAGGTCACTTCTGACATCTATGATAGGTTTGATCCTTGATGTATTGATTTTGAATGTTGAGAACGGTCTTGTTGGATGCGATTTCGGTAGAGATTTTTAGAGAAAAGGGGCAGATGCTAAAGCATCTGCCCCTTTTTTTGGCTGTTCGATTATCCTTCTACTTTCGCGTTGGCGAAGAGATTGCTTACCGATTCGTCATTATTGATGCGGCGGATCGATTCGGCGAGGATGGGGGCAATAGAAAGGGCCTTGATTTTGCCATTTAGAGCATGTTTGGGCAGTGGAATGGAATTGGCAACAATCAGCTCTGAGATCACAGAATTTTCGATGCGGTCAATGGCTGGGCCTGCCAAAACAGGGTGAACGATGACGGCATTAATTTCAAGTGCGCCTTTGTCTCGGAGGACCGATGCGGCTTCGGTGAGTGAGCCGCCCGTTGAAATGAGGTCGTCGATAATCACGACGTTTTTGCCTTTGACATCGCCAATGACGTTTAGAATTTCTGTCTTCTGGCCACTCCATCGACGTTTGTCTACAATGGCCAATGGCGCACCGAGAAGCTCTGCGTATGCCCGGGCCATTTTGATGCCCCCTTCATCGGGGGATATCACGACGAGATTTTCCATCTTTTTTTTAAGGAGATATTCAACAAAAATGTTGATGGAGTAGAGATGGTCGACAGGGATATCAAAAAAACCTTGAATCTGGTTGGAGTGCAAGTCTAGGCTGAGTACTCGGCGTGCCCCTGCTGTGTAAATCATATTGGCAACGAGTTTGGCGGTAATGGGTACTCTTGGGCGGTCTTTGCGGTCTTGTCGGGCATACCCATAATAGGGCAGCACTGCGGTGATGCGTCGGGCAGAGGCTCGACGGGCTGCATCGGTAAGTATCAGAAGTTCCATCAATGCGTCGTTGGGGTTGACACCTTCTTCTTCGTTTGTACAAATGGGCTGCACGATGAAGATGTCGCATCCACGTACGTTTTCATCAATTTGTACTTGTGTTTCTCCACCCGGAAATCGGCCCACAACTGCTTGCCCTAACTCCATGTCGAGAATGTTGCAAATTTCTTGGGCGAGTGGCCGATTGGTATTGCCTGTAAAAACTTTGAGATCATAACCCACGTGTGATTCCTTCCTCTGATCAGATACCATCTGTCTTTCCCCGATTTGCGGGTTCAATATATAACGAGGTACCCGTTCGATCAACTGAGAATTTTGGGGAGAAAGTTATAGCACAACGGCATTGAGGCTCATAACGACAATATCGGTTGCGCCAAGGGTTCGGAGTTGGATCAATAGTTCGGCTGTGCGCGATTTGGGTATGACGGTTTCGATAGCGAACGCCTGATCTGAGAGTGGACTGACGGTTGGCGAGCGCATGGCGGGTAACATTTTTAACACCTGTTCTTTCAACTGCGGATCTATGTTGAGTTTGATCATGTGGTGCCGATCTGCTTCGAGCGCTCCGTTGAGAAGATCACCAAAGGCGATCAGTTCGGGAACCGTTTCACGGGCAATGAGCATTGTGGGTGTGATGAGTAACTCATCGACAATTTGCAAATATTGTTTTGGGATCTGTAAATGTGAGGGTGCTGTTTTGAATGCTGCGATAATAACACCCATATCGGCTCTGATCATTTTCTTTGGTGTGACACGATCCGCCACCCTTGAGGCGCACGATGTATAACAACGAATTTTGTTCACAATTGACGCGCACATCTATGAGTTCGAGCACATCGCCCGATGTGGCACCTTTGATCCACAATTCGTTGCGTGACGTGCTCCAAAATGTGGCCACGCGATTTTCAAGCGTGTATTGTAATGCCAATTCATTCACATAGCCTATGAGTAAGACGGCTTTACTGTCAACGTCTTGTACGGCAACAGGGATAACTGGATGATCGGTTTGTGTGACTTTTTTTAGTTTTTCAAAATCGAGATGCAGTTCTTGGCCTTCTTCGAGTTGATGATGATCCATTGCCATGATGGGCTCCTTTAAAATGGGGTGCAGAACGGGAATTGAACCCGCATCCTCTTGATCCACAATCAAGCGCTTTGCCATTAAGCTACCTGCACCATGTGGGCTGTTCTCTTGTGTGGTCAGGTACAGAGTTCACCTTTGGAAATGGTGACTGCTTGACCGCTTATATAAATTCGATCGCCGGCAAGGCGTAAAAAAAGCTCGCCTTTACGCTTGGATATTTGATGGGCAATAAGTTCGGTTTTAACCATTTGAAAACAAAAAAAGCCCGCTGTCGGTATGCGACAGCGGGCTTCAAACATAAGGGTCATTAAATCAGATATTCACCGCCGAGTGCATAAGAACAAACATCATATGATGATGCATATGATGGGCGGTATGCGCAGACGTATTTACAGACAGGACGCATTTTGCGTTCTGAACATTTACATTGCTCATGTCTTTTTGGAATACGGTCATTGTTAAATCCTAAGTTATTTGCGTTGGTGAAGAAAATAGACAGGTTGGGTGCTGGCGTCAAGGGGTTTTTTAAAAAGAATGCCAATGGCCAATGAAATTTGGCTTAGGAAGAAAGGATGCTGTCTATTTTTTGGGTGATTTCTTCCTTCTTTTCGAGTAGGTTCTGCATAGGCATGGGCAGGCGTATTTTTGCTGCAAATGGATCTGTGATTTCTGCCGGTGCGAAGTTGCCGCTCTCCCCAATTTCCATCTTTCTCGCGATAACATCAGCTGTGTAAACCAAACCCGTGAGTAGTTTGTGACGAGATGCCAAACCTGGGTGATGATGGTTGGCAATGCTTTCGGAGATTTCGTTGGGCAAGTTCCACAATGTGGCGATTTCTTGACCAATTTCTGCGTGGTTAATGCCAATAATATCTTTTTCTACTTGTTCTCGTGGTTGGCCTGTCTTCCTTGCTTGTTGATCTATGGCTTTTGCAAAGGGTGGGAAACTAAAGTCGAGGATGAGTTTTCCCACATCATGTAGAAGCCCGGCCATGAAATGTTTGGATGCCCTGTTGTCACGGGAGATGAGTTGCATAATCATCGCACAAGCCATCGAATGTTCCCAGAAGGCACGAAAGTCTAAAGCGCCTTCGTAGGTTTCATCTTGCTGGAATACATCTAAGATGGCGGCACTTTGAACAATTTGGCGAATGATTTTCATACCCAAAAATGTTACAGCGGTGGGCAGAAGGTTGCCTTGAAACCCATATCCTGCAGATCGGGCGATGCGCAATGTGCGCATTGAGAGACCTTGGTCTGATTGGATGGCCTCAATGAGTCCATCGACATCCACCTTGTCATCATCAACGGAGAGAATGTTGATTAATTTTTGTTGTGCAGGCGAGAGGGTTGGCAAGTCGGTGAGTGTGCGAATCTGTTTGCGAATGTGAAAACTGAGTTCATCTTTTGTGAGGGGTGGTTTTTGTGATTTGGCACTTTTGTCTAACTGTTCATGGATTTTTTCAATGATGCGCAATGGGTTATAGGGGCGTGCGATGACCCAGGAAACCCCTCCCTCCATTGCCGATTTTAGAATTTTACGGGTATGTTCTGGTGCACCGGGTTTAAGGCCAAGCAAAATGGGCATTTTCATGTTTTCGGGTTTGATACGAAGAATTTGGGCTGTTTTGATACCTGTGAGTGATACGTCCTGGTCTATGATGGTCAGATCGGGCATGTCATGATTTAAGAGTTTGGCTGCGTCGACTCCGTTGAGAACTGAAGCAGCTTGAAACCCGTGTTGGGAGAGGTGATTACTGAGGGCTTTTCCCATCTGTGGGTCGCTGTCGATTACCAAAATTTTTGCCATTGGGTTTCCCAAAAAGTGAATTGTTGGGTAATATATTCCAAAGAAATGAGAGAGCTGAGGTTTGGCTTTTCTTTACCGATTCAATGGGACCCCCAACGGATTTAGATCGGCTCCATCGTGGTCGCTGGCTGGTTTGATTATATGTTAAGGCAATAGGTGTGCCAAGTAGCAGTTAAAGTGTTAAGTTATTGTTTATTAATCTGTTATTCAGTGTGGAGTGCAAGGGTGGGCTTGGTGGTTGTCGTGAAATCGCGGAAGTATCTGTCAAATTAGGTGATTTGACGTGGTTCGTACTTGCCCTTTTTAATGGATGGTCATACATTGAAGACGCAATTCAAAATCATTCGAAAATGGGAGCGTACACGTGTTTTTGTGGTTGGGTGAACAACTTTTTGGGGTTTATGGGCCGTTTCGGCTTTTTACATCCTATCTCTTTCTGGCAGGATTGGGCACCGCACTATCCGCTTTGCTCACTTGGTGGTTGCTACCCCGCCTTTGGCATTTGTTGCCCAAAGACCAAGGACGCGCTTTTGCTGTTGGTTCGGCACAAAGTGAGGGCAAGCCTGTTGGTGCTGGCGTTATCTTTATACCGATTTTCATTTTAGCTGGTGTGTTGTTTATGCCCTTGCATCTGCGTTATTTGGAGATGTTGGGATGTTTGTCTTTGGCAATGTGGGTTGGGTTTTTGGATGATCGCAGTGGCGGTTGGAGTGAGTATCGCATGGCCGCATTTGATTTGGTGATTTCGGCTTTGGCGGCTTTGGTAATATGTCAGGGTGAACCTGTTCAGATGTGGTTGCCCTTGCTAAAATCAACGCTAACTGTATCTCCGTGGCTTTTTGTACCTCTTGCTTCTGTGTTGTTATGGTTGGCTATTAATGCAACCAATTGCACCGATGGCGTTGATGGATTGTCTAGTAGCCTTTGTGGTTTGGCTTTTATTTATTTGGGTGGGACATTGTATGGTATTGTTGGGCACCGATTTATTGCACAATATCTATTGGTACCGCATTACCCCGATGGTGCCGGTTGGGCCATCTTGGCATTTGTAATGACGGGCTGTTTGGCAGGGTATTTGTGGCACAATGCCAATCCGAGTTCGGTGCTTATGGGTGATGCTGGCTCACGGCCTTTGGGATTGTTTTTGGGGATGTTGGTATTGGCCTGTGGCAACCCATTTTTGATTGTTGTTGTTGCTGGCGTAGTCTTGGTGAATGGTGCAACGGGGTTGTTAAAAGTAGCATTGTTACGTTTTTTAAAAATCGGTATTTTTAAAAAAGTCCGGTATCCCTTGCACGACCATGTGCGCCATAATTGGGGATGGTCTAATACACAAGTATTGGTAAGGTTTATTTTGCTGCAAGCAGTGGTCACTCCAATTTTGTTGGTTTTGTTGTTGAAAATAAGGTAAAAAATAGAAGAGAAAAGAGAGAAGAAAGAAGATGCGAGGGATTTTATTCTTTCTTTTCTCTTTTCTCTATTTTGGGAGGTCTTTATGACCAGCAAGGAAGATATAAAGAAGCGCATATGTGAAGCGATAGACCGGCGGCGGGATCAAATTTGTCGAATTGGTGATCACATTATGGTGAATCCAGAATTGGGTTTCAAAGAATTTGAAACGGCAAAATTGGTCACAAAGACGATGGACGAATTTGGCATTCCCAACGAGACGGAGCTGGCTATTACGGGCGTGAAAGGGGTGTTGAGGGGCAAAAAACCTGGGCCTACGGTGGCCCTTATTGGCGAATTAGATTCGTTATTGGTATCTGATCATCCGCAAGCCAACCCCGAGACAGGTGCAGCACATGCCTGTGGACACAATGCGCAAATTGCGGGTTTAATGGGCGCGATGATGGGCATTGTAGATAGCAAAGTTGTAGATGATTTGGCTGGCACCATTGTATTTTTTGCTGTACCTGCTGAGGAATATGTGGAAGTTGGATATCGGGTAGGGTTGGTTAAAGAGGGCAAACTAAGCTTTTTGGGGGGCAAACCCGAATTGATCAAATTGGGTCATTTTGACGATATTGATATGGCAATTATGATTCATACGCACAGCGAATCAGGCATGAGCCCCACAGCTGTTTCGGCATCGTCTAATGGATTTGTAGCCAAAACGATTCGCTTTTTGGGAAAAGCAGCACATGCCGGTGGGGCGCCCCACAAAGGCATCAATGCTTTAAGCGCGGCACAAATTGCTTTGAATGCGATTCATGCGCAAAGAGAAACCTTTCAGGATGAAGATGCGATCCGCGTTCATCCAGTGATCACCAAGGGTGGTGATCTGGTGAATGTTGTGCCCGCAGAAGTATGTATGGAGACCTACGTGCGTGGGCGTACGACAGAGGCCATTTTGGATGCCAATGCCAAAGTTGACCGTGCACTTCGAGCGGGTGCTTTGGCCATGGGCGCGCAGGTTGAGATTGAGACGTTGCCGGGATATATGCCTTTAAAAAATAATGCTGCATTAACGCGTTTGTTTAAATCTAATGCGCAAGATTTGTTTGGTGCAGATGCGTTCAGCGAGATTGGCCATAGAACGGGGTCTACGGATATGGGTGATCTGTCTCATGTGATGCCTGCGTTGCATCCGTATATGTCGGGCGCCTATGGGCCTGGACACAGTGTTGACTGGCATATTTCAGACAAAGAGATGGGATATATTGGCCCTGCAAAATCTTTGGCATTGATGGCTGTGGACTTGTTATATGGTGATGCTACCGAGGCCAGACGGGTGATGGATGGTTATGAACCCGACATGACAAAAGAAGCTTTTTTGAAATTTCAAAATGGGTTATACAAAATGGAAGTTTTTGAAGGCCATGAATAATAGACGATGAGTGTCAAAAGGAAAGTTGGTTTTTGTAATTCATTGGTCTTTTTGGTCGTTCGGGAAGTGGTGGGTAAGGCGGGTCGGTTGTTTTCGGAAGGGCATTTTTTATGTGTTTCTTGTTATGTATATGTGGGCTGATCTGGAACACTGGCTTTGCATTTGGGGCTGTGATTACTGTGCCTGATACGGTTTATGTGGGTCAAAACAGCCGGGCGAATATTGACGTATTAACAAACGATATGTTTGAGGGATCGACGCCCATTTTGACTGTATCTTCGGGCGAATTTAGTGAACGTGTTGTTCTCAATAGTGATGGCAGCGTGCATTACCGTCCCCAACCCGATTTTGTGGGTGAGGACGGTTTTTTGTATACGATTGATGTGGATGGTGAACGGGGGGATGGGCACGTTGTCATTTATGTTCGGCTTTTTGAAGAGATGCTTACTGCAATGCCCGATACGGTCATACTGGGTATTGGGCAGGGTAAGGTTTTGGATGTTTTGGCGAACGATTTATATTTGGGAACGCGACCTATATCTGTTTCGGGTATTACCGAACAGCGATTTGATGCCCATGCTTTTCCGTTATTAGATGGGCGCATCTATTATCGATCTGCACCTGGGTTTGTGGGGTCGGATCGTTTTTTTTATACATGGGCAGATGATTTGGACCATCGGGTGCGTGTTGAGGTGGCGGCCGTGGCTGATGAGGGTTTGGCGGTTGGAATTGCCGTAGATGATGAGGCCCAGGTCGTTGAGAATACGGTTTTGAAACGCAGCGTGCTCAACAATGATCGGTTACTCCGTTCTGTTATGGAGGTTGCGGTTTCGCCGGCGTGGCATGGGACGGCCCATTGGGATGTTTCTACCCATCAAATTGTGTATATGCCCTTGGATGGTTTTGTAGGGAATGACCAGATTGTGTATATCGTAACGGATGATTTAAACAACCAAACTGCTGCCGTGCTGCGTGTGACAGTGGTTGCTTTTAATGCTGCCCCTGAGGCGGTGGTTGATTCGATTGTTGCGTTTTCTGGGCGTGGCGCGGTGGTTTCCGTCTTGTTGAATGATCGTGATGCCGAGGGCGATTCTTTGCTTTTGACATCTGTTGGTAAGGGTTTGATGGTTGGGCAGGTTTTACAAAATGCGGACGGTTCGGTGTTTTATCGCTCGCCAAGTAACTTTGTAGGGGAAGATCAGTTTACGTATGTGATGCAGGATACAAATGGCCATTCGGACCAATCGATCGTTTATGTTTCTGTGATTGATGATGTGACAGCGCCTCAAGCATTGGATGATGAAGCGTTTGTGGCGGTTGGTGATCGGGTAAATCTATCGGTCTTAGACAATGACACGTTTCAGGGAGATACGATTTCGGTGGTGGCTGTGACACCGGGGCGATATAGCGAATTGGTGATTGTGAACAGTGATCAAAAGGTGCATTATCGGGTGGGGGAAGGCTTTAGCGGATCAGATTTTTTCACTTATACCATTCGTGATCAGGAGGGCAAAACAGCTTCGGCAGTGGTGCGTTTGCGGGCAGTTGGTGGTATCTCTGGTGATTTTGATGGGGATGATCAGGTGGGCTTTGGTGATTTTTTGATGTTTGCAGTGCGGTTTGGATTGCGTGATTCAGATTTAGATTTTGACGGGCGCATGGACTTTGATGGGGATGGTCAAATCGCTTTCGGTGATTTTTTGCGGTTTATTGGGTTTTTTGGAAATTTGGTGAGTGGTGGATAGAAATAGAGCTCAGAATCACCGGATACTATTGTAGGACCCGGCAGCGTTTTGGCGGAGGATGGATGAGGTGTAGCTGGATAAATAGAAAACGGCTACCAGATTTGGTAGCCGTTTTTTTTAATACATGATGAGGTCATTTGAGCGATGAGAGTCTTCGTTGTGCGCTGGATGTCAGAAAAAAACTGCTTACCCGATTTCGAGCATGCGTTCCACAGAGCGGAGGGCACGAATGCGAATGTCTTCGGGCACTTCGATGATTTGCTCGTTGTTTTGGAGGGCATTGAGTGTGTCTTCGAGTGTGATCTCATTCATGTGTGGGCAGCGGATGCTACACAGGCCGACCATTTCCTTTTCAGGGTTTTCTGCGGCGATGTTGTCAGCCATGCTGCACTCGGTCAGGAGCAGGTAGCGGTCGGCGTTCATGTTGCGCACATAATCTACCATACGAGACGTGCTGCTTGAAAAGTCAGAGGCTTGAACGACTTCGGGACTGCATTCGGGGTGGGCCAAAACGAGCACGCCGGGAAACTGTTCGCGCACATTGATAATGTCTTGCACTGTGAATTGGTCGTGTACTTCGCAACGTCCATGCCAGCCAACCATTTGATAATCGAGGCCTGGCTTGGGGTTTGCTGGCATGTCTTTGGTGGGAAAGATGATGGTCTTGCCTGTTTCTCTGGCCACATTGGCGGCCAAGTATTCGTCGGGCAAAAAGATAACGGTGTCTGAATCGAGAGATTCTACCACTTTGTGGGCATTGCCAGAGGTGCAGCAGATGTCTGTTTCGGCTTTGACATCGGCATACGTATTGATGTAGGTGACAACGGGAACACCTGGAAACTGTTTGCGCAAGTTGCGAACATCTTCGGCTGTGATGCTTTCAGCAAGTGAACATCCAGCAACTTTGGCAGGTAAAAGCACGGTTTTGGTGGGGTTGAGAATTTTGGCCGTTTCGGCCATAAAGCGCACGCCACAAAAAACGATGGGATCGGCATCTGTCTCTGCCGCTTTGCGAGACAGTTCGAGTGAATCCCCTACCACATCGGGCACAGAGCAAAAGAGTGCCGGCTCCATGTAGTTGTGCCCGAGGATGATAGCGCCGCGTTCTTTCTTTAATTTGTTGATTTCGTAGGCCAATTCTGCTTTGTATTTGAGCTCAATTTCGGGTACAATGCCTTTGAGCTTCTCGGCCATCTGTTGATACGTCTCTTCTAAAGTTGTGGCGGTCAGTGCCATTGTTTAAGCTCCTATTTGGACTTGCTTTGTGCGAATTGAGGGTAAAGATATCAAAATAATAGGCATACGGCAAGGGATTCAAAGGCAATTGACAATGGAAAATGGAAAATGGAAAATGGAAAATGGGCGATGAACTATGAAGCGGGGATGTGATTTCTGGTAGGAATTGTTTTTCGTTGTTTTTTGAGTGATTGGAGGTTAAACTAAGGCAGGGGTGGGGATTTGGAGATCATTTTGGGGATATTTTCGAAAATACAGTTGGTCGGCGGTGTTTTCATTGAACTTTGAGGGTGATTATGAAGGTTGTGATTCGGGCAGGTGGCATTGGCACACGTTTGTGGCCATTTAGTCGTAAGACGCAACCCAAGCAGTTTCATGCTTTGGTGGGTGGGCAGACCATGATTCAAGAGGCTGTGTCTCGGATACGGCCAGTTGCAGACCTCGAAGATATTTATGTATCGACAGGTACTGATTTGGTAGGTGTGGTGGGTGAGCAGTTGCCTGACATCCCCTTAACCCAGGTGATTGTTGAGCCTGCTTTGCGCAATACGGGCCCTGCTGTGGGTTTGGAATGTATTCTTTTAGAAACGCGTTACCCAGGATGCACCATCGCGAGCTTGGGGTCTGATCATCATATTGGCAAACCAGAGGAATTTTGTCGGTTGCTTCAGGTTGCTGCTGATGCATTGCATGATATGCCGGATACTTTATTTACCATTGGGGTGAAACCGACGCGCGTGGATACCGGCTTTGGGTATATTCAAAAAGGCGATGTTGCTGCCACTGTGAACGATGAGCCAGTTTATGCGGTTGGCGGTTTTAAAGAGAAGCCCGATACAGAACGGGCAAAAACCTATGTTGAGAGCGGGCAATATTTGTGGAACAGCAATATGTTTGTATGGAAAGCGCGCGCAGTTTTGGATCTGTTTGCCGAGTATGAACCCGAGATTTATGCGTCCTTACAAGAAATTGGGGCTGCGGTTGGCACAGATCAAGAAGCGGCAGTGATTCAGGCAGTTTACCCCAAAATGAAAGAAATTGCGGTTGATAATGCCATTATTGAACGCGCACCGAAGGTTGCTACATTGGAAGCCGATATTGATTGGAGTGATATTGGCAGTTGGGGCGCGTTGACCGATGTTTTGCCAGTGGACGAAAATGGTAATTTGTTGAACGGAAATGTGGTTTCTTTGAATGCCAAAAATGTGACCGTTTATGGTGGGCAAGATAAATTGATTGCGTTGGTGGATGTGGACAATTTAATTGTGGTGGACACGGGAGATGCATTGCTTATTTTACCACGCGATGGGTCGCAACGTGTGAGAGATGTGGTCGCAGCCTTGGGAGATCGTGATGGTGGGGATCGATATTGCTAAGGTGATCGATCCGTTTGAAATTGATAGGGATATATTCTGGTGAAAATTCTACTGGCAGACGATGAAGAAGGCATTTTGCTTGTCTACTCAGAAATGTTGGCTGGCAATGGGCATAAAGTCTCGGCTGCTAGCAACGGCGCAGAAGTCATTCGGCTTTTAGCGGATACCGATTTTGATATGTTTATTCTTGATTTGTTTATGCCTGAGATGGATGGTTTTGAAGCCATCCAAACATTGCGTGATAAGGGGTATACTGTTCCCGTGATTGTGATGACGGGGCATTTTCCTGATGATGAAGTGGCAGGACGCTTAGATGGGTTGGGCGTTTTTACGACCTTGCGGAAACCTGTGATGATTTCGACGTTGTTGAATGCCGTGATTGAGGCCACGAAGTAAGCGCGTGTAAAGGGCGTTGATTTTTCCCTTATAAAGAACCTATTAAAAAAGCCCCAGTGTTTTAACACACTGGGGCTTTTTTATATCAAGTAGTCGCTATGCTTTATCATCTCTGGTCAAATTTGTAACCCACACCGCGCACGGTAGCGATTGCATTGCCAGTATCGCCCAATTTTGAGCGCAAGCGGCGAATGTGTACATCAACGGTTCGCATGCCGCCATAATAGTCGTATCCCCAAATGCTGTCAAGGAGATCGGATCGGGTAAACACACGTCCTTGATGGCTAACAAGATGTTTGATGAGTTCGTATTCTTTAAGCGTCAGTTCGATAAGGGCGCCTTTGACACGCACTTCATACCGAATGGTATTGATGGTTAGTTCTTCGATTTTGATGGTGTGTTCATCGATGGGGCGGTCGTCGTTCCACAACGAAAGGCGCAAACGTGCTTCAAGCTCGCGCAGACTATATGGGGTAATGATGAAATCGTTAATGCCCAAAGAAAAGTCGAGATTTAGGGCGGTCATTTCGTCAGTGATAACCAAAAGGGGCAGATCTTGGTGCTGGACTCGGTTTAAAATTTGGGCAAGACGTTCGGGAGAGGTGTCGGGGACAACGATGAGAAGCTCTACTGTATCGACAGGTATGAGCGTTGTATTGGTTGCCAAATGATCACGCAGAGGTACATGGTCTACTTGATGGCCAATATATCCCAAATCGGATTTTAAACGTGCGCCGTGTGCTTCGTCGGCCAACAAAAGAATTTGTGCCATAATACGCCAAAGGTTAGATACATTGTTGGTGAGGGATGAAGATATAACTTTTACGAAACAATGTGGTGTTCGTCCTGCGTTTTCAACAGGTTGAAAAATAGAGACCTAAGAATACTTTGTCAAGGTGTATCTGGTATCGAATACAGGTGAAAGGTTTGGGTTATGTACATAAAAAAAACCGGAAATGAGTTACTCTGCTCTTTCCCAGCCACGGTAATGTTATAACAAAAAAGGGTTGTTTTGTCAAGTTTGTAAACTATTTATTAACAATAATTTATGTATTGACTTAGGATTTGTAAATGATTAAATTTACTTTGTTCTGTCTCCAGAATTTTCTGGAGGGATCGGCGACTCTTTTAGGAGGGCCTGTATGAACCAGCAGCCTTTCGGGGGTGAGGGGGAAGTCACTTGTTCTGTTTGTGAGATAGTCATTTCGATGGCACGTCTTCAAGTCATTCCTGACGCGAAATTATGCGTGTCGTGTCAGGGAAAAGTTGAAAGGGGATTGCTCGACCTTAACGCACACTTGTTTGATAGCTCCGGGATTCAAGCAGAACCTGAACCACAACCATTGGAGGTACAAGAAGACCGTTTGGTGGTAGGGGCTTGGTCGGGTGGGTTTATGGAAGTGGCGGAACAGAGTGGGCAAATGCGGGCCTTGCTGCGCGAAGGAAAGCGGGAAGAAGCCCAAGCCTTGGTGCAGGCATTGCCGATTGAAGCACAAGCCGCACTGGTTGTTGTGGATGAAGATCCGGAAGAAGCCCTTTCCATTACGGGTATGGATGGGAAAGGCAATCCGGGGTATCACACACAAGTGGTGAGTCTGTTGCCTACAGAGTTGCTAACAGGTTTGATTGCTTATGATGGGGAGGAAAAGCGATTTAATACCCGATTAATTCAGGCGATGACGCCTGGTGCATTTAGCCGAACCGTGGCTGAAACCCTTGACCCAGTGGACAATGCCGAGGCGCGTGCGGCAGTAACCTGGGAATGGTTGGAGGCTTTGGCGGAGCTTCGGGATGCCAATAAACGCGCAGAATTGTTGCGCAGTGTGGAACCTGAGTTGTTGGAAGAAGCACTGACCACACGCATCCATCATTTCAATTTGAACAAGACCATAACGTCCGTTGAAATCGATGGTGTGAACTGGGGCGTAGATATGTTTCGTGTCTTTTCTGAAGACAGTGCTGTGGGTCCCTTGCCGAGCAAATTTATTGAAGATGAGAAGGTCGGTGAAGTTATGGATTCACTTTATGAGGCAGCTCCAGATGTGATGAGCGCAATGGTGCGTGGTGCCTGGGAACGGCAGTTTGATGGATGGGAGGATTTAGAATGAATCCACTCGCGAGATTAGATCTGAGCCGTTTTCAGATTGATGACGAAAGTTTTGTGGGGCAGGCTATTGCATTGGGGGTGCGTTTTAATAAGCTTCCGCCTCAAACAACGGATGCCTTGTTGGGTTTTTTGCGTGCCAAGGGTTTGTATTATGGCCAGCGCAACAGATCGGGTATTGCAATTGCCCGTTCTGGGTTGGAGCGTGGGGTCCGTCAGGCCCTGATTTGTTTGGATATGGGATTGTGGAATTTGTCTCAAGGCGATCTCAATCGGGCCGTTGAATGCTTGGGTAAAGGCGATTTTGAAGCGACCCGAAAAGAAGGGTATCAAATCGCCTTTTTTCAACTGGAGGAAATTCGAAAAGGAAGTTTGGGGTTGTTGACACGGCCTACTGCCGCCTTTTTGCAAGAGGAACATCGCAATTTGAAGCGTTGGGCAACATTGGTTCCTGAAACTTGGACACGACTGCCTGATGATTTGGAGGAAGAAGCGCAGTTGGTGGATGCCCGCATTGATTACGGGATATTCTTGCAAACCCAAGCTCGAATGGATTTTCTGAATTCCATTCCAAATGAAGCCCTTGAGCAGTTGCAGCAGATGGTTTCAGAAGGGCGGTCTTTTGAGGGCTTGCTGCGCAACTTGATATTGGCTTTGGCATTGGATTTGGAGACGTTGATACCGTCGTCAGAGGAAATGTCTCAGTTTGAGTCGACGTGTTTTAAGGACGGTATTATGCGTTCTGAGATTCGAGAAAAAGTTTTGCATTTAATGGATCGCCAGCTTGAAGCAAGTGTTTTAGATGGGCCTTATCGATCTGAGATTCGAGTTGTTGTAGAAGAGGAAATTGCATTCTTTGAACAGGTCTCAGGTGAAGATTTGGCTGGTTTCTTTTTGTTGGCAGGCAAGAAAGCTGTCACGGCGGATGATTTGCTGGATGATGTGGTTGCGGATGATTTGTTGGACGAAGTGATTATGGAATAGGTGCAGGAAGAAGAAATATGAAAGATGAAAGAATGAGAAGGCCACTTATCGAACGGGTTGTTTGGGTTCATGGATAGGTGGTTGGGTAAAATTTCTTTGGTTGATGAGGGGCGTGCTCGTGAGGGTGCACCCCTCTTTTTTGTAATAGAAAAAAAGTTTGAAACTTGCTTGGTACATTGATGGACGAATAAGAGCGCATTTTGGTTAAATGCGCTTTTTCCATTTTTTATGTGAACCGAGAGAATAGATGTGGTGTCATTGTAGCAGGAGACCTCTATGAATCAGTCGGATGCCGAGTTGATACAACGTATTATGAAACGCGATTCTGAAGCGTTTGCTTTGTTATTTGATCGGTACATTGGCCATGTTACAGATCATTTGACACGGATGCTTCGGGATGCTGGGGCTGCCGATGATGTCGCGCAGGAAGTATTTTTGCGTGTGTGGAATCGGGCTGACCAGTGGTCTGGTGCAGGTGCGTTTCAGGGATGGTTGTTTCGGATTGCGACGAATTTGGCGTTGAATCACTTGCGGTGGCATTGATCAATGAATTTTTCAATACGTGTTCTGCGATACACCCTGATGCTGACTCGTTGGCCGACCGTGTGGCAAAGGGACCGGTATCACCTGCAGGTGCACCTTCTGCGGGGTATCTTGCATTGGTCAACCGATTGGGACATGATGGGGTTGTCGCTTCGCTTGGGGATGAGGGTGTGGCTTTTAAGGCAAAACGATCTGGTGATCTCAAGTTGGCTCGTGCGGTAGCTCACCCCTGGTTGTCCTCGGGGATGTTGTCACATGTTGGGGTGGCGGACTCGGCTGAAGGAGAGGCTGTGCAAGAAGCCAATGTCCGATTGGAGCAGATGATTGCAAATGGTGCGCCCCAAGTGTTGGTTGAACGGGCAACAGATACGTTGTCTGAGCGGGTGCAGGAATTTTACGCCGCATTGATTACACGGGAACATCTGCGGTTTGAGTCTCGTGTGTTGTTCAGTGGTCGCTCGGTTATGACGCCGAATAAGCATTTTAAACATGATCAGATTGGTGTACCTGAAGAAATGGCTTGGGCGTTGTTTGGGCCGTTTGCCGCTCGGGAATTGGGCAGCGACATTGAAGTTAAAAAACGGTCAAAAAAAGCAGCACAAGTTTTGGATGGGTTGATGGCCAGAATGTGGGTTGTTGGGACGCGTGCACCGGCCCTGTCTCCTACTTCTCTTATGGCATTCCACCCCGTGCGTGTCGCTGGTGATGCGATTCAAGTTCCTATCTTGTGCTCCAAGTTAATGGATGGTGACTTTGATGGTGATCAAATGGCCTTGATTCTGCCTGTGACAGAAGAAGGTCAAAAATCTGCGCAAGATCATTTGTCTATTGTTGCACATTTGACACGTGACCCCAGTTTGATCGGGCGAGAAAAAGTGCATCCGATGCACGACGCGATGTTTGGGTTGGCGCATTTGAGTATGACGGACGCGGGGCTAAAAGAGTTGGAGAAAGTTGCGGGAGAATCCCTCACACGCAGGGGCAAGTTCTTGGATAAAAAGCATTTTATTGCCTTGCTGGAGCGGGTGAGAGCAGGTCGAGGTTCTGAAGCTGCATTGGATCTGTCTGAACGTTTGCAAAGGAAAGGGTTTGAGGCGGCGCAACAAACGGGTGCTTCGATGGGGGCGTTTTTGGGCGGAAGCCTGGATCTGCCAGAACCACCTGAGGGAGACGCGGTTGATGAATGGCGGTCTTATGTGGATGAAATGGCCGCGGAAGTGAGCCAGTTTAATC
>Ga0114999_10003792_pt1 | contig 18694 bp, 17 predicted proteins | sample ArcticOcean_MG_C_3_FD_89820 | JGI IMG/M metagenome (GOLD analysis project Ga0114999, IMG submission 89820) | Marine microbial communities from western Arctic Ocean - ArcticOcean_MG_CB8_126 | ecosystem: Environmental > Aquatic > Marine > Oceanic | place: Arctic Ocean: Canada Basin | collected...
CCAAGAAGTATTACGGCTACGTCACCGATGAGTTGGGCATTCGTTGCCGCATTCCGCTGTGCAGCGACAAAGCCGCATCGGAGGCGATGCTGAACGAGAAACGCATCAAGGCCGAACGGGCAAAGCACGGTCTCTCCGATCCGTTCGACGATCATCACAAGCGACCGTTGGCGGAACAAGTGGTCGATTTCCGTCGGCATCTTGAAGCAAAGGGAAATGAACCTCGCGGCATCCGAAACACCGTAGCTCGCGTGCAGGCCATCATTGACGGCTGCCAGTTCCGCCGCATTCCCGACATTTCGGCATCGGCCGTCGCATCTTGGCTGGCCGACCAGCGGGACGCCGACGCTTTCGGTATCTCGACCAGCAACGGCTATCTGACGGCCGTGCAGTCATTCTGCAAGTGGCTGGTGAAAGATCGGCGAACCGGTGACAACCGGCTGTTGCACCTGTCGAAAGTGAATGCGGACACCGACGTGCGAGTCGAACGTCGAGCAGTGTCGGCCGATGAACTGTCCCGGTTGATCGGCACGACGGAGCAGAGCAGCAAAACGTACCGGGGACTTACGGGGACGGATCGGGCAATGCTTTACCGCACGGCGACGTTTACTGGGCTGCGGGCTTCCGAGTTGGCGAGTCTGATTGAATCATCCTTCGACTTCGCCGGTGACCTGCCGACCGTTACGGTTGAGGCGGCGTACTCAAAACGACGACGCAGGGACGAGCAACCGTTGCATCCCGACCTATCCGCTCGGCTGCAGCAATGGCTTGCAGGACGCCGTGAAAATGAACGTGGCAGTCTGACCATCCGCATCGACAGGAATTCCCAAGACGCGAAGCTGTGGCCGGGAACGTGGTATCTACGGGCCGCTGAAATGCTGCGCGACGATCTGAACGCCGTCAATATTCCCTATTTTGATGAAGCCGACCGCGTGTTCGACTTCCACGCTCTGCGAGGCCAGTACGTTACCGATCTGGCGAGAAGCGGAGTCAGCCAGCAAGAGGCACAGAAGCTGGCACGTCATTCCGACCCTCGACTGACCGCGAAGCATTACACGCATCTCTCGGTCACGGACCTGTCGGCTGCCAACAGCAAGTTGCCGACGCTGCCGACGTCTTCGACCGACGCGAAGCGGGCAACGGGAACCGACGATTTGACGGTCGATTCTACTGGCCCGCTCACTGGCTCAAAACTGGCCCAAAATGATGCCACTGGCTCAAAATTGGCCCGGACTGCTGGGCGTGAATGTCCGCTCGTGTCCACCGATGACCATTTGGCGGGAAGCGTTTCGCTCGATGAAAATAGGGGTTCTGACCACGATAGTCCCCCATTGTCCATGGATGACTCAAATAGGGCCGGTAGGACTCGAACCTACAACCAACAAATTATGAGTTTGCTGCTCTAACCGATTGAGCTACGGCCCCGGTTATTTTATGTCAATAGGTTACGACGAATGGCAAATGGCAAATTCTGAGACTGACGCCCATAGTGACACTCAATTGCCTGGATTCGTCAGAAACGGTACCCCCTGCGACAACCCGAAGGTGCCGGTGACCCCACCTGCGTAAATCAATCGAAGGCGGTACTTCGAATCAGTCTAACGTGCAGCGACGTAAGAGCAAACCGACTAAACCAAACAAGATTTTTCCGATTTTCGCCCACCCATCGGGTCGGTGGTTCAAGAAACAGATCGGGCGATTCTACGACTTCGGTTCGTGGGATGACCCCAAACGGGCGCTCGAACGTTGCAATCGCAAGTGGTCTTTCATTCTTGAAGGTCGCCCCCTCCGCCAGCCGAAGACGACGGTCTGCGGTCAGGTGATTGTTGTAATCATTTCCTTACCAACAAACAGCATTTGCTTGACAACGACGAAATAACGCTGCGGACATTTCAGGTTTATCATCGATCGTGCGAACGAGTCATTGGCGCGTTCGGCCGAGAGCAACGAGTCGATGACTTGCGACCGGCCGACTTTGACACGCTGCGGGCAGCGCTTGCAAAAGGACGCGGTCCGCAGGCTCTCTCGAACGAAGGGCGATCCTGGCGGCTGCCCCGAAATAGAGGCATCACTTCGCAATGGTCTGCTTAACAAATCGCAGCAGCAGTGGGTGGGCCGGTTCCGCCATCTGGCCGTGGTTGAAGCCTTCCAGTTCGAAAATCTCGGTGTTCGGGTGGCCGACCACTTGCATCATCCGCCACAGGTAGGCGTTTTCTTCAAAGCGCCCCAACAATTCCAAGTCGCGGTCGCCGGTGATCAACAGCAACGGGGGCGCATCTTTACGGACATGGAACAAAGGGGCCAACTCATCGACAACCGGCTGTTTTCCATCGATTCCCCGCTCTGCCCGAACGGTGAAGTGCGTAATGGTATGACCGCTATAGGGAATGAGACCGGCGATATGGTCGGCATCGATTTTTTGTGCCTGTAACCAGCGTTTGTCGAGCCCCAACATGCTGGTCAGGTAACCTCCCGCCGAATGACCGCTCACGAAAATACGTTTTTGCGATCCGCCATACTTTTCAATATTGCGAAACGTCCATGCGACCGCAGCGGCCGCATCTTCAATGTAAGCGGGGGACTTCACTTTGGGATGCAGGCGATAGTTGACAGCAACAACGGCAATTCCCTTTTCTTTCAACCCCTTGGGAACAGACCGATTTCCGCCCTTCAAACCACCGCCGGGAAACCAAACCACCGTCGGGAAGTTCTTGACACCGTTCGGATAATACACGTCAAGGCGGCATCGTTCTCGCATGTAGGCGGTTAAGTCGGAACCGCTGCGGTACAGAATGTCCGTCTTCGTTTGATAGGTTCGTGTTTCCGATGTCGGCGGCTGAGCATGCGCCGTCTGCGCGAACCATCCTGTCAACAAAATGAGAAAGGGCAATGGCGGCTGAAACTTCATGGTTGAAACTTCCTAGGATGAGATCGTTCTTTGTTATCGAGTTTTTGGCAATGCAAATCTTTTAAGCTCAATCTGCGCCTCTTTCAGTTTTCCGGTGGAAATCAACGTGCGAATCATGTCGAGTCGTTGCTTTTGTTCTGGGCTTTTCGATTTTCGGCGGAGTTCCAATAACTGTAACGGTAAATCCAAATCGTCCACCGATGCAGAAAAGTGAGGATCGATATAATTGCGGCGAAGTTTCTGGATCACTTTCAGATCGCGGTACCCGAACCTGCGACTCGGCTCGATGACCGTACCTTCTCCCCAGTCATTCCAAGTGGCAATTTGTACGATGGGCGCTTTCGTTTTCAGCGCCTGTTCCATCGAAGTCTGAAATGTCACGCCTCGATTGTCGTCGATGCGACCAAAACTTTTGTGGACTTTCGCCTCCGCGTAAATGTCCACAAAGCGGGGAAAGGCCACAGGAATCGAATACTGCCAATCTCGCGAGGTTTTCTGGAATCGCTGAATTGCCTTCAATCCTTCCTGAGGGACCGGCCAGTCGAAGGCGCCCATCGCGGAGGTTCTTCGGTGATGCTGACTGAAGTAGGCAACTGGCAATTTCAAACCGGCAAGGCACTGCGTCCATTCTTTGTTGGTCAATCCGGTTTGACCGAAAGACAAGAGAACGGGCCGGCCTTCCAGTCGCACATAACTTTTGAGTTGAAACCAGTTTTCGGCCATCCAGGCGAGTTCACGCTTTGCATGAGTCACTCGGTTTTCAGCCGTAAGACGGCCAGATTTTTCCAATGCGGGAATGGTTTGATCTTCGTAACAGATGGCAAACTTCATTCCCAACCGGGTCACCTGCTCGACCAGATGTTTGGTGTTCCGGTGCAGACTCTTATAGTCGTGAAGATCGGTCAGTCCGTACCAATCAACAATCACACCATCGATCCCGGAGAGTTTCATCAGCAACAAATGATATTCGAGCACGTCAGCGTCGTTCGAATCGTAAGACCCGACCAAAGGATAATAATGAGCCGCGATTTGCCGTTTGCCCTCATTCATCATTTCCGGGTCGAACGCATTCATCGTCCAATGCCAGCCCCAAACTTGGCTGACTGGCCGGGTGGCAAACCAAGGCATGTAATGAGCCAACACCAATCGTTGCGGTTGGTGAGCAGTCTGCAATTCTTCCGACTGTACCCGGCTCGCCGGAAAAAACACGAGAGCCACGAGAATGAGAATTGAAAACCTTTCTTTTTGCATTTTGTTTGACATTTCTCTTAGCCGGAGTTTTAGATCCATTATGAGTCCTCACCAAGCATACCAGACTCCGAATGTACGGCAACATGCTTGGCTGATGGGAAGGTGTCCCCGGTCCGGCGCAGTCAATACCGACCGACAACTGCTGAGTGCCAACGGCCCTGCACTCCTGATCTCAAGCACCTTCAGCGACGTTGAGAATTGTCAAACAATGGTGGGAGAGGAGCGAGTTGCCGTTCAATTCAACAAATCGCCCTTGAGCCAGCGCAACCGCCAAGCGACAATCAACGCGCCCCAACCAAACCGAAGGAGTGCGTGATGAGAACGACCAGTTTCGTAACCATCTGTTTCTTCGCCCTGACGGCGACCGCCATCGCCGACCCCTGCGGCATGGTCCCTCCAGTGTACGTGGGAGACGACATTCCCATCGCCCGCGTCGGCGAGCAGAAGACCTATGTGTTCTTCAAAGACGGCGTCGAGACGGTCGTCATCCGGCCCGGCTTTGAAGGCAAGGCGATGAGTTCGGGATGCTGATCCCGTTTCCGTCGATCCCCGATCTGCGCAAGGTTTCTGACAACATCTTTGATCACATTGCTGCTGCGGTTGATCCGCCGGAAGTGGTGATTGATATATCACCTCGCCCCATTCTTCCGCAATCACTTCAACTTCTCAATTCCGCGCCTTCCGATGGAGACGATGGCCTCGCGCTGCGCCGAGGCCAAGTCCGCGTCGTCAAAGAAGAAGCCGTCGGCATGTACGAAGTCGCCGTTCTCGAAGCAGGCAGCGCGGCCGCTCTCAAGAAGTGGGTTGATGAACACGGCTACCAATATCCCGACGGCATGGACGACGCCTGCAACGACTACGTCAAACAGGGCTGGTGCTTTGTTGCGGTAAAAACCAAGGTCGGTCAGAAAAAGGGCGTCGATCCCAAGCCGGGTATGCGGAAAGTCAACTCGTCGCTGCCGGACGGTTCCACCTTCGACGGCAACGTGCAGGCAATGGGGTTCCGCTTCAAAGTGAAACAACTCGTCGTGCCGATGCGGCTCTCGACATTCAACGAAGGCGATCTGCACAACATCGTTTATCTTCTCAGCGACAAGCCGCTGAAGATTCGCTCGGTGCCGGAAGAGTACGTCGTGCGGCAAATTCCCGGCGAACAGCTCTTGAAGAACGTGATCGATCCGTTGCCGCTGCGAATCATCGGCGGGACGATTAAAGACTTGCAGCCGTTCCAAAAACAGAATCTGAAACAACGCCGCGATCCCGCGCCGCACAACGGGGCGGCCAAAGATTTGTTCGCCGCCGACCTGTTGGCCGTCAAAGAAGGCCGACTGACGCATCCGCACGAAGAAGTCGAGAAGATGCTGTTGGCGGTCGGCGAACGACTCGGTTTACGCGGACCTGAAATCGACAAGCTCAACGAGGCCTCGCTGAAGACCGAACGCGAGGAGACGGTCAAGCAGGGATTGGAAGACTTGAAAGGGATGACGCTGTCGGTGATCGACGGCAGCTTTCCCCGCGAGGTGCTGGCGAGCCGCAACCTGACGTTCAGCCCGTACAAAATGCCGGGCCGACGCAACAAACGCGAGTTTTACGACGCGAAGACGTTGAAGCCTGCGCCGGTCCAGGCAGGGGCGATTCACTACGGTGCGGTGAGTCGGTTGGAACTGCCGACACCGGCGGTCGTTGCCGACAAATCGCGGGCTGACAGCTGGAGCAGCCTCGCTCTGCTGATGCTGCCGTGCATGGTTATTGGGCTGACGCTGGCTATGCGGAGACGCCGGACGAAATGAGAATTGTTTTTCGGGTTTGTCACTGAGACTGTCCGCGTCGAACAGTCCGGCCATGAGAAGCAAGAGACAGGCAATGGCGTGGGAACAACGCGGCAACAATCGCTACTACGACACCGGCCATCGCGTCAACGGAGCAACTTTTGGGGAGCACGCCATTCGTGACCGACCCCGATTGTTGTACCACCTGAAGTGGAAGAATCGGGGCCAAGGTTGTTGGCTGTATTTAAGTAGGGCTGCGCGTAGCGAAGTCCTGATGTAAACAGCGTGCCGCTCGATCTCGCGGTTGATGGAATCACCCCGTTCGCGGCGTTATGGTATTGATAATCGATGTCACACACATCACTTCAACGCTTCTCCTCCAGCACTTGGATTTGATCGCGTGATGTTGCCCGGGCATCCGGAACACGACTGCCTGCAGCTGCGCCTTGTTGAGGAAATCCCGCCGGAGTTTAACACGAACGGCCCGAAAGATGACTGATCAGCCCGCTGCGGAAACTGATACGACCGATCTTCCGCAAACGTGCCTGCCAACATGGGATATCGCGGAGCTGCCGGAACCCAAGCCGCTCGGTCTGCGCAACCTTGCTGGATTCATTGGTCCGGGGATCGTGATGTGCGGCATACAACTGGCCGGTGGTGAATGGCTGCTGGGTGCCGAGATTACGGCAAGGTATGGCGGCAGCCTGATGTGGATTGCCACGATCGCCATCATCGGGCAGGTGTTTTACAACATCGAATGCGGTCGCTACGCGTTGTATGCGGGCGAACCGGTCTTCACCAGTTTTATGAGAGCGAAACCAGGGCCGAAGTTCTGGATCGCCGTGCTGATGCTGCTGAGCCTGGGCGCATTTGTTCCCGCACTTTCAACGACGGGTGCGGCCGTAGTCGCAGCATTGTATCTGGATCGGCCGCCCGGCGAAGAAGATCGCGCTTTGGTCAACACGCTGGCCTACTGCCTGCTGGGTGCCGTGACATTGCCGATCCTGATTGGCGGCAAAGTCTACAACATGATGCAGTTTGTCATGACGACGAAGGTCGCCGTAGTGCTTGGCTTCTGCACGATTGTCGGTGTGACACTGGTCAGTGCCGAGAACTGGGGCCACGTATTCAGCGGCTTCTTTAAGTTTGGCAACGTGCCAATCGTCGCTGGAGAAGACCGGAACGGAAACGGACTGCTGGACGAAGGCGAAGACTTTGATCGGGACGGCCGTCTGGATACGGTCGAACCAATTCACCGCAAAGATGCTTACGGCAACATCACGGAATGGGACGACATCGACAAAGACGGCAAATGGGACGGCGAGAACGTTGACAACGTCGTCCTCGCGTACACTCGCGACGGAGAATTCCCAATCTTTTTTCTCGGACAGATTGCGCTGCTGGGCGCGTTTGCCGGCTACGCGGGCGGCGGTGGTCTTGGCAACTCAACGTATTCCAATTTCGTCCGCGACAAAGGATGGGGCATGGGCAGTCAGGTCGGCGCGATCCCCAGCGCCGTTGGCGGCCGCCAAATCACGCTCAGTCACATCGGCAAGGTCTTCGTCATCAACAGTGAAAACCTGAAACGTTGGAAGGGCTGGTGGAAGTACATCCTCTGCGACCAGTTGCTCATCTGGATGCCGGGGTGTTTCATGGGCATGGCGCTGCCTGCGCTGATTTCGCTTGAGTTCTCGCCAAACTCAGAATTCTTTCATCAGGCGGAGCGAATGGACTGGGCGCAGGCCATCATCTCGGCAGACGGAGTCCGCCATGCCGCCGGTCTGTCGAGCGGGCTTCGTGAAGGGATGTGGACCGCGATGCTCGTTGTCGGCTTGCTGGTTCTGCTGCCGAGTCAGATGTCGATCGTCGAAGATGTTTGTCGGAAGTGGACGGATATCATTTGGTCGGGCAGCCGCCGAATCCGCGAAGCGAAAACCATTCGAGTGGAACGCGTTTATTACTCAATTCTGGCGTTCTACGTAATCTGGACATTCGTCGCGACGTATTTGTTCACGACCTACGGCACGCCGAAATTGATGGTACTGGTGGTCGCCAATCTCAACAACATCGCCCTGGGCTTCACGGCGTTTTTCATTCTGCGCAATAACATGAAATTCCTACCAAAGCCTTTGCGGCCAAGACTTATCAATCGCATCGGTGTCGTATTTTGCGGAATAACATATCTTGGACTGGCCGGCCTGGTCCTTTATCAGAAGCAGATTCCCCTGCTGAAGGAAATCCTAGGCATTTCGTGGTGACGAACGATGGTCCGTCGGACCATGAGCTCTTCATCACCCCTTGATTGTCGCATCAACTCAACCATTTTCGGAACGCCGTATCGCCGAATGCCGTTGACTCCACCTCGTGCGAAGCAAGCGGCATCGCCGAGGACGCCCTTCTGAAGCGGGTGCCGCTGGTGAAGCCAGGACGAGGCGCACCGTGACAATAGCGACCATTCCGAGCGTGGATCGGTATCGGGCGCGGCGCATTTGGGGTAGGATTAGTTAATCGTTTCCGCTTGACCTGATCGACGTTTTCGCATCTTGCTCCGTGCAACCGAGTTTTCCCCATGGATCTCCCCATTCTCAACAAGCCCGCTTTGCGGCCGATGGCAGACGCCACGGAATCGTTCCACCCGTGTGCCTCGCGGCCGCTACCGATGAGTGTCGAGGAAGTGCGCGAACGGGGCTGGGACGAGGTCGACGTCGTGTTCGTCACCGGCGACGCGTACATCGATCATCCCAGTTTTGCGATGGCGATTCTGGGGCGCGTGCTCGAGGCCGCCGGGTATCGCGTGGCGATCATCAGCCAGCCCGACTGGCATAGTTGCGACGCCTGGCGACAATTCGGCAAGCCGCGGCTGTTCTTTGCGATCAGCGCCGGCAACATGGATTCGATGATCAACCATTACACGGCCAATCGCAAAGTCCGTAACAACGATGCGTACTCGCCCGGCGGTCGTATTGGCTTGCGGCCCGACCACGAACATGTATCAGATGAAGTGCGTGCGTCCAGAAGTCGAGGCAGTCTGTCGGCGGCAATCGTGCGTGCACCCCACAATCTGCAAGCTGCTGGGTACCGATCATGGCCCACTGATCCAGTTGATGAAAGAGACGCGGGAGATGCCGGGTGTCAAGAAAGTCTTGGTCGCCAGCGGCATCCGCATGGATCTGGCTCGCCGCTCGCCCGAGTACATGCGGGAACTCGTTCAGCACCACGTCGGCGGACGGCTCAAGGTTGCGCCCGAGCACACCGACGCGAACGTGCTCGACAAAATGCGAAAACCGAGCAACGACGACTTCGAGCAGTTCACCGACATCTTCAACGAAGAGTCGGCCAAGGTGGGAAAGAAGCAGTACATTGTGCCGTACTTCATCGCCAGCCATCCCGGCAGCGATCTCGATGCGATGATCGACCTCGCGGTATTTCTGAAACGAAGCGGTTATCGGCCCGACCAGGTGCAGGATTTCATTCCAGCTCCGTTCGACGTGGCGACCGCCATGTACTACACCGGCATCGATCCGTTCACGAAGGAGCCCGTGCATGTGGCGAAAGCGTTGCGCGACCGCAAATTGCAGCGGGCGCTGATGCAGTTCTTCAAGCCGGCCAATTATTTTGAAGTCCGCAAAGCGCTGCAGCAAGCGGAGCGAACCGACCTGATTGGCAACGGTTGCGATTGCCTCATTCCATCGACACCGCCGCACGAGGCGCTCGATGCGCGCCGCAAGGACGCCAACGCCCGTTTTCGCGGCGAGTACGTCCATACCATCGGCGACGGCAAACAGAAGAAGCGAGGCCGCAAAGAATCGCGGAACGCGCCGGGCAACAGCTATCGCCCAAAGTCTAAGCCGACGGGCGCGTCGGCTGGGCGTCGCAAGAAAAAACCGCGCGGCCCGTCAGCGAACGGTTGAGCGGTGTGTTTCACTTTCGACCGACACCCTCGAAGAGTTTCCGGTCACAGCAGCCGAGCCAGTTCCCGCGGCAGAGGTGATTCAAACCTTAGAAGTTCTCCAGACAACGGGTGGTTGAATTGCAAGGAACTCGCGTGCAATCCCAGTCGCCGGGCGGGATTCGTGCGGGCCGCATATTTGCGATCGCCGATGATCGGACATCCCGCATCGGCCAGATGCACACGGATTTGATTGCGGCGACCCGTCTCTGGCGTCAGTTCGATCAACGCGCGCGTCGCGAATCGCTTCATCACCCGGTAGTGTGTTACCGCAAGCCGTGTCCGCTCGCTGGACGGGGCACTGTAGACCTTGAAGGGGCCACTCTCGTCCAGGTGTGAACTCAGCACGCCGTGGTCAGCCGGTGGACTGCCTTCCACAATGGCCAGGTAGCGTTTATCGGTCTCGGACCAATTTGCTTGCAGCGCGCGCTTCGCCGCCTCCGTCTTCGCAAAAACCATTAGCCCGGACGTCGCGCGGTCCAACCGGTGGACGATCCACACCCGCTCCGGGCTGAGAGGATCGCTGCGGCGCACGTAGTCTGTCAGAAACGCGTAGGCTGTCTTGTCCCGTTCCGTCGCGCTGGCCATGCTCAACAGATTCTCGGGCTTCTCGATGACAATTAACGACGCATCCTCAAACAATATCATCATGCCCGGTGGCAATCGAGCGTCTGCGCGTACCTTACGCTTGGCGCGAATCGAAACCAGATCCCCATTCTGCAGAGGGTGGTTGAATCGTGTGATTGACCGTCCGTTGACTTCAACCGACCCGTACTTGAGCAACTGCCGAATCTTTGTCCTCTTCATCTCAGGGCGACAGGCAAAAAGAAAAGCCAGAAGTTCCGCAGGATGTTCGACAGTGTGAAATTCGGGCATGACGGTGTGATGCAGCGAAATAGGGTAATGCAGTGAAATAGGCTCCCGAACCGTCAGCCAATCGGAGAACGCGAAGCAGACGAAAGGCGGACCGATCGCGGGTCACCGAAAGCCGAAATCGGCCCAACGTGATGCCATTACGGTTCCCCAGGACGATCTTCACCGATTGATCGGCAGTGAGACGCAAGGGTTGGTGGAGGTCGAAAACCGCGTGGTGTTTCTGTCACCCTGCCGTCTGATCTTATGAGTTTGCTGCTCTAACCGATTGAGCTACGGCCCCAATTCTTCAGCACAACAAAACTTACGCCACACTCAGAAAACTCTGCTTAACCAAAAAGTTGACGCACAGTTCGGAAACCCGGAATCAGTTTACCGCGAAGCGACTTCAGAGCAAACCGAAGAAACTGAACAGGGATTTCCAGTGTTTACTCGCACGGTAGGCCAAGGGGGGCGAGCAGCGCGACAGATATTGATGGCACGGCGAGACACTTGAACACACAAGTTGTATACGGATTCGCCGTCGGGGTGGGGTTGGAGGGGCAATCCTCCCTGAGATGGAGGACTGCCCCTCCGGGAGCCGATCACCTCACGTAGACGCAAAAACACTAACCGCCTGTCGTGGGCATCCCGACTCGGCCAAGTGGGGAGTGATCCCAACCACGCACCAGCACCCCGGGCGGCTGAAGGAGATAAATAATGGGACACGCAATTTCGGAATCTCTCAACCAGCAAATCGTCACGTCTCAATCGATGAAAGTCCTCGTCGTCGATGACGTCGGGCTGGTTCGGCATTGCATGGACCGTATGTTGGTAGACTTGGGGTTCAACGTCGCCACAGCGGCTTCCGGACGAGAAGCGATTGAAGCAATCATCAGCGACACTTCGATCGGCGCCGTCGTCACAGACCTCCTCATGCCGGGCATGGACGGCATTGAACTCTTCAAGGCATCGCGCAACATCAAGCGCTCAACCGACGCGGGCGAGATACCCCCGCCGGAATTCATTCTGATGACGGCGCAGCGTCCCTCGGCAAACGTCGATGACAAACAGACCAGCCCAATGCGGCAGGCCCTTTCCCTGGGGTTTGTGGACGCGATGTTGAAACCGGTCGATAAAGAGCGTTTATTCCGACACCTCTCCGCGATCAACGGTCGCCGGAACGTGGAATCGAGCAAGGCCGCAGGGTCATCCGAAGTAATCGTCCGCGCCGGAGACACGACTCCCACACCGCCTGCATCACGCGTGAGTGAGAACTACGAGGGTTTGCAATCCACAGTGGCAGAGGTGCGGACAACCGCGGAACGCAGGCTCAGTAAATTCCAGGAGAAATACACCGAACTCGAGGAAGAACTCAGTGAGTTACGGGCCCTGGTTGAAGAATTGCGGGGCTCGTCGTGAACGACTCCGGCCGTCGGCATCGACGTTTATCGCCACCGCCTTGCACACGCCATACCATTCAGCGTGCGTCAGATTTCAAATGACAACGAAATCAATTCACGGGACAAGCACAAACTGAACGGCGTCCAGAATCACATAGCCATTGGTGGCGCTGTTCGAAATCGTCACGCTGCCGGCGGTCCCTTTCGCGAATTGGAAAGTACCAATTGATTTCAGCTTGCCGTTTTTTGGTGCCGTCCTCTGGTTGAGCGTGACGGTTTTCGTGCCGTTGGCCGTTTCAATCGTCACCGGCACGTTGGTTGCCCGATTGGGATTGGGAGCGTGAGCGATAGACACTTCGTATTTGCCCGCGACGGGCAACTTGGGTCGAAAGACGGCTTTCATTTCACCCTTGGCCGTGTTGCCATCGTGCAGATATCCGAATTCAACAAATCCACCGGTCGATCGGCTTTCGATCCACTGGCCGGTGCGTTTGGAAATGCGGTCATCGACAACAATTCCTTTGAGTGTCCCAATTAGAATCGACGGCACAGGACGCCGCCCGGTCCATTCGAGTACCTGCTTGTCTTCCAGTAACCTCGATTGCAGTTTCTTGATATCAATATCCTGTACCGCGACGTTGTCGTCGATCGCGTGAACGGCAGCGGTTGCAGCCGACTGGCCAAGCACCATGAAGACCGGCTCCATTCGGATCGAACCGTAAGCGATGTGCGAAGCGGACATCGCAACCGGCACCAGCAAGTTCTGACACTGCGTTTTCTTCGGACGAATTGATCGGTAGGAAATTGGATACGGAGCGAATCCGCCCACTTGCACGTCGCCTTCGTTCCAAACGCGGCCATCTTTTGCGTACCGCTGCACGTTGTGTGAATCCATGGTGTAAGCCGCCAAAGCGACCGAGTCGTCGGCAACCTTTCGCCCCTGGCAGTTTTGCTGGCTCATCACATATTCGGATACCATCCGTCGGGCTTCGCGAACATATATCTGGTGAGGCCAATTGCCGTTATCGACGAATTCATCTTTCGCGAGCCGCAATGATTGGAAGTGATCTCGAATCGCCTGAGGAACGCGCGGGTGATTGGCGAGCGTCCACATCAAGCCCTGTTGGTAACGTGTGTGTTCGGCAATAATTTTCTCGCGGGTCGCATAATCGCCATCGGGATAATCGTAGTTCATCCCCAAATTGTCGGTCGAAATGGCGAAGTTGTTGTTGGTATCGGTCTTGCGGTTCGGCATGTACGTGGGATGCCAGGGAAACCGCGTGTCGCCCGCTTCACAGTTTCTCAGCACCAATTCAAACTGCCGTTCGTCGTAGTTCTCAGGCTTCGGCCAGGAGATGCTGTTTTCTTTTACGTTGGTGGTACACATACGAAAGCAATACGCCTGCACGCGATGATCGCCTTGCCCGTCAACACCCTTCGGTTGAGGTTGAACGCCCGGCAACAGGCCGCTGGTCGGGTCGCCTTTGATGACAAACGGATCGACGGCCTTGTTGAATTGATGCTTGACGGCGTGCCCGATCTGAAGGCCGTTTAACGTTTCACCGTACGTTGCGTTGGCTTCGCGGCCAACGTGGTAATCGACGCCCGCTTTCGCCATCAGGTCACCTTCATAGGTGGCATCGATGAACATCTTCCCGGCGAAGGTTTTCCCCGATTTCATCGTGATCGAAACAATTCGACCATCAACCTTTTTTACGCCGGAATTCAGATTCAGTCGTTCAGAAAAAAGTACAGGGACTTTGAATTTGGCCAGCATTGTATTCAAGACGTTCTCAGCAACATGCGGCTCGAACGTCCACATCGCCTTGTCCCCTTTCACCTGCCGACGGCTGTTAAACGAATCGCGAGTCTGCCAATTCCAGGATGCGTCCTTCGAGTAATGCTCACCAATGCGCTCGTAGAAGCGACGCGACATTCCGCCAATGGCCCCTTTGTTGCCGATGTCGGTAGCCCCCAGCCCGCCGGTGGTTAGCCCACCGATATGCTTGCCGCGTTCTATCAACACAACGGTTTTTCCCATGCGAGCCGACTGAATGGCAGCGATCGCCCCGCCCGCTGTTCCGCCGTAAACGACGACGTCGTATGCTGAATCAGCCTCCGCATTGACCGCAGATGGGTGAATTGCCAGTAACAAAACGCTTGTGAGTAATGCGAAACACTTGAACTTCATGATCGCAATTTCCTTGTTGGCGAAGAGTTTCGTCATGGAGATATTTTGCGGTGCGACGGATCGAGGGACGCGAAAGTACGACGCCCATCTTACCGGGACGATGCGGCGACTGCACGCAGAATCATCTATGGGATGCGTCGTCGGACGCGAAGTCACCCGGACAATGTTTTGCTGAGCGAACATGCGTTACATGCTCGAACGCCAATGCTTGGGTGTGCGACCAAGTGACAGATGTGATATCCTTTATGTGACGAAGTATGGAGTCGGCGCGGCGAATCGCCGAGAATCAGTAAGTGACTAACCCATTCGGCTGGCCGTCTGACACAGAATTCCTCGATCGACTCGTTAATTTGAGCGTGGGAGCTTTTGAATGAACGATCTCCAATTGAACCGTCGCCAAGCCATGATCGCGAGCGGGTTAGGAACGATGAGTCTCGGCATGCCGGGAGTGGTGATGGGTGCCGACAAGGTCGATGACTCGGGCAACGCCGTCGCCTCGAACAAATCCTGCATCTTCGTCCTGCTCTGTGGTGGGCCAAGTCATGTTGACACCTGGGACATGAAACCGGAAGCACCGTTGGATTATCGCGGGCCGTACCAACCCATCGACACCAAGGTCCCCGGCATGCGCATCAATGAGATGCACACGAACCTGGCGAAGTTGACCGACGAATTCACGCTCATCAATTCCATGTCGCATCCGGGCGCGATCAGCAACCACTTCGACGCGATGCACAATCTGCTCAGCGGCCAATCGGAGAAAAGAGTGCAGCAGGGAATGCCGAATGAACACCCCTACCTGGGCTCGTTCGTTGCCAAGCACAAACCCAGTACACGCAATTTCGTTTCCAATGCGTGGCTCATCAAATGTGTGGGACCGCCCGTCTTTTGCGCGCCCAACATCGGAATTGGTGGCTACCTTGGCTCGGCGTTTGCGCCGGTGTTTGTCGGCTCGGCCGGCAATCATCCGGCAATGGAAAACTTCAAGCCGCCTCGAATTTACGACGCCTACGACGAGAAACGATTCGAGTATCGTAAGACGCTGCTCGCCAGCCTGGAATCCACCAAGCTGGATAACGACCAGCAGGTCAAGGACTGGTCGGACCTGCGTGAGAAGACCTACGAAGGCTTGACTCGAAAAGAAGGCCGGCAGGCATTTGATCTGAAACAGGAGCCTGTCAAAGTCCGTGAACGTTATGGGATGCATCCACTCGGGCAGAATCTGCTGCTCGCACGTCGCATGGTGGAATCGGGCGTCCGCTTTGTCACCGTCAACGGCTGGACCGGACAGGCCGAGTATGACAAGCAAGGACCACCGAGCAGCAGTTGGGACATGCACGGCGGAAACATGGGCATGGGCAACGCCTTCGGCAACGGTTCTTACGGCATGGGATTCTGTTTGCCTCGTCTGGATCAGGCGATTTCCGCACTGCTTTCGGACCTCAAAGAAAGCGGCCTGCTGGAAGATACGCTGGTTGTTGTCACAGGCGAATTTGGCCGCACACCTTTCGTTCTGAAGCAGAACCCACCGGGACGCCAACACTGGCCGAAGTGTTTCTCCTCAATCCTGGCTGGAGCAGGCATCGCAGGGGGTCAGGTGTATGGCAAGACCAATAAGTTAGGCGAGTATGTCACCAACAACCCCGTCCGCCCGGAAGAACTGGCTGCAACCATCTACCACGCCCTCGACATTCCCATCAACGATCCACAAGACGCCAGCGGCATCTCCCGCTCGTTGACCTCCGGGAAACCGATTATGGATCTGTTCGGGTAGACGCAATTTCGCGCCATGTGTTCGTGCCGCATCCCGCCTCAAAGCCCTCGGACTGCGGCCCGAGGGATCAAACGGCTCGTCAGCGGTCGGCAGAAAAGAAAAACAACATGAGCCAACCGCAAAACGAATACAACCCGCTTACTGATGAAGAGTCACGCGTCATCGTCAACAAGGGAACCGAACGTCCCTTCACTGGCGAATACAACGACTGGAAGGCCGAAGGCACTTTCATTTGTCGGCGATGCAACGCGGCTTTGTATCGATCGGACGACAAGTTCGACAGCGGATGTGGCTGGCCCAGCTTTGATGACGAACTGCCCGATTCAGTCTCTCGTCATACCGATGCCGATGATCGACGCACGGAGATCGTCTGCAAAAACTGCGACGGTCACCTGGGCCACGTCTTTCTTGGAGAAGGAACGACCGCCAAGAATACGCGTCACTGTGTCAATTCGCTGTCGATACGATTTGTCGAAAACGGGCAGGATCTTCCCGAGGTACTCGGGCCTGAGCCGTAAGCGCAGGGAAGAGAACGCGCGATCCTCATACCCTCGTTGCCAGTGCCAGCCCCTCTTTGACAACGTCAGACAGGACCACATGACCGCGAACTTTGACTCGCAATTCTTGAACCGTCTGCGACTGCTCAGCATTGTTGAAGGGACATCGACGCTGTTGCTGTTCGGCATTGCCATGCCGCTGAAATACCTTGCGGGCATGCCGATGGCTGTGAAGATTGTCGGCTCACTTCACGGCCTGTTGTTCGTCTGCCTGGCCATTGCCTTTCTGCTCGCCATTTGGCGCGTGCCGATTTCCAAAAAGCTCGCGGCAGCGGGCCTGATCGCCGCCGTCTTGCCCTTTGGTCCGTTTGTGTTTGATCGCTGGCTTTTCGAACTGGGAAATGCTGAGTGAATCCCCAGGACACGTCCGCCGTGAGTGTCTTTCGGCAGGCAGCTTATGGATCGACCGCGAACTCGCGCACCGCTTCCAACGAGACGATTTCCAGAGCGCGTTGGTGTGTGGACTCAAGAACGACGCGCGGAGCCATGTTGTTCTCGTAAGCCTGCTGCCAGCGCGCCGCACAGAGACACCAGCGGTCACCAGGTTCGAGCCCGGGGAAACCGTATTCGGGCATGGGTGTTGAAAGATCGTTGCCGGCGAGTTTGGAGAATTCAAGGAACTCAGCCGTCATTTCCACACAAACGGTGTGCGAACCCTGGTCCTGATCATTGGTGTTGCAACAACCATCGCGAAGGAACCCGGTCATCGGATTGGTGCTGCACGTCTGGAGCGGACCGCCCAGAACATTGATCGATTCGTTGGGATCAACTCTTGCAATCATCTGATGTCATCCACGTAGGGGTACGAAACCACGGCGTCCAACCCGCGAATTATTGGTGTATTTCACACCGTTCGGTTCCACAAATGTACTGGACGGCGAATTGTGGCACAACGGTCAAGTGATCGCGAAGAGTGAGTCATGTCGAGAGTGGTCAGCCGAGGCAATTCGCCAGCAACCGATTCTGCACGCTGGGACAAGATCGCCAACAACCGCATGTTCGTGCTTCGCTTTTCATGCCGCCCTACTTCCCTCTTTTCTTCCGTGATTGTGCAAACAGCCAAGTCATGAAATCCGGCTCCTTGTCGCAACGGTCGCTGCTGAATTTCGTCGTTCCATTATCGGCGCCAACAATCATCTTACCGGAAACGGCGTGCCTGTCTCCCGCCCAGGTGGTCAGCTTCATAATTCCGCCCAGCTTCTTCATTGCGGCCAGAACCTCTCGGTCTTTCGCAATGGGGCAGACCCCGTCCTTGTCTCCATGGAACGCCCAGATCGGCAAATCTTTGATCTTTGCCGGATCGATAAATTTCTCCGTCCTCTTGAGACCGCTTCCGGCCGACGGCGCGGCTGCCGCGAAATAGCCTGGATCGAGTTGGATGAAAATATAGGTTCCATGCCCGCCCATCGAATGCCCCATGATGTAGATGCGATCCCTATCGACGGACGGCAGCTCCTTGATGAACGCCTTGATTGTCTTCAGATGCTCCGCATTCCACAGTCCAGTTGCCTGGGGTGCCACCACGTAGCAGGGGAAATCCTTCCGTCGCCGCTTATCCGCCAACTGCCGGTTCCAGTCTTTCAGTTGCTTCTTATTGTCTGTTCCCTTTCCGCCCGCGCCATGCAGCGAAACAATCACGGGGTAGCTTTTCTTCGAATCAAACCCCAGTGGCTTCATCACCCGGCACGGCATTCCCTCGAACACCTCGGGTTCATACGATGCATCCCACCGCTCCGCAGCGCTTGCCGGATTTCCAGCCAACAACAATCCCAGACAAATAATCCGCTTCAACATTTCCACGTTCCTCGTTCCAACCATCGGAACCATGCGACTATGTGATTTCGGGCGTTCCCAGTCCACACGGGTTTTTGCTCCGGCAAGCAATAGGTGGGCGAGTCAAATTCGCCAGAAACCGTCTGACCTACATTTCCCATATGGGTCGAGCCTGAAACCGATCCAGGCTCGCGATGTCGCGATTGTAACACGCTGCGGCCGCCCCGTGTCTAGCGCTTGGTGATGTTTTGGCATTTTCTCCCCCGC
>Ga0114999_10003796_pt1 | contig 18688 bp, 21 predicted proteins | sample ArcticOcean_MG_C_3_FD_89820 | JGI IMG/M metagenome (GOLD analysis project Ga0114999, IMG submission 89820) | Marine microbial communities from western Arctic Ocean - ArcticOcean_MG_CB8_126 | ecosystem: Environmental > Aquatic > Marine > Oceanic | place: Arctic Ocean: Canada Basin | collected...
CGCCCTCGACGATGGCGCGCGCCGCGTAGCCGATCAGCAGCAGCCCGGCGACGGTGGTCCACGCCATCGCGAGCTGGAGCGTAAGCGCGAACGGCTGCGAGCTGGGCCGCAGGCGGACCGGGCTGCGCCACCAGCCGGTGAACGTCGTGAGCCAGATCAGCGCGGCGCCGAGGAGGATCAATCCAACCGCTTCTAGCGACCACGGTCGGGGACCCTCGGAGACATCGACCACTGCAGCGATCGCCGCGAGGGCGAGGCCCACCTGTCCGAGGACAACCGCAAGGTGCTGCGGACCGGGGCGAGTGAGTTCGACGGCGAAGAAGACCGGGAAGGTGCGCAGGGCGACGCCGAAGATGAACGAGAGATGCATGCCGAAGAACAGAATTAGGAGGATTGCAGCGCCCCGGTCGCCAGGGAGAATCGCGTTGCCGTCCTGCCACAGCTCAGTCAGCCAGACCGCGTTGAGCACCCCCTGTACGAGGAACCACAGGGCGCCGACGGAGAACAGCCAGGCGCTCACGTCGTCCCGGCCGCGCGCCGGAGCCATCGTCGCAAGCGTGATCGCCGCGAAGCAGCCGATGCCAGCGAGCTCCAGCCACCCGCTGAGCGCCATCAGCGCGCCGAATAGCTCGACATCGGCGACCGGCTGCCCAACGAACCGCGCGAGCACGCCGCCGCCGAGGAGATAGAACGAGGGCGCGACGAGGTATGGGTACGCCAGCGGGTTTCGGCCGAACCGTGGCCCGACGCGATAGCTGACACCGACGATGAAGAACCCGGCGAAGCCGACGGCTTGCAGGTGTCCGTGCACTTGTGCGTGCTCGACGAAGCTGGCGCTGACGCCTCGAAAATAGCCGTCGAGCAGGAGCGGGAGCGCGAACCCGCCGAGGGTGGCGATCACGAACGCGCCCACCACGAATGGGAGGTGGGCGCGTTCAACGAAGAGGCCGTCTTTGTTCTTCGGGCTGGGTTCGGTGATCACTCGAGGACGAGTGGCGTGTCTTCCTGGTTCGCCCACTCGCCCATCGAGCCGTCGTAGTTTCGCGCCTGCTCGTTGCCGAGCAGGGCGAGCACGAAGGGCGCGAAGGCACCTCGGATGCCGGACTGGCAATACGTGACTGCCGGCGCGTTGACGTCGATGCCCCCGTTATCGAGGGCGGCGCGGATTTCGTCGAGTGGGCGGAAGCGGCGAGCGGGCGGGCCCTGCATCAGGTGCAGCCATTCGAAGTGAGTCGCACCCGGCACCCGGCCCGTGCGTTTGTTGCCGCGGCTCTCGCTGCCGTCCCACTCCCCGTCGCTGCGGGTGTCCCAGATCTGTGGTGCGTCGCCGCTGGACACGAGGTCCTTCAGCTCGTCCATCGAGACGATCTGCGACTCGTCGATCTTCGAGGTGAAGTTGCCCGTCTCGGGGCGCGGAGCCCTCGAAGTGAGCGGGCGTCCTTCGTCGAGCCATGCGTTGAAGCCGCCATCGACCACGCGGACGTTGCGGTGCCCGTGGTAGCGCAGCACCCACCACACGCGCGCAGCGTGCAGCGACGCGTTGTCGTCGTAGATGATGACCTCTTGGTCGTTCGAGAGGCCCCACTTCTGGGCCAGCGGCTCGAACTCCTCGGGCGGCATCACCAGCGCGCGATTGGTGCGGCTCTTGAGGTAAGGGTGCGGCACCCCGACGGCGCCCGGGATGTGCACGCGGCGGTAGGCGATGGCCTCCCCAGCATCGATCAGCACGAAGTCGGGGTTCTCGAGGCGATCGGCCAGCCACTCGGTGGTGACGAGCATTGGGCTGGGGGCGTTTGGGTCGGCGTCGGGCATGGGGCCTCCACAGGTTTGATTTCGAGACTGATCTCTATCAGAAACTCCGCGGTTGAGCAGAAATGGCCGCTTCGAGCGGCGGGCGGCGTCAGTCGGTGCTGCGATCCGGCGTGATTACCACGATCACGGCTCCGTCGCCGAAGCGGGCGAGACCACGCTCGAGGGTGGTCTCATCGAAGGCGATGATCGCGGGCGCGGCACCCTCGGAACCGACGCGGTAGTTGCTCGCGGTGCCCTGACGTTTCTCGCCAGCGAGGCGGTACGCGACCGGCGCGCCGTCGCGCGCGTTTCGCCACCAGGTCCGGCCGTCGTGCGTCAGTACGTAGATCGAGTTGCGGTCGGAGACGTATTGGACGGGCGTGGTGTAGCGCCGTCCGCTCCGTCTGCCGGTGACGGTGAGCAGCATGACTCCGGGCAACTGCCGGTGCAGCGGGCCGCGGAGCACGAACCGAACCATCGGGTTGATGAGCCACTTCATCATTCGCATCCATCGAACGTATCGAACATCCGCGCGCAGCGAATGGCCGAACGGCTCGCCAGTCGGTGGTAGCGGCCCCTCCTCGTAGGCTCCCGCCAGGCGGACCGTCACGACCACTCGAGGGTGCGCTTGCTACGGTGCCTCGATGGAAGCCAGCGCCACGGTCGCGCGCCCGCCATCGAGGTTGATCGCGGGAATCCCGCTGCCGGTGATCGCGGTCGCGCTTGCCGTGGCGGCAACGCTGCTCGGCGATTCGATGCTCTACGCGGTGATGCCATCGCAGCCCGAGGCCTGGGCGCTCTCTGTGCCAGCGGTCGGGGTGCTGCTCTCGGCGAACCGGTTCGTGCGCTTGCTGACCAACTCGCTGGCAGCGGTTGCGTTTGATCGACTCGGGTCGCGCGCTCCGTTCACCTTTGCACTCGTGCTCTCGGTAGTTGTGACGCTCGCGTACGGCTGGGTCACGGCGTTCGCCGTGCTGCTCGTGGCTCGCCTGGCATGGGGGACGAGCTGGTCGTTGCTCCGCCTCGGTGGGTTCTGGACCGTCCTCGACGAGGCGACCGACGACAACCGAGGGCTGCTGATGGGCGCCTACTCGGCAATCGTGCGGATGGGCAGCGTCGGCGGTGCCTTGATCGGCGCGCTGCTGACCGATGCGATCGGCCATCGAACCACGCTCACCATTTTCGCGATCTCCATGGCCGGCGCGGGTGCGCTCTGGTGGGTAACGACGCGCGGACAAACCCCCGTGCGTCACGCAAGCCCCGTCGGAGGCGAGCGGACACGCCAGGGTCTTGTTGCCGTGCTCTCGGACCGTCGCCTCCTGGTAACCGGGAGCGGTGGATTGATCACCGGTCTCGTGTTCTCCGGACTGGTGACCGCTTCGCTCGGCTTCTTCTTGAAGGAGCGCTTCGGCGAAGAGATTATCTTCTTCGGAATCGCGGTTGCGGTGACCAGTGCCACTGGGCTGTTGCTCGGCGCGCAGTGGAGCCTAGGGCTCCCGCTGGCTCCACTGCTCGGTCACCTGAGCGACTGCTTCGGGCGCGTGCGGGTCACGAGTGCAGGCTTCGCGCTGGGAGCGGTCGGGCTGCTGGTGCTGGCCACGGCCTCTTCGGTCCCGATGCTCCTGGTGGGGGTGGTCACCGCGTTCGTGGCAGCGACAGCGCTGACCGTCGGCCTCTCCGCCACCGCAGGCGACCTCGCACCACCTGAGCGGCGGTCGGCGGTGATGAGCAGCTACGCGACGTTCCTCGACCTCGGCTCTGCGATCGGGCCGTTGATCGGCCTCTCCTTCGCCAGCCTCGCCACCCTCCGAGGGCTCTACGGTGCCGCCGCGGTTGTGCTCCTGCTGGCCGCGGTGCTCTTCCGCACCGCGTTCTCCGGCGGTCAGTCCGCCATTTCCGAGGCGGCAGCCGACCTCGAGGCGGGTTCGTAGCGATCGTCATTCGCCCCCCCCCGAGCCCGGTTCGGGGTGGACCGAATGCGCTGTGCCCGGATACTCGTACTCTGCGTGCACCCCAGAGCCCGCGCACGACCCACCGAGGAGTCCCCCATGCCGCTCGAACTGAGCTTCGAATCTAAGGTCTTCCCCGTCGAGACGCTCGACCTCGGTGGTGGCGTCAGCGAACAAATCGTCCGAGGCGGACGCAACCTCTTCGAGCTGCTGCCGCGGGCATTCGATGGCATCTCTCAAATCGGCGTCATCGGCTGGGGCTCGCAGGGCCCTGCGCAGGCGATGAACCTGCGCGACTCGCTCGTTGGCACCGACATCACCGTCAAGATCGGGCTGCGCGACGGTTCGTCCTCGATCTCACTCGCTGAGGCCGAGGGCTTCACTCGCGACAACGGCACGCTCGGCGAGATGTTCGAGGTGATCCGCGAGTCCGACATGGTGCTGCTGCTGATCTCAGACGCGGCGCAGTCGGAGCTCTACTCGGAGATCTTCGCGGCGATGAAGCCAGGCGCGACGCTTGGCCTCTCGCACGGTTATCTGTTGGGCCATCTCACCAACGTTGGCGCCTCGTTCCCCGACAACGTCAACGTCGTCGGCGTCTGCCCGAAGGGCATGGGCCCCTCGGTGCGTCTCCTCTATGTGCAGGGTGAGCAGGTCAACGGCGCGGGCATCAACGCCTCCTTCGCGATCGAGCAGGACATCGATGGCAAGGCGACGGACCAGGCACTCGGATGGTCCGTCGCGCTTGGGTCGCCGTACAGCTTCCAGACCACGTTGGAGTCCGAGTTCAAGTCCGATATCTTCGGTGAGCGCGGCATCCTCCTCGGCGCGGTGCACGGCATCGCCGAGAGCCTGTACCGCCGCTTCATTGAGGAGGGCATGTCTCACGAGGGCGCGTTCGCCCACTCGACCGAGGCCATCACCGGCCCGATCTCCAAGACGATCTCCAAGCAGGGCATCAAAGCCGTCTACGACCAGCTCGGCGCCGATGAGCGCCCAGTCTTCGAGCGTGCCTACGCCGCCTCGTATCCGGCGTCGCGCACGATCCTCGAAGAGATCTACGACGAGGTGTCGTCTGGCAACGAGATCCGTAGCGTCAACCTCGCGGGCGACCGCCTTAAGCGGCAGCCGATGGGCAACATCGACCAGACCGAAATGTGGAAGACCGGCGAGGTCGAGCGCTCCCAGCGCATCGAAGCCGACATTCCGATGGACCCGTTCACCGCAGGCGTCTACGTCGCCACGATGATGGCGCAAATTGACGTCCTTATGGACCACGATCACCCGTACTCGGAGATCGCCAACGAGTCCGTGATCGAGGCGGTCGACTCGCTCAACCCGTACATGCACGCGCGCGGCGTGTCGCACATGGTCGACAATTGTTCGCGCACGGCCCGCCTCGGCAGCCGCAAGTGGGCGCCGCGGTTCGACTACCAGCTCCGCCAGGAGGCGTACGTCGCGGTCGATGACCGCGAGGAGCCCAATGGCGAGCTGATCGAGGCGTTCAAGAACCACAAGGTGCACGCCGCGATCGCCGCCTGCGCTGAGGTCCGTCCGAGCGTGGACATCTTCGTCGAGTAAGAGCGCAACGCCCGTCGGTCACTGACGGTGGTTATCAGAGCCAGCCGGCGTGGGTGAGTGCGATCACCACGAAAGCCACGTAGATGATCCCCGCGGTCAGACCGACGGCGACAACGATCGTTGGTTTCAGAAGCCGGGAGTTCCGGATAGCCTCGGCGTCTCGAACCGAGAAGTCGGCTTGCGGACACACCTGCTCTTAGGTAGTTGAACCAGTCGCAGGTCGAAGAACCGACGCCGACGACACGTGGATAGAACCAAATCGAGTAAGTGTCTGTCCGCGTCCAGAGACGGATCTCGTCGCCGTGCTGCAGGCCTCGCGCAATCTCACTGAACTCGATCTCGGTACGGCCGATCGGGCCCAGGCCGAGAAGCCTATCTCGGACCGCACGCGATTCCCAGGAGATCCGTCGCGACGATCTCGACCGCATGAAAGCGGCGAGCGAGCTGCATCGCCCGAAGCGCGACCATCTCATCGGGATGGTCGGTCGGCGACGACACGAACATCGTATCGAGTGTCTGCAGGGATCCGTCGTGGCGCCGAGCCAAAGCATCGGGAGAAGCACGAACAGCAGGAGGACCCCGTCGGAGTCCAGCAAGAAGAAAGGCAGGTCCAGACCCACGATGGCAAACGCGAAGAGAACGAAGTACTTTGCTCGATAGCGGCCGCGGGTGAATTGTCGGCGGGCCTGCGTTACCGACGACCGAGCGGTCGCTGTTCAGTACGCGAGGTCCGTGGACCATCGATTTCGCATTTTGGATTATCGAGCCATGGTTGCCGAATGTGCAGCCGAGCGACATGGCATCCTTCTGGCACGCAGACTGCCCGCCGAAGGCGGTCACTCGCTTCCGTGAAGAGATCAACGCCGTTTCGCTATCTTCCGGTTCCCTGACGAGAGCGATCGCTCGTCCCCGCGAACGGAATCGCAGCGATGGCGTTCCTCAGAGGTTGCTCGACGTGGCCGCTGATCTGGGGTGGCACCCTATCTGTTCTTGCTGCGGTTGTTCCTTTTAGCGCTCTTCGGGCTCCTCGGCGACGACGACGAATTCAACATCGACGACTACATTCCGCCCGAAGGCGACTCAGCGGCCACGCCTCCGTCGGTAGCGTGTTCACCCGGCCCGACATCAGCTGGGGAATCACGGTGCTCGACGTCGCCGGGAGCGCCAGGGTCCTGTCCGTGCAGGACATGCTCGATGGAGAGGGCTTCGAGCAGACGACGGCGATGCTCGCCGCGGAGGAAGGGTGTCAGCGCATCGGACCCTGGTCGAGGTGCTGCGAGCCGCGGGCATCGAGGACTGGAACCGCGTGCGGGTCACCGGCGGCTTCTCAGCAACCGACATCGATCGGGTGGCGCACGACATTGAGGCTGACCAGTACCTCCTGTGTTGGAGCAGCGGGTGGTGGGAGCGACGCCCGACCGTCTTGTTCACGAATCCGCAGGGCGTCGTTTGCGTGATCGACGTCGCCAACACCATCGTCGCGAACTAGTCGCTGCTCGCTCGACCGCGTGGCATCCTCGCGGTCTGCGGGAGAGGGGCGCTGTGCCCCCTTCCTGGCCGCGAGGGGGGCACAGCGATGGCCGAGGAGAAGCGCGCGCGCTGGACGAACTGGGCGGGAAATCAGTCCGCCGCCCCGCTGCGCATCCACCAACCTCGCACCGAGGGCGAGCTGGTCGCCGTCGTGCGTCGCGCTGCCGAGCAGGGCGAGCGTGTCAAAGCTGTCGGCTCCGGTCACTCCTTCACCTCGATCGCGCTGACCGATGGGCACCTGCTCGACCTGACGCAGTACAACCGCGTCATCGAGAGCACGATCGACCACGACCCCGCACGCCCGGAACCGCCGAGGCACCTCGTGACCGTGCAGTCAGGCATCCGACTCAAAGAGCTGAACCCGCAGCTCTGGGACCTCGGCTACTCGATGACGAACCTCGGGGATGTCGCGTACCAGTCGATCGCTGGCGCGCTCTCGACCGGCACGCACGGCACCGGCAAGGACGTTGGCAGCATCGCCACGCAGGTACGCGCGCTGCGCGTCATCACCGGCGACGGCGAGGTGATCGAGTGCTCGTCCGAGCACGAGCCGGAGCTGTTCCAGGCCGCACGGGTCGGCGTCGGTGCGGCCGGCCTCATCTCCCAGGTCACGCTTGAGGTCGAAGAGGCGTTCAACCTCCGCGCCCAGGAGTTCCTGCTCCCCACCGAAGAACTGTTTGCGCAGATGGACAGCTACCTCGCGGACAACGAGCACTTCGAGTTCTTCTGGTTTCCCGGGTCAGACAATGCCCTCACGAAGCGCAACAACCGCACGGCCGACGAGGGAACGCCGCTCTCGCGATGGCGCGAGTTCGTCACCGATGAGATCGTCGGCCACCGCTACATGGCGCAGGCCACCCGCCTGCTACGAGTTCCCGGCGTCCACATAAAGCTCCGCAGTCTGCTCGAGGGCGCGCGCGGCGAGTACGTCGAGCGATCCTACAAGATCTTCACCTCGGAGCGAAAAATCCGCTTCTACGAGATGGAGTACTTCATCCCGAGCGAGCACGCCCGCGAAGCATTCGAGCGCGTCTGCGCTCTGATCGACCGCAGCGGCTTCGGGGTCGTCATGCCGATCGAGATGCGCTGGGTCGCCCCCGACGAGATCCCGCTGAGCGAAGCCTACGGACGTCCCACCACCTCGATTGCGGTGCACATGCTCAAGCACCAAGAGTTCCAGCCCTACTTCGAGGCTGTCGAAACGATCATGAATGACTACGACGGCCGCCCGCACTGGGGGAAGTTGCACTTCCAGACCCACCGTAGCCTCGCCCCGCTCTACCCGCAGTGGGACGCCTACCAGTCGGCCCGCGCCCGCCTCGACGGTCACGGCACCTTCGCGAATGAGTACACGGAGCGTGTGTTGGGCCCGGTGCGCGCCTAGCCACTCGCCTAGTTCCGTTCCGCTCAACGGCGACTCGGGCCGCCGTACGGCGCGCCCGATGGTCAGGGTGCCACGTTCGTCGAGCTGTTCTTCGACCTCGTGTTCGTGTTCGCGCTGACCGAGGTGACGGCGCTGACGCTGCACCATCTCGACTGGGAGTGCTTCGCTCGGTCGGTGCTCATCTTCTGGATGATCTGGTGGGCCTGGACGCAGTGGAGTGGGGCGCTCAATCCGACGGACACCGATCACGGCCTGATCCGGCTCACGACGTTGGGTGCGGCGGCGGGATGTGGTTCGCGGTCCCGTACGTCGCTGTGCGCGTGCTGGGGATGGGGATCTACTTCGTCGTCACGGGCGACGATCGTGACCAATTGTCGGGCATGCGGATGTGCACCGTCGCCTCGATTCCCGGGATGGTCGTCGTGTTGGCAGGTGGCTTGGTGGAGCCCGGCCTGCGCGCCTGGCTGTGGCTGGTGGCAGTTGTACTCGATATCGCCGCGACGGGACTAGCGGGGAGCTACGGCGACTGGCGGCTGCGTTCCGATCATTTCTCCGAGCGCCACGGGCTGTTCGTTATCATCGCGCAGGGCGTCTCGGTGATCGAAACCTGGATCACCCTCGGCATGCGGGCCACGGGCAGCCACGACGTGCTCTTCGAGGATGTGCGTGTGCCCGCGACCGCGGTCGGCGCACGCTTCCCGGCGAGCGCACCCGCCTGAGACACGAAGTTTGCGGGCGTCATCGAGTGGTTTCTCCCGCTGATAACCGGTGTCTACGTCGGCATCTCAGACCGCGCCCGCGACGAGGCGCTGGCCGCTGGTGGTGCAGGCCGTAACAGCTCCTTCCGCGATGAAGCGCTGACCGAGGTGCTGGTCGGCCAACTCCAGACAGCGCACTTCCGCGCCGATGCGGCACACGAGCAGGGTCTCGTGCGCATCCTCGCAGCTGACAACCCGGTTGACGCGATGGTCACGGCGATCACGCTGAAGGACGCCGCAATCGAGGCGGCGGTCGAGACCGTCGAGCTTGCGAACCAGATCGCGGGTGGCAAGTCCTTCTTCAAGAAGTCGGTGCTCGAGCGCTTGACCCGCGACGTGCGCGTCTCGGCCTATCACCTGCCGAGCGCGCCTGTGCCGTCGCAGATGATCGGTCGCCGAGCGCTTTCCCTCCGCGAGGCCGCCGCCGCCGTCGAGCCAGCAGAGGCCGTCACCTCGAAGTAGCACCCACAGTCCATGGCCCGTGACGCTGAGGGCGCATCAACGCATGATGCGCCCTCAGTCGATCCCGGAGGCGAGACAGCGAGGGCGCGCCATGGACTACGAAGAAATTCTCTACGACGTCGAAGACCACGTCGCGACGATCACCTTGCACCGGCCAGAGAAACTGAACGCTCAGACTGGCCAAATGACCGCCGAGCTGCACCAGGCGTTCGCGGAGGCCGAGACGGATGACGATGTCCGCGCGGTGATCGTGACGGGCGCTGGTCGCGCGTTTTGTGCCGGATCCGACATGTCTGCGGGCCTGCGAGAGACTTTGTCCGGCGACGCCTATCCATCGGGAGATGGTACTGCCTCGATCACGATGCGGCTCTTCGACTTCCCGAAGCCCGTGATCGCCGCGATTAACGGCGCCGCCGTCGGCTTCGGTATCTCTTCGACACTGGCGATGGACATCCGTATCACCTCGACGTCAGGCCGGTTCGGCTTCGTCTATTCTCAGCGCGGGATCGCACCGGAGTCGGCGTCGAGCTGGTACCTTCCGCGGATAGTCGGGATCGAGCAGGCGCTCTCCTGGATGTACTCCGGCAAGGTGTTCGGCGCCGAGGAGGCGCTCGCAGGTGGTCTCGTCAGTGAGGTCGTAGACCCAGAGGACCTGTTGGCGCGGGCACACGAGATCGCCGAGGAGATCGCGACGCTGACCTCGCCGGTATCGATTGCCTTCATCCGGCAATCGCTGTGGAAGGGGCTCGGCGCTGCGCATCCCTCGGAAGCACAGCAGCTCGAGGCGCAGATGACGCGCGCGACGCGCGGGTCGGAGGACGGACGCGAGGGCATCCTCTCGTTCCTTGAACAGCGGCCGCCGCAGTTCACCAGCAAGGTCTCGACGGATATGCCGGACTTCTATCCGTGGTGGGACCGCTCCGAGGGCTAGCGCCGCCCGTCGGACTTGCTGGCGGTCAAGCCCACCCTCGCTCCGCGCCTGTTGCGACAAGCCGGTGAGCTTGGCCACCTCGATCTCGAGCGTCGAGCGTGTCCTCGTTGAGCACCGGCATCGAGAGCTGCGCCTTCTCTGCGGTCTTTGAGTTTCGACGCCGGGGCGCGTGACGCCAGAACCTGAGGCGGGTCGCCAGGGAGGGAGCTGCTCCCGTCAGGCACCGGCTCACCCGAGTGAGCCGGTGCCTGACGGGAGCAGCTCTTCGAACGTGATCGACATCGTTTCGGCGCCGCGCTCGCGGACCATCGCCCCGTAGACCTCTTGGCGGTGTGCCATCTCGAGCGCGTACCAGTAGCAGAGCTGGTAGTGGTGCAGCCGCTCCCAGTCGTCGAGCGGTGCCGTGTTGGGATCGTCTGGCGGCAAGTATCAGAGGTCGGAGTTGAGGATTCGACTCGGGATTGTGCCGAGCGCGAACATACTCCGAGCGATGTTCCGCGGCGGGCGGATCGGCAGCAAGAGATCGGGCGTGTGGCCGAGCTTTAGCAGCGGCTCCAAGAAGCCGTTCGCGAATACGTTGCTGGTTTTGACATAGGTAGACTCCTCGAACGACGCGATGTGAGGCAGTTTGCGCTCGGTCCACCAGCGTCGCGCGAGGTCGGGCTCATGCCCGAGTTGGACGTGTCGCATCACCTCGATGAAGTTTGGAGGGGGCTCGTGACGCCCGACGACCCCGGGCACCGCTGGCAGCACAGCGAGGGAGCTTGTCCCACTGCGTCTGGACGCGACTGTGAAGGCCAGCCGTGTCGCCTGCAGCGACTCGACGGCATCTTCGGACAGCTCGTGGAGGACCGCCGACGGATTGAAGGAAGGTGCATTGTCGACAGCCATAGTCGCGTGAACATACCGGTGAGAAGGCTTGTTTGCCTGGCATCTGGCGAAACACCCGCGCGGCCCGGCGCCCTGGGACTTTCGAGGCCAGCGCGACGCAATCGCGTCGGCTGGCGGCGCTTGCTAAGCGACGCCGAGTGAGGTTAGCAGCTCCTGCTTCGACAGGTCGTACTGCTCGTTGAGTGCCTCGATACCGGCGGTGACCATGTCGCCAACGACCGTCCATAGCGGGCGCCGACCTGAGGGCAGTTCGACCAGGTGGTAGATCGCGTCGGCGATCTCCTGCGGGTTCGGGCCGCCCGGCTGCGCCATTTGCTCACCGATCGCCGCAAACATCTGCTCCGGCTGCTTTCCGAAGTCGCCGTAGGCCGCCACGGCCGCCTCATCTGCCGGACCGACGAGCTTGGCGAACGCGTCGGTCGGGTATCCGCCCGGCTCGACGATGACGCGGTCGACTGGGATGAGGTCGCTGCCGTGATCGAGGACGCGTAGCGCCTCGTGACTGGGAAGCTCCTCCTCGCAGAGTTCGACGCCCGCTAGACTAAGCGGGCAATCTCAAACACGCCGAAGGAGACGCCATGGCCGACTATGTCCCGAGCACGAGCGACTGGGTCCGCGAGCAGGTCGAGCTCTACGAGCGCACCAACGGCGCCGAGGGCCACACGCTCCGCGACAGCGGAATGCCGGTCATCATCGTGACCAACACCGGCAACAAGACCGGCGCCGTCCGCAAGACGCCGTTGATGCGCGTTGCCGACGGTGCGAACTATGTCCTCGTCGGCTCGAAGGGCGGAGCGCCCCAGCATCCGGTCTGGGTGCACAACCTGCGCGCTAACGCCGACGTTGAAATCCGCGACCAGGCCGAGGTGAAGTCCTACCGCATCCGTGAGCTCGAGGATGGCGCTGAGCGCTCACGACTCTGGGCGCTCAGCGTCGAGGCCTACCCGCCCTACGAGGAGTACCAGGGCCGCACCGACCGCAAGATTCCGGTCTTCCTCGCGGAACCCGTCTAGCTGCTAGAGCGTCCCGACGAGGCCCTGCAGCAGTTCCTTGGTACGGGCGATAGACGTTTCGGCGTTGTCGCCCGTCGGGAACACCACCGCCATCAGGTCAGTCGCCCCGGCGGCGACGTAGGCAGAGAGCTGGTCGGCGACGGAGTTCTCCGTGCCGACGGCTGCGGCCTGTGCCGGTCCCTCGACTTCGCCTCGATCGAGGATCCGTCGGTAGTTGGTCAGGCGGCCGTAGCCCTGGAACGTCTCGCCCGTCGTCGCTCTGGCCGCGTCCTCATCGTCGCTGACGGAAACCGGTACCCCGACCACCACCCGAGGCGCTGCGCGACCGGCGTTCGAGGCGGCCTCGTTCATCTTCGGGATGACGTGCTGGCGCAGCGCGGTGACGCCGGCCATCCAGGTGATCGTGCCGTCGGCAACCTCGCCGGCGACGCGGAGCATCATTGGGGCGAGTGCCGAGACCATGATCGGATACGGCTGGGGATCGACCAGGCCGATCCGCGCGGCGAGTTTGAAGTACTCGCCCTCGTAGTTGACTGAGCCCTCGGTGCTGAGCGCGCGGAGGATCTCGACGTACTCGCGGATGTGCTGCGCCGGTCGGTCGTACTTCAGACCGAGGCCCTCGACGCCGGGTTTGTGTGAGGGGCCGATGCCGAGCACCAGACGTCCGTTGGTCGCCTGGTTCACGGTCGCGGCTTGCTGCGCGAGGACGTTTGGGTGCCTCGTGTAGGTCGGAACCACGCCCGTGCCGAGCTCGATCCGTTCGGTCTCGCGCCCGGCAAGCGCGAAGGTCGTGAGCACGTCGGTCTCACCGGTCTGCGCGAACCAGAAGCTGTCAAAGCCTCGGCGCTCCGCGTCGACGATGTCGGCGACTTGCTCAGTGACGGTGTGGCCGGTCGGCAGCGCGCCGACGAAGAGTCCAAGTTTCATCGTGTGTCCTTCATTGACTTCGTTGCGGCGCTGGGTCGCTAGGCCTCGGCGAATTGCTCGATCAGAGAGGCTTGCTTGTCGAGCAGGGGAATCGCTGCCACCTCGGGAACGGCGGGGAGCATGAAGATGCAACGTTGCGCGCCCAGGTTGGCCATGCGCTCGACGGCTTCCTCATTCGGTGCGGTCGCGAACGCGGTGAACGGAATCGGGTCGCGACCGGCCTCGTCGGCCAGCTCGGCCAGTTGGCTCAGGCTGCCCTCGAGGTCGGGGATCCGCTCGGCGATCGGCATCCACTCGTCCGCGTAGCGGACGGTGCGTTGCAGCGCTCGCGCGCCGGCATTGCCGAGGAGGATCGGGGGATGCGGCGTCTGCACGGGCTTTGGCCACTGCATCAGCGGTGCGAAGTCGACGAGGTCGCCGTGGTACTCGGCAGTCGAGTTGGTCCAAATCGCCTGCATCGCCTCGATGCGTTCGCGCATCAGCTTCCAGCGGGCGACCGGATCGGCACCGTGGTTTTGCATTTCGGGCTTGTTCCACCCCGCGCCGATGCCGAACAGAATGCGTCCGCCGGACAACTGATCGAGGCTGGCGACCGCCTTTGCGGCATTGATCGGGTGTCGCTGTGGGATCAGACAGACGCCGGAGCCGACGTTGATCTTCTCTGTTGTGGCGACGGCCGCACCCATCGCCACAAACAGATCGAGCGTGTCGTAGTACTGCTTCGCCACCTCGCCGCCGCTGGGTGGCGAGGTGTGATCGACGGGCATGTGGCTGTGCTCAGGGAACCAGACCGACTCGAAGCCGCGGTCCTCGGCCGCCTTCGCGAGGGCGCCCGGGCTCATCGAATAGTCGGTCGGGAACATGTGCGTGCCGAACTTCATCGGTGGTCCCTTTCGGTGGCGTCGTGAGGTCGCGGCGCCTGCAGCGGTTCGCCTGTGTCCCGCTTAGGCATCGGCGAACTGCTCGACCAGTCGCGTCTGCTTGTCGAGGAGCGGAAGTACCTCGTCGGCACCGCCGGGCGGCAGATTGAGGATGCATCGCGTCGCGCCGAGGTCGATCATCTGCTCGATGGCCTCCTCGTTCGGTTCGATGCCGTAGCCGGTGAACGGGATCGGGTCTCGCCCGGCAGCAGCGGCCAGCTCTTGCAGCTCGTCGAGGCGGCCGCTCAGGTCCTCGATCCGCCTCGCGATTGGCATCCACTCATCAGCGTAGCGGACGGTGCGCTCCAGGGCGCGTGGGCCGGCGTTGCCGAGCAGGATCGGCGGGTGTGGCTTCTGAACCGGCTTCGGCCACTGCATCAGCGGCGCGAAGTCGACGAGGTCACCGTGGTACTCCGCGGTCGTGTTGGTCCAGATCGCCTTCATCGCCTCGATTCGCTCGCGCATCAGCTTCCAGCGCGCGGCTGGGTCGGCGCCGTGGTGCTGCATCTCGGGCTTGTTCCAACCGGCGCCAACGCCGAAAAGGATCCGGCCGCCGGACAGCTGATCGAGGCTGGCGATCGCCTTCGCGGTGTTGATCGGGTGTCGCTGCGGGATCAGGCAGACGCCGGAACCGACGTTGATCTTTGACGTGGTCGCGACGGCCGCGCCTATCGTTACGAACAGGTCGAGCGTGTCGTAGTAGCGCTTCTCGACGTCTCCCCCGCTGGGTGCTGGCGAGTGGTCGATGGGCATGTGGCTGTGCTCGGGAAACCAGATCGATTCGAATCCCCGGTCTTCTGCCTCTCTGGCGATCTGACCCGGGCCGATCGTGTAGTCCGTCGCGAAAATGTGGACGCCGAATCTCATCGGTGGCTCCTCGTTGGTCTGGCGGGGCTAGCCCGCGGGATGCGCCCTGATGTGTGCCATCGTCTCGTTCACGACGCGTTCCGGGTCCTGCTGGATCAGCCAGTGGCCCGCGTCCAGTTCGACGAGGCGATAATCGGCCTTCATGTACGGAGGCGTCCCATCGACGCCCGCGCGACCAATCGCGCCGTCCTCGTTGCCCCAGATCAGCAGCGTCGGAACGGAGACCTCGCCCACACGCTGGGTCGCGTCCGGGCCATCGTAGTGCAGCGAAGATCGGTACCAGTTGAGCGCGCCAGTCAGCGCGCCCTCCTGAGTGAACACGGAGAGGTAGTCTGCCCGCTCGTCCTCGGAGCTCTCGGTCCACATCGAATCGAGCCGTCCACGGATGCCTTCCTCGGCGGCCCCGACGATCTGGAAGCGAGCGATATACTCGCTGCGCTTTCGCTGGTCGGGATCGTTCCGAATGGCCTGCCCGAACGCGTTCGGATGCGGCACTGACAGCGCTGTGTGCGAGAGCAGCCGCTCTGGATGGGCGTGTGCGGTTGACCAGCTCACCCCCGCGCCGTGATCGTGTCCCACGAGGTGGAACCGCTCGAAGCCGGATGCATCTGCCAGCGCCACGACGTCTGCGATCAGATTGAGGTACTCATAGTCCTCCATCGTGGACGGGCGAGCGCCCGGGCTGTAGCCCCGTTGGTCGGGCGCGATCGCCTGGTACCCGTCCGCCTCGAGCTGATCGAGCAACGGAATCCACATATGCGAGGTCTCGGGGAACCCGTGGAGCAAGACCACCGGTTCGCCAGCGGATCCGGCTGACCGGACGCGGAACCTCAGCCCGTTTGCCTCGACCTCGTTGATGCTGACCGGCATCGCCACTCCCGCCGTCTAGAGAACCTCGGTGACCGGCCGAGCCTACCCGTTCGGCCAATCGATGGGGAGCCGCGGCCGATCGGACCCCTCCGGGTGAGCGCTGATCGCGCGATTCGCAGTTTGACGTTAATGTGAGAACAGAGACTGGTCCCCCATAGCACGCGTGCACGGGTCGTTCGCATCGGAGGATGTATTGGCCCAGCCTGCGGTTCGGATTCCCCCTCCTCGAACGCCGAGGACCGAGCGCGCTGAGCCTTCCAAGCAGCGCCCCTGGTACAACTCACGGACCTTCGCCGCTTTCGATTTCGAACCATTCCGCTGGTACATGGGCGCGATGATCTGGTGGAACGCCGCGATGAGCATGCAGATGCTCGTTCGCGGCTATCTTGCCTTCAATTTGACCGATGACTTTCGCGCGCTTGGCGTCGTGGGCCTCGGGTCGGCGATCCCGATGCTGCTGCTGTCGCCGTTTGGCGGGGTGATCGCGGACCGCACCTCGAAACGGCTTGTCCTGCAGATCGGTCAGTCGTTCAGCATCCTGATCGCAGTCGTGATGGCGGCACTGCTCTTCGCGGGCATGCTGGAGTTCACGCACCTGTTCGCAGCCTCGGTGGCGCAGGGCCTGATGATGGCGTTGGTGATGCCGTCGCGGCAGGCGTTCTTGCCGGAGGTCGTGGGGCTTAAGCGCCTGATGAACGCGATTCCGCTGCAGAGCGCCGGTATGAATTTGATGCAAATCATAGCTCCGACACTGGGCGGGTTCATGGTCGACTGGATCGGGGCTGGCTCGGTCTACAGCGTGATGGCCGTGATGTACGGGATGTCCGTCATCATGCTGTTCCGGGTGGTCTCGATGTCTGAAGAGGACCAGGAAACCGAGCGTGAGGGGATGGCCGGGACGATCTCCACCGGGAAGAGCATGGATCGTTCCCACCGCTCGTCCGGTCCGCGCGGTAGCGCGATGTCGGAGCTCAAGGCCGGCTTTTCCTACATCTTCCGCGACCGCACTGTCTTCAGCATCCTGTCGTTCGCGTTCCTCGGATCGGTGCTCGGGATGCCGATCCGGATGCTGCTACCTGGTTATGCGGCGGCCGTGTTTGGCGATTCAGGCGCGACATTGGGCATCCTGCAGATGGGCATGGGCATCGGAGCGCTCGGCGGAGCGCTGGCCCTCGCGACCATCAGAATGAAGGCCCACCGTGGCCTGCTCCTCGCGGGGAGTTCGTTGCTGATGGGAATTGCGATGCTCGGGTTCTCGACCACCGGCATCTTCATCGTTGGATGGTTCGGCCTGCTGGTGATCGGCATTGGCTCTGCCGGACGGCAAGCCATGAGCCAAGTACTGGTCCAGGAATATGTCGAGGACGCTTACCGGGGTCGGGTGATGTCGATCTTCATGATGCAGTTCAGCCTGATGTCGGTGGGGACGTTCATCGTCAGCCTGTACATGCAGGCTGTTGGTCCCGAGTTCGCTATTGGCTCGCTCGGCGTTGTTTTGATCAGCGCGACCCTGATCTACCTCGCGCTTGTGCCTCGCTTCCGCCGACTCGCCTAGTCGCTCAGGGATCACCCTGAGTTACCGCACTCTGATCGCTGACCGACCGGACGGCACTTCGATCAGCCAGTGAGTGATGAGTGTGGCGTGTGCGAGGCGCGCGTCGAGGTGTCATGCGCCGAAAGCTGCCGGAGGTTCTTCCCTGGTTGATCGCCTTGGGCGCATCGAGCGCTGCGGCGGTGCTGTTCGTCACGAACGGGGCGCTGGACGCCCAGTTTGAGCTGGCGGCGCCTCGTGGGCACTTCTACATCGTGAGTGCGGTCGCGCTGATCAGCGTGGTCGTGGGCGGGGGCGGGGCGGCGGTGGGCGCGGCGTATCGGACCGCGAATCTTCGGGTGCTGCTACTCGCGTTGGCGTTCCTGAGCATGGCCGGAATCTTCGCTGTGCACGGGCTTGCGACGCCGGGCTTCATCCTCGACCAGCGCGCCTTCGGGGTGACCAGATTCTCGGCGCGACTTGCGGTGCTGGTTTCCTCGATGTTCCTGGGTTTGAGGGTGGTGCCATGGTCGACGACCGTTGAGGCGCAGCTCGTTAGCCGCCGACAGCTGATCGCGTTTGGTTGGATCGCGGTGCTGGTCGGCTATGCGGCGGTCGCGATCACTGATCCGGAGTCGTTGCCCCCAGACCTGATATTGAGCCCTGGGTTCCAGACGACAGCGGTGCTGGTCACGATCGCCCTCAGTGGGGTCGCGGCGATGCGGTCCAGGGGTACCGGCGGACCGCCCGGACGCTGTTCGGTGCGGTCGCCCTCAGCGCCGTGCTGATCGTCGAGGCGCAGATAGCATGTACTTCGGCGCAGTCTGGGGCGGCATGTTCTGGCTCGATCACGTGCAGTTGCTGATTGGCTTCTCCGCTATTTTTTTGGGGGCTCGTAGCGGAGTACTCGCGCGGCGATAGCTGGCTGGATGCGATCGGACGACTGGGCGAGGCGGACCTGATCGCGCAGGTGCAGTCCAGCTACAGCGAGTCGATTGGTGGACTCGCCGCGGCGCTTGAGGTGCGTGACGGGTACACCCTGGGGCACGGTCGCCGGGTTGGCGCACTATCCGTGTTGATCGGGAAAGAACTCGGCTTCTCGGACGCCCGCCTGCGCGCGGTCGCGCAAGGCGCCTTGCTACACGACGTCGGCAAGATCGGGGTCCCCGACGCCATCCTCCATAAGGCAGGATCGCTCGACGATGCCGAGTTCGAGGTAATCAAGGAGCATCCGACATGCGGACACGCGATCCTGGGTGCGAGTTTCGGCACCGCGGTGGAGC
>Ga0114999_10003797_pt1 | contig 18680 bp, 23 predicted proteins | sample ArcticOcean_MG_C_3_FD_89820 | JGI IMG/M metagenome (GOLD analysis project Ga0114999, IMG submission 89820) | Marine microbial communities from western Arctic Ocean - ArcticOcean_MG_CB8_126 | ecosystem: Environmental > Aquatic > Marine > Oceanic | place: Arctic Ocean: Canada Basin | collected...
GCCGGGTCAACATCGAATGCGCCGCCAGATATTAGCAACCCATCGATCAGGTCTAAGTAGTCGTCAGCGAGCCCGGCTTCGTGGGGCAACGGCAGCGGTAAGCCGCCCGCCCGTGCCACTGCGCCGCAATAGTTCTCCCGCAGCGCGTACCAGGGAAATTTTGAATATCCGCCGGGTTCTTCCGAATCTACGGTGATGCCGATAACAGGTGTCTTCATGGAGGGAAATGTATGCGCCACGCTGGTTCCTCGCAAGCGTTGCCTTGACGACAAGCGGGCAGGACGCCACGCTCTGGTTATGAATGAATACATGGATCAGGCATTGATTGAGGCCAAGGCCGTTGCTGAGCGGGGCGAAGTGCCTGTTGGTGCCGTGCTTGTGGAGGGTGCAACCGGAAAAATTCTGGCCCGTGCTGGCAATTGCACGGAAGAAGACACCGACCCAACAGCGCATGCGGAAATGCTGGTAATCCGAGAAGCGGCGGCAAAAAAGGGCCAGCCCCGGCTTGAAGGCTGCGATCTTTATGTAACCCTGGAACCGTGCCCCATGTGTGCTACTGCCATTTCCTTCGCACGCATCAGGCGACTTTATTTTGGCGCGTACGATCCGAAAAGCGGCGGCGTCGAACACGGCCCCAAAGTCTTCGACCACGCGACCTGCCACCACCGCCCGGAAGTGATTGGCGGGGTTGGTGAACGTGAAGCTGCGGACTTGCTGAAAAAGTTTTTTTCGGAACGGAGGTGATCCGCGTGGTAGACTCCGACCCATGCTCAAGCTCGCCCCCGAGTCTGATCAAGAAACCACCGTTGAGACGGAAGTCGACGACGCCATCAATTGCGCTGCCTGCGGTCATCTCGTCACCCGCCTCCGCTGGGCCCTCACCAAGAACGGCCACCACCAACACGAATTCATGAACCCGGCAGGCTTTGCCTTCCTCATCCAATGCTTTTCTGATGCGCCGGGCGCCGGCATCCACGGCCCGCCGTCTGACGAATTCACCTGGTTCAAGGGCTATGACTGGCAAGTGGCGCAGTGCCAGCATTGTGGCGTGCAACTGTGGTGGGTATTTTCTGGGGAGAACGCGTTTTCTGGGCTGATCAGAAAGCGGTTGTCGGCGGGGGAGGGGTAAGCCCTCACCCCCGAACCCGGGCTTCTCTTCGCATGATATAAAGGCCTGCGATGATGACCAGGGTCGCACCCATGATCATGTGGGTTGCCGGGACGTCGCCCCAGATGAAGTAGCCTAGAATGACGGCGTAGATGATGTTGGAATATTTGAAGGGGGAAACGAGGGAGACCTCTGCGTGTTGGAACGCCGTGATCATGCAGAAATGGGCGAGGCCGTTGAGGATGCCTGCGGCGATGAACATGTGGACATGCTCCAATTGCAGCGGCTTCCACTCATAAAAATAGCTTGAGAATCCAGCGGCTGTTACGGCGACGATGGACCAGAACAGGATCGATATGGTGGTTTCCGTCTTGTGCAATCCACGGGTTGTGATGTCGCGCAAACTGGTGAGCAGGGACGCCGCCACCGGCAACAGCAAGAGGGTTTGGAACTGAAAGCCATCGGGTCGGAGCATCACCAACACGCCAAGAAAGCCAATGCCAACTGCCGCCCAGCGTCGCATGCCGACTTTTTCCCCAAGCAGCGGCGTCGCCAACGCCGTCGCAAAGATCGGCCCGGTGAACAGAATGATGATCACATCGGCAAACGGCAGAACCCGAAAACTCGACACGATGAGAATCATGGTCGAGACGGCGATCACGGCGCGGGTGATCTGGCCCTTCATATTGACGATCTTCAAGCAATCGATATTACCCTCTCGCCAAACGAAGAAGGCGATGGGGATGAAGGTGAAAAGTCCGCGGTAGCCAACAGTTTCACCAACTGGGTAGACTTCCGTCAGAAGCTTGGTAATCGCATCCTGAACCGTAATGCACAGCCCGCCCGCCAGCATAAAGATAATGCCGAGGGCATTCGATCGAGCAGTTTGATCCTCCGTCGTCATAAAAAACTCAATCCATCACGCGTAGTTTTTCTTTGTAAACAAGCGAACGGTTTTGATAGCTCTTGGCGGGACGCATGGCCATGTCCATCATGTCCTGGCTCATTTCCTTCACGACCTTTCCGGGACGTCCGAGGATCATGGAGTTATCCGGGAATTCCTTGCCTTCGGTGATGAGGGTGCCCGCGCCGACCAAACAATTTTTGCCGATTTTGGCGCCATTTAAGATCACGCTGCCGATGCCAATAAGCGTGCCATCCCCAATTGTGCAGCCATGCAGCATCACCATATGGCCGAGCGATACATTCTCGCCTAGGGTCAACGGAAAGCCGGGGTCCGCGTGCAGCACGCAGCCGTCTTGAACATTGCAGCCGTCACCGATCACCATCGGATCGTTGTCGCCGCGCAACACCGAATTCCACCAGATGCTGACATTGTGGCCGAGGGTTACGTCACCAATGACATGAGCCCCGGGTGCAATGTAATAATCGTCGCCCGCTGTTTTTACTTCCTTATCGCCCAAGGCGTATTTCATCAGATATTCCTCTTCTCAGAATTTTATTGCTCAGAAAGGCCTAGCATTTCCATACCTTGCCGTCACGGCTTGCATTGGGTTCGAGGGACATGGCATTATGAGTGCATCATGAGGTTCTTCATTAAAACGATTCTGTGCCTGGGTGCGGTCGCCATGTTGAGCGCCTGCGAAACGCCGCTTAAGGTGCAGACCTTGCCTGATATCACTTTCGCGAAGATGGAGCCATTTCGTCTGAACGTGGTCAAAATTGAGACCGTCAGTGGCTACAAAGCGCCCCTGAAGGCGCCAAACGTGGATCATCTGTTTAAGATTACGCCGGAAAGAGCATTGAAGGACTGGGCCAGGGATCGCTTGGCAGCAACGGGTGCTAAAGGTACCGCACATTTTGTCATTAAGAACGCTGCTGCAATCGAAACAAAGTTGAAAATCGATAAAGGTTTTACTGGGCAGTTCAAAAAAGAATTGTCGGAACGCTATACAGTCTACATTGAGGCAGAGCTTCGGGTTATGGATGGCACCGGCTCTGTGAGGACCCACTCAGTCAAGACCGAAAAGGAGAGCAGCATCACCGAGGATGCGTCATTGAACCAGCGCGAAAAGCTGTGGCATGACATCACCCGCGCAGCGATGGCCAACTTCAATGCCTCTATGGACGGCGTTATCAAGACGCACTTTAAGGGCTGGTTGAATTAGCCAGGCAGGTGCTCAGCGCTGCCGCCATTCTCCGCATAAGTTTGAAATAGGCATTTGGGCCGGGCGTTAAGTCTGCGCCCATGGGGTCTAAAATTCCCATTCGAGCGTTTGTTCCTGCAATCAATGTCTTTATGAGCGCTGGCCGAAATTGAGGTTCGGCGAAGACGCAGCGCGCCTTGTGCTGGGCAATTTCGTGCCGCAGGCGGCTAAGCTTGCGGACGCCGGGCTTGCGGTCAGGATTGATTGTCACAGCGCCGAGCGAGCGAAGCTTGAATTCGCGTTCGAAGGCATCGTATGCATCATGGAAAACCACATAGGGTACTTTTCGAACGGGCGCTAATTTTTGATCGAGTTCGGCGTGGAGGCGCGATAAACGGGCCTGAAGTTTTTCGGCGTTGGCGTGGTAACGGGCCGTGTTCTTTGAATCAATTTTTATCAGCGCGCCGACCGCCGCGTCGATGATGGCACGGGCATTTGGTGTGCTCAGCCAAATGTGCGGGTCGCCGTGGTCATGCCCCCCAGCACTCTTGGCAACACTGACACCCGGCGCGCTCAAGAGCTTAATTACTAGGGCATTCTTTGCGAGCCCACGAATGGGTTTGATGAGAAACGTCTCCAACCCTTCGCCAACCCAAAACACCAATTTGGCGCGTGAAAGAACCTTTGCATCGGAGGGTCGCAAGCTTGTGGCATGGGGGGAGGCTCCGCCGCGCACCAAAAGTTCGGGCGAGCCTATCCCTTCCATCACCCCTGCAACCAACGAATGAATGGGTAGGATGCTGACCAATACTCTCGGGGATGCCGCGAAAGCCGATGCCGATCCCAGGAGCGCCAAGCAGACACCCCCTATAAAAATCCAACGCTTCATGTCTTGCCAATTTTTCGCATAACGTTATAACATAACATTCAGAAGGCGGTGTTATAGTATTACATCTTTAGGCAAGTCAACGGTGAAGCATGATGGCATCAAAAATTAATCCTGTATTGGCTCCGTTTCCGGCTCAAAAGCACGACCACGGGGCCTGCATTGAAGACGCGATTTCAATCGCCGAGGAAATTTGTACGCGTGACGGGACAGCGTTAACCGAACTCCGCCGCCGGGTGTTGGAACTGGTGTGGGAGGGGCATCGTCCTGTCGGTGCGTATGACCTGCTTGAAAAGTTACAACGTGAGCGCCGTAAGGCTGCTCCGCCGACGGTTTATCGTGCGCTGGATTTTTTAATAGAGAATGGGCTTATTCATAAGATCGAATCTTTGAACGCATTTGTCGGGTGCGGCGCACCAGCCCAACGACACGGCGGGCAGTTTTTGATTTGTCAGATTTGCGGAGCGGTGGCTGAACTGAACGATGCAACTGTATCGCGGCGCATCGCAGCAAAAGCGGCTGATCTTGGATTTGAAGTCGAAAGCCAGATGGTGGAGGTTTTGGGAACCTGTCCTGATTGTGCCGGGCAAAGGAAGGCCGATGCCTGACACCCATCTGACGACAGAACCGGACAGCCAAGCGTTGATCTCGGCCGAGAACCTAACCGTCCGGTTCGGCGGGCTCCCGGCGATTAAAAACGTCAACGTCTCCATAGGTGCAGGTGAGATTGTTACTTTAATCGGTCCGAACGGTGCCGGGAAAAGCACCCTTGTGCGCGCGCTCCTTGGCCTGATTGTGCCGACCGATGGAACCATTACCCGACGGCCTAACGTGCGGATCGGCTACGTGCCACAGCATGTTTCCGTGGATGATACCTTGCCCCTGACGGTTGAGCGATTTTTGCGGCTGGGCGGACGAGCGAGCCAGGATCAGTTGGAAAAATCCTTGGCAGAGGTTGGCGCATTGGATGTCATTACTTCACAGTTCCAAAAAATATCAGGCGGCGAACGTCGGCGCGTTCTTCTGGCCCGCGCACTGTTGCGCAACCCGGATTTGCTGGTATTGGATGAACCGACATCAGGTGTCGATGTCACCGGTCAGGCGGACATTTACAAGCTGATTGGATCGATCCGGAAGGCTCATAACTGCGGAGTGCTGCTGGTGTCCCATGACTTGCATTTGGTTATGGCAGAAACCGATCAGGTCTTGTGCTTGAACGGCCATGTTTGTTGTAGCGGTCATCCGTCTCATGTCAGTCAGGACCCGGCATATTTGGAATTGTTTGGCCACGAGTCGGCACAAGGACTCGCTGTCTATACCCACCACCACGATCATACCCAAGACCACGACCATGAAAACGCTGACCACGAAGAGCCAGGATATCATGGGGCCCCCCATGGATGATTTCGTCGGTCGGGCTTTGGTGGCAGGGCTCGGTTTGGCATTGGTTGCCGGGCCGTTGGGTTGCTTTGTCGTGTGGCGCCGTATGGCCTATTTCGGCGCAACTTTGGCCCATGCGGCGTTATTGGGGATTGCGCTTGGGTTCCTATTTGATGTTAGCCCAACCCTTGGCATAATTTTTGTCTGCACCGCCGTATCGTTTGCGCTTGTTGGGTTTCAACGCCAGAAAAAGCTTTCTGACGATACAGTGCTCGGCATTCTCGCACATGGTGCCTTGGCCGCAGGGCTAATCGTGATTTCGTTTATGGAACAGCTTCGTGTTGATTTGCTGGGCTATTTGTTCGGCGATATTTTGGCGGTTACGACAATTGATATTGTTTGGATATATGGCTGTGGGGCCGTGTCACTTGTTGTCCTAGCCCTGATTTGGCGGCCGCTTTTAAGCATGACTGTAAACGAAGACATGGCCCGGGTTGAGGGTGTGCCCATCACCCGGGTGCGGTTGGTATTCATGCTGCTCATTGCCGTCGTCATAGCGGTTGCCATGAAAATTGTCGGAATTCTATTGATCGTTTCGGTGCTAATTATCCCATCTGCCGCGGCGCGTCGGTTGTCCGCATCCCCTGAACAAATGGCCGTGTTTGCCGCCATGATTGGCTGTGTGGCAGTTGCGGGCGGTATGGCGTCCTCAATGACTTGGGACACGCCTGCTGGACCGTCCATCGTCACCGTCGCGGCGCTGGTCTTTTTTATGGTGATGTTTTTGCCAGCTCGTACCGTGCGACGATCCGGGCGGTAGCTATAACAGACTATTGGGCACGGTTAGACCCGATTGATGGGAACATTTCCGCTGAGTACCCGTTCTACATTATCCCAGGCTATTTGAAACAATTTAGCCCAAGCTTGGCGGGTGACACCGGCGATGTGGGGGGTGAAGATGACTCGTTGGGCTGCATCCCCTTTGAGCGAGAAGAGAGGGTTGTCGGCTTCCGCCGGCTCACTCGAATATACATCGACGGCTGCTCCCCCGATATGCCCCGTCGTTAAATGTTGGGCCAAGGCCATCTCGTCAACCACGCCCCCTCTGGCCGCATGGATCAGGATTGCCCTGGGTTTCATGGTGCTAAGTTCTGTATCGCCAATGAGGCCTTCGGTCTCTGGAATTAAAGGTACGTGCAATGTGACCACGTCCGAAAGTTTCAATACATCTTCCAGGGGCAGGGCCAAAGCACTTATCTGGTCTGCATCTGTTGAGTTTTTGATGGCTGGGTCGTAATAGACAATTGTACTGCCCATGCGGTGAAAGGCGGTCGCAACCGCTAGGCCAATGCTGCCTAACCCAACCACGCCGACGGTCATATTTTCTAAGCCGGTTAGATTGTCAGAAATAATTTGCTTGCGAAAATCGACGTAGTTGCCTTTTTTAATTTCTGCATCTGCCCAAGCGAATTTGCGCATCAGCACCAACGCCAAGGATACTGAATATTCGGCGAGGGCGGTGTTGCTGCCCCCGGCAACGTTTGCAACCGCGATGCCGGCCGTTTCATGGCGTCATCGTCAAGTCGGTCAACGCCAGCACCGGTGACTTGTACCAACTTCACAGAACTTCCTTCGAACAGATCGGGGGAAAGCTTCGGCCCGACCGCTGGAATGATCACGGCTTTCGCTTCGGCCAGCAGTGCTTTTAACTCAGGATCGTCAAGGGCTCGATAGGTTATGGAAGGAACTGTAGGTGGGGCAACCCCGACCTGTAAAAAATCTTTTTCAGGACGCAAACAAACAACATCAAAAGCCATAAATTAACCCTTAGGAATCATCGGGGGGAGAATTTTCAGTGCCAGGCCTAATATCGCCGACCGGAAAATAACAAAGCATCGTAATTGATTCGTTACCGGTGTTTCGAGTTACGTGCCATTCATCAGGCGGTATGACAATTGTATCGCCGGTTTTTAATTCATGTTTTCCACTGTCCGATTTCATGGTGCCTTGGCCGAACAGAATATAGATGCATTTTTCAAAATTGGTATAACGGTGGGGACCGCGAAATTTTTCAGACGGATTCGGCACGGGAATTTCAACCAAGCGCACGGTAATGCCAGAGTCACCCGAAAGGCCGGACACGATTTCCAGCGACTTCCGACCTTTGAGTCCTAAGTCCTTAGCGTCCGCCTCGGTGAAGACTCGCACCATGAATTCACCCCTTTGTTTCAGTCATAATGTCGCTAATTTTCACTGCGGCACCGTTATTGTCAATCGAGCGAAGTGCAGCATTAACAACCGCCAAGGCCACGTTACCGTCATTTGCCGTCAAGTCGGAGAGGGTGCCAGTGACGCACGAGTCGGCAAAGATATCGAGTTCGTCGCAGAACATGTCGCCTGCGGAAATATCTAAGATTTCGCGCTTATCGTAGCCATCTTTGCCGCGCTGAATATACAGCAGCGACGTTTCGTGCAATTTATCAGGCGTATCCCAATTACAAAAATCGACTTCGTAATGCATCATGCCTTTCTGGCCGAAGACGCGAATTGAATAAATTTCCGCCGTTGTCCAACTGGACCCGACATACCCCAATGCGCCATTGGCAAATTTAAGGGTGGTCATGGATTGATCATCTACCTCGGCCCCAACAGGCGATAATTTGGAGGCGACTGAATTCACCTCAGCAATATCGCCGCCTAAATAGTGGAGTGCGTTGAACTGGTGAATACACAACTGAGACAGCGGCCGCCTGGAGCTTTGTCTTTGTACCAACGCCACGTATCCGGGGTCAGTTCCAGCGCCCGTTCATTGGAGAAATTAGCTTCCATAAAACACAGCGTTCCAAGTTCGCCAGACTCAATCGCCTGTTTCATCCGCCGCGTGCCGTTTAAGAGCCGCGCACTATGGCCAACCATCATGTTGATACCGTATTTTACTGCAACGCTTCCATGGCAAGGCCATTTTGCAGCGTGTTGGCGATGGGTTTTTCGGTGTAGACATACTTGCCCGCCTTGGCGACTTCATCGGCAACCGGCAGGTGATGTTCGTTGGGAACCGTTAGGATAACCCCCTTCATCTCCGGGTCTGACAGCAGGGTCTGCATGTCAGGCTGAGACGGAATGCCAAATTCGTCCTGGAATTCCTGGCGCTTTTCTTCTGAGCGGCTATAGCCCGCGACGATCTTGAATTTATTAGACTTTTGGCCCGCGCGGGTCAGTACTTTGGCCCAACGGCCCAAGCCGACAATGCCCAGTTTTACCGGTTCGGTCATGAAGGGGTTCTCCTCAGTAATCAATAATTATGTTTGTAATTGCTTTAAGGGGTTACCATAAAGTGGTCAAGCAGCCCTTTGATTTTAGTTCATCAGGAGAAGACGATGTTTTTTAAATGTGCAAACCACGCCCCGGCAGATGATCACGGCCATGCCCAAACTGTTCGGAACGGCAATAAATTTTTCACGGTTGATATTCACTGCCACGTCCACGTCCATAAGGCCGACGATTTGCTGTCGACCTTGCCTGACTTATATGGCGGCGCGGTCGATAACAATCCGCTGACGGTCTCCATCAATAAGGAATTACAAAACACGCTTCGGCCCAAGTTGACCGACCCGGCAGTACGTCTGGAAGACATGGACAAGCAAGGCATTGATGTCCAAGCCATTTCTCCCTCTCCGTTTCATTACAACTATGACAAGCCCGCCGAATTCGCACGCGATACATCGCAGATTGTTAACGACCGGATTGCAGAAGTCGTTGGCGGTAACCCGGATCGGTTCGTTGGATTGGGGACGTTGCCCCTTCAAGACGTTGATATGGCGGTAGCTGAATTGGAACGCTGCGTGAATGACCTTGGATTTAGAGGCATCGAAGTTTCAACCAACGTCAACGGCACCGACCTGACCCGTGCAGGTCTGGAAAATTTATTCCAACGGGTCGAAGAAATGGGCGTAATGATTTTCATTCACCCCATTGGGACGTCCTATAAAGAGCGAATGACGGATCATTACTTCCGCAACACCATTGGCCATCCGTTGGAATCAGCGCTTGCGGTCGGACATCTTGTGTTTGATGGATACCTGGAAAAATACCCCGGCCTAAAAATCTGCATCGCACATGGGGGGGGGTATATTCCAGCGTACTCAGGCCGGTTCGACCATCCTTATCATCTGCGCGACGACTGCCGGACAACCATCAGCAAGCCACCCAGTGAATACATCAAGAAACTCTACTTCGATACCGTCGTGTTCACCGAGCACCAACTGCGCTACATGATCGATACCTGGGGCGCTGATAAGGTGGTCATGGGCACCGACTACCCCTATGACATGGCAGAGCCCGATCCCGTCGCCCACGTCAACAGCGTTCAAGGTTTGGACGATGACGGCAAAGGGAAGGTTATGGGCGGCAACGCGGTTGAGCTTTTAGGGCTGGATATTTCCAAGTTCCATCAATCGAGTTGACCCAGATCAGCTAATCGGCATCCGGCAGCGGTTCCATTCCTGTGGTTTGGAATCGTTGCCGCGTTGCATGTGCATGGTGTCGTCGTCCAGCTGTTGCAGGGTGATCTTGACGCCCGCACCGGGCTCCCCCTTGGGAACGACATAAACGAAATTGTGACGGTCGTATTCGCCTTTCATCACGGTGCCGCCGGGAGCCCTGATTTTTGGACCATCAATGTTCAGGCGGCGGCCTTGCTTAGTGCACCAGTCACCATCGATTTGATCGGCCCACACAAGGCCCGGCGTGAATAAAAGGGCAGTTAGAACAGCAATAGAGACTCTCTTCATTCTCAGTATCCTTTTTCCCGATCCACGATGGCGGTCATTTCGCCGCCATCCAAAAAGGTACGTAAGTTATCGACGACGAGGCTAGAAATTTGTGCGCTGCGTTCCGGGTGCATGCCACCGATGTGAGGCAGAACAATAATACCTTTGGTTGCCCAAAAAGGGTCCTCCGGCGGCAACGGCTCAATCCGAAAGGTGTCCAGCACCGCGCCTGCAATTCGTTTTGAGTCAACAGCTTCAATCAGGTCCGCATCGACCACTACATCGCCGCGGGTAAAATTTAGGTACCACGCACTTTTTTTCATTTTGGCAAAGCGGGCCGCGTTCATGAAATCCCGTGTCTCCGATGTCACCGGCAAGAGGGTCAGCACGAAATCAGATTGTTCTAGGACAGCATCGGTTTCTTCTGGTGGAAAAATTTTATCGACGTTGGGGACAGGCTCGCCTGACCTTCGTGTGCCGATGATCTTCATTTCAAAGATACTGGCTTTGCGGGCGATTTCAGCCCCAACGGTGCCGACGCCGAGAATGCCAAGGGTCTTCCCCGCCAGCGGCACAGGTGCCTGCCGAACCCATTTGTGGGCCAAATTGTTGGCTGTTGTATCAATGAAAGGCCGAGTGACGTAAAGCATGGCACCGATCACGCTTTCAGGCATTTGGACACGGTGGATGCCGCGCGCACAGGTCAGCGTGATGTCATCCCTTAGATCATCCCGGCTCAACCAGCTATCCATGCCGACGGTCATGCTCTGGACCCAGCGGAGCTTTGGCATTTGTGCCAACTGGCCTGGCGGCAATCCCCAGGCCAGCATACCTTCGGCGGTGGCCAGCATATGGTCGTCGAGCGCACCATCTTTGGGCACACTTTGAATTTCGATGCGGTCAGCCAAGCCTGCTTTGGTAATGGCCTCTTGAAATACCGGCGTATCATCCAGCCGGCATACAATTAGGGGTTTGCTCATAATATCCTCATCCTTACTGTCTTAGGCTTGTTGTCTCAGAACAATTATTGTTGCTTGGCCACGTTCACGCAACAACGGGATTAGGGCTTCCCATCTTGCCGCCTGGGAAATGATGGCGACTGGGCGATGCCAACGGACAGAAGCAACAGAACAACAATCAACACGCCGCCGATCACATAGAACCCGGCTTCAATCCCCCAGACCTCAACGGCAGCCCCCATGGCTGGCGGTAGAATTGTATTCATCAACCGGGTGCCAGTCATTCGAAGGCCCATGACAGCGCCTTGCGCGTTGCGCCCTGCGGCCGTGGAAAGGATTGAATATCCAACGGGCTGCATGATGCCCTGACAAATCCCGCGCAACACTTGAAAGACAAATAACAAGACAATAAATCCGGCGATAAGCGGCGTCAGCGCAATGAATAAAATGGCCAACGCGGTAAATACGATCAAAATCCAATGGGGTGCCATAAAGCGTTCAAGGCGCGCGGCGGTCAGCGAGCCAAAGCCGCTGGATATTTCACCTGTCGCAATCAAGATACCGATCATGGTACCGGTTAATCCAATAGAATTCAGATGAACGATGTAAAACGAATCTTGAATGCCAGCCGTGGTGCTGCGCAGCAGGGTGACGCCAACGGCTAAGGCAACCGCTGGAATTCCCAATAATGCAAAAGACCGTATGTAATCGCTTGGCTTCGGAATAAGGTCGCGCCACGTTGGCTTGGGATGATCTTCACTTTGTGTCGAAGCACACGCAGGCGACAGGTATGCCATCCCAAATAGGACCAGTCCCCACACAAAGATAAATGGAAACGCGCCCCAGGGGCCTGCCAAGTCCCAAATGATGCCGGTTAGGATCGGCCCGGAAAAGGTTCCAAACCGACTGGCAAAAGTAAAATTACCGAACCGCTGTGTGTCGCCTTGGGCCATTTGGCCGACCATTGTTTGGCCGCAAATAAATCCAGTCACGGTCGAAAACCCAATGACCATTTGTAGGCAAAACAACGCGCTAAACCATGGCGTCACGGGATAAAGAAGCGCCATGAGAGAAGCCGTCATGGCCGCTGTCATGAGAATTCGCCGCGTGCCGATCCGATCTATTAACACACCTATATGGATGCTGAAAATCATCAAAGGAATGCTGCGGGCACCAACGATCAGTCCAATCTCAGTCGGCGATAGTCCGATGGATAAGGCCCAGAGAGGGACCACCACGGCATACATATCGGTCATGCCATTGGAAAGCGCACCTGTCACATATGCGCTCCAAAGTGCAGCGCGCGGTGGTGGATTTTCCGGGATTGAATTAGGTTCGTTCATGTCAAAGTTTTAAGGGATAACATCCTCTGTAAACCAGTCGGTTGGGAGATCGCGTCCACGACCATGTTCCTTGGCTTTTTGATATAACGCCCAACCGGCAGCCGCAAACTGAATTCCGAGACCCTGGTAGTTCAGGAACTGAGAAATTTCTGTTTCGTTGGTGCGTCCTTGCACATTGCCTGAGACAAGGTCGGCTAGAATAGGCGCGTCCGCCAAGTGTTTTAAAGCCGGGTCATCGGCAGATTGTTTCTTGCCGTCGCCCAATGCCATTCCCTTGGTGCGGAGGACATAGCCACTTGTAAGACCGCTCGGGTCGTGAATGGCAACCCTATCGGCGGCATTAATGGCAGCGGCCTCGATCTCAACATTGCGGATTGCACCCACATGCATGCCCGGTTCCAGCCATTCTTTATAAAATACCGTCGTCATGCTGTTGGTCGCACAAAGTACAATATCAGCATCTTTGACGGCAGATTGAGGATCGGACATTGGTCGCATTTTAATACCGGTCTTTTGTTCCATTTCCACGCATAATTTTTCACGCCGCTCAGGGGTTGGTCCGTATACGCGAAATTCTTCTATGTTCCGAACAGCAGCCATAGCTGGAATTTGTGCCGCGGCCTGCCAACCTGCACCCAACAGCGCCACAGTCTTCGCATTTTCTCGGGCCATGTATTTGACGCCCAACGCACTGGTTCCAGCGACCCGCATATGCTGGACGACGCCGTCCGGAAATATGGCCAAGGGCTCGCCAGTGCGGGTGCTAAATAAAAGAACCAACCCAACCCAGCGGTCGCCAGGAGCTGCAGGGATCTTGACCCGCCGTTTGATACCGCCGGATTCTGGATAGCCCAACAGATCAGAATTAATACGGACGGCGCCAACTTCGAACTTGGGGATCACGCCGCCCATCATCTTTAGAGAATAAGTCCCACTTTCGTGCGCAGTTTCCGTAACCATATCTGACCGGTGGCCGGACACGGCGCGACTGTCCGCCAGTTCCCCGTACATTTGTTCCAATGCATCAATACAATCAGTGATCGATAAAATTTGTTCGGCGTCTTCATTGGATATCAGTAACGTCATTTTTTGACTCCGGGTGTAGTAATTCTCAACAATGGGCTTGGCGCGAAAGACCTGTCCGTTAAACTCCGTAAAGAATAACAAGCGAGTATACAATGGTATCTAAAAATTTAATCGTTTCGCCCCTGATGACTGACCTTAGCAAATACATTGCAGGTGCTGCAAAACGACGTGTGCCAGCGGATGTCGTCGAAAAAACGAAACATCATGTGCTCGATACGGTGGCAGCAATGGTTTCGGGTTCGCGGCTTAAACCTGGTGAGATGGCGATTAAATTTGCCCGCTCTCAGGGCGGTAAGCGCGAAGCGACGGTCATTGGCACCAAACTGGTCGCCAGTGCTATCAATGCCTCCTTGGCCAATGGGATGCTTGCGCACGCGGATGAAACTGATGACTCGCATCAGCGCGGACGCCTGCATCCAGGGTGCGCAACCATTCCTGCTGCCCTGGCGGTGGCAGAGCATCGGGGCAGAGATGGACGGGCGTTCCTGAAAGCCGTGACAGCCGGATACGATTTTGGCGTCCGGATAAATTTGGCACGCGGGCCTATGGTACAAAACGATGAAGGCCACAGCGCCCACAGTTCAGGCTCGTTATTCGGTGCCATGGCCGCGGTCGGGACTTTAATGAATTTTAAGCCGAGCCAAGTTCGGCATTTTATTTCCTACACAGTCCAACAAGCGTCGGGAATTCCGTGTTGGACCCGCGATCCTGAACACATCGAAAAGGCGTTTGATTTCGGCGGCATGTGTGCGCGTGATGCGGTGACAGCAGCGACAGTTATCAATTTGGGTTTTACAGGTGTGGAGGATGTGTTCACGGGCCCCAGAAACTTCTTCGATGTTTTTTCAGATGATCCACGACCCAACGAACTGACCAAGGGTTTGGGGGCGCGTTATGAAATTATGGATGCGCAAATAAAAAAATGGTCCGTCGGCATGCCCAACCAAGCCGTCTTGGACGCGTTGGAAGTATTGATTTCAAAGCATCAGCCCAAGGCAAAAGAAATTAAGGCTGTCACGGTAACGCTCCCCAACCGCCGCTTTCATATTTCCGACAATGTATTGATGCCGGATATTTGCACCCAGCATTTGGTTGCGATCATGTTGTTGGATGGCACGATGACTTTTGCGAGTTCACACGACGAAGCGCGGATGAAGGCCAGGGATGTGTTGGCTTTGCGGAAGAAAATTAATCTGGTTCCAAGTGACGCCTTGGCCAAAGCCAAGCCACTCCGCCAAGCCATTGTCGAGATCGAATTCAACTCAGGTAAAAAGATAAAACACCGAACCCGAGCTGTTCACGGCACCCCGCAAAAGCCGATGACCCGAGGGGACGTCGAGAAAAAATCTCTCGACCTGATGGCCCCGATCCTTGGGAAGGCGAAGGCTCAAAAACTAATCAAAACGATCTGGTCATTGGAAAAGGTCAAGGACATGGGAGACCTGAGGCCTTTTCTCCAACCCTAAATTTATCCCAAATATTCTTGCAACGTTCCGACGTTGTCTAACTCGGAAAAGTTTTCCAGTTGTTGCAATAGGCGATCAACTTTGTTTTCTGCATACCGCGTCCCCAATTCATTCTTGAAACGAGTGACATGGTCGTCGCGGGTAAAGGGGCTCGATGGGCTTCCTTTGGGGGCCGAGACATATATCGAGTGTTCTGCGCCATCTTTCAGTTTAACCGTAATGTCCGCTGGAACAGAATCACCCGCCGCTTGTTCATCCATCGACGTGTCGATTTCACAATCGATGCGCCGTGCTAAATCTCGGACCTCTTCATCATCCACGGTATCCAGATAATCGGTCACCGTCAGGGCCAGTCCCGCACCGGCTTCAGGTGCACGCTTGGCGGCGACCGCCATGCTGAACGGCAGGCTCATCTGTGCAGCTTGGATATCTATAGGGTCTGCCATGGTAAGCCGTCCCTTGATCACAGTCGGAACACCAATGCGAATGTGTTCAATATCGCTATGTCCGAAGCCGTGTTCTGCGCCGAGCGCGGCCATGCCTTCAACCGCGGCCATAACGCGGGCACTGCTGGCGTGGCCTTTTACGGTGACTTCGAGCAACTTGAAATCTTTTCCAAGCCCCGCAAACAAGGGTGAAAAATCGACAGCATCGGCGTAGGCTTGGGCGAATCCTGCACTGCCTTCCAAGATATCAGCTGGGCCGGAAAACCCTTGGCGTGCCAGCAACCCGGCCCGCACGCCAGATTGTGCCGCCCAGGCGGCATGAATGCGTTTTACGGTTGAACCAGATTGGTAAAACTGTGCAAGGCCACCCGCGAACGAAGCGGTGAGGCCTAACGTTTCCGCAATGCGCCTGGGGCCATCGTCGTCTTTGAACAATAACGCCCCGACGGCTGTCGCAGCCCCAAACCCACCACAGGTGGCCGTGCTTTGAAAGCCACGCTTGAAATGGCTCGGCTGGATTGCCAAGGACGTTCGGATCATGGCTTCGTAGCCAGCGACCACAGCCGCCAACACATCACTTCCCGAAAATCCAAACTGTTGACCAACGGCGACGGCGGCTGGAAAAATAATACAGCCCGGATGCAGCATGGACCCCACATGTACGTCGTCGGCATCAATGCTGCCGGAATAGGTAGTGTTCAGGAAGGCCGCACTCGCGGCATCTGTTGTAGTATCTGAGAATAAAATTCCGGTATTTCCTTGGCCGCCATCGGCGGTGACATAGTCCCGGGACCAGCCGCTCCATTCCATGCGTTCGCCGACGGACGCAACCCGCAGCCAATCAAGCAACAGGTCGGCGAGGGCAAGCTTCACCGGCTCCGGTAAATCATCATAGGTCAGACCGGCCGCAAATTCGCCAAGCGCTAAGGTCGGGGAGTCGGTCATTCATTCGGTCCTAAGTCTATGGCCTTGCTGGCACTGAGTGTTTGCGCTCCGGCAGTTGGGCACCACATGGATTTTCCGCCCGCACCGCCCGCGACAACAACGACGAGGTCATTCGGGTCATTGATGATCGGAACCGTCGACGTATCGTCTGATTTATCGACACAGTCTGGAAAAAACGGTCCATTTGATTTGCCGCGATTTTTCATCTTGCCCCAGGGCTGGCGCGCCATCTCAAACACATGTTGCTTGAAATTAGCCTTGCTCCAACCGCCTGCGTGAAAGTGTGCGACGTGTTCGATGCCGAGAACCACGGCAGGCTCGCCTTGGGAATAAACATTGTTAACGCCAAGCGCCGCCATTGAACTGGCAAAGGTGTCCATGATTTCCAACGGCGCGGTGCGCACATTTTCGGTCATGCTGTGGGGCGCTTCACATTGAACGACAGTGACGACGCTTTGGTCTGCATCAAAGCCTCGATCAACGTGCAAAGGTTCCCAAGGATTGGCGGCCTCGTGTTCGGCGATGCAATAGGTGTATTTACCGGGATGCGAATGTTGCGCCAGATCAGCCACAGCGGGAACCGCATCCCCAAGGTTCATATGACACAACCGAAGCGCCCGTCCGATGGTTGCATTGGCGCGCCAGCCCGGACCGAAGCAGCCGTTACCATAGTTGATCTTTAATTTCTCGACGATGGGGCCGTTGACGATAATCATTGGTGCCGCCGCATGGGTGGTGGTCTGTCGATGATGCAGGCCATAACGAGGTTCCAAGGTTGCTTCCAGAGCCGCGACCACGACTGGCAGATAGTCAGGCTTACATCCTGCCATCACGGCATTAACAGCAATCTTGCGCAGTGTTGCCTTGCCGCCACCCGGTGGAACGTCGCCGATTAGGTCGTCGCCGTCGCGCCACCCCATGCCAGTGAGCATCGCCTGAATGCGCTCGTCCGTCGGCGGAATAATGGGCAGGCCGTCGGTCCAACCTTTTTCATAAAAATGAGCATTGATGGCGTCTAATTCATCAGGCAGCCGGACCAGGTCGTCTTCGTTCATTATGAGGTTCCTAAAACTTCGCGACCACGTTTTCCGGCAGCGGAAACTCTTTGGTTTGGAATTCTCCGGACAATTCAGTCGCCAGGGTGGTCAGCAACCGAGCCACATCGGCGGCGGCATTGATACCAATATTTCGGACCTTCGACAGATCAGGGTCGCCAATGGGGTGGGGCAGTAGATAGATCGGCAGGCCCGGGTAATCGAGTTGCCGCGACACCGCTTGCGCCAAGGTGCAAAACGAGCAGCTAATTAAAGTAACGGTTGGGATCCCTTGCGCTTCAAGGGCCACGGCGTCATGGACGCTCCACGGGGATGATGAGCCTCAGTGACCGACGCCACTGATGGCGACATCAACATCCGCAGCCATATCGTCGATGAAGGGGGCACCCTTGGCCGGAAAGCCCTTCCGCCAATAGACGGCTTCTCCGATTGCGTAATTGCCTCCAAGGACCTCCGATATGCCTTCCAGGACCGTGTCGCTGAATTCCTTGCCGTTGTCTAACAACCCGATCCGAAGGCCTTCGAGGCTTTGCGGGCGGGGGGTTAAGGGCACCGGTGGAACATCGCGCACGTCCACAGGGACATGCAACTGAATTTCCGACATGATGTTTCTCCTTTGAATGACTAAAATCAATCGCCTATTATAGCGCCTGAGTCCTCAAGTCTGTAAAGACTATTTCCCGTCTCCCTTGGGCAGGAAATAGGCAACGACGTTGGCCGCCATTAACAGGGCCGCAAACAGGTAGAACACCGATACCAGCCCGTATTTGGTGGCAATAATTCCGGCAATAAACGGCATGAGGGAGTTAAATAGACTCTGAACCGTAGACATTAAGTTGGTGGCTGATCCGCCCAATTCATCCGGGATGATGTCCATGATCCAACTAACCATGACAGGCCTGAGGGCATATATTGAAAAGCCGATCAGGCAGACCCCGCCAACCATCGCAAATTCATTTTCGATCAGGGTAAATCCAGCAATAAGAATGGTGGATATTCCCAACGCCACCATGACAACAGGGCGCCGACCATATTTATCCGACGCAATGCCTGCCGGGATTGCCGTGACCGAGCCACCGATACTGAGTGCCATGAGCGCCAGTCCCGCGTACGCCAAAGGCAGACCGCC
>Ga0114999_10003798_pt1 | contig 18678 bp, 13 predicted proteins | sample ArcticOcean_MG_C_3_FD_89820 | JGI IMG/M metagenome (GOLD analysis project Ga0114999, IMG submission 89820) | Marine microbial communities from western Arctic Ocean - ArcticOcean_MG_CB8_126 | ecosystem: Environmental > Aquatic > Marine > Oceanic | place: Arctic Ocean: Canada Basin | collected...
GCTGGCGACCAGCGTGAGCCGGGACTTAGGTGACGATGGGTTGGCGTCGCGGCTGCGCTCATCGGCCTACTCCGTAGGCGTGGACGGTAGCCTGGAGTGGGACAGCCAGGCGTGGGCTCTGGCCGGAAAGATCTCGGGGAGCCGGGTTAGCGGGAGTGCAGAGTCCATAGCCCGAACCCAGAAAAGCTCCGCGCGATACATTGACCGACCGGATGCCACACATCTCGACTTTGACCCGGCGGCCACGTCCCTCTCTGGTTTCTACGGAAGGGTTGGCCTCAGCAAGCAGGCGGGGAGCTGGCAGGGCGACCTGGGGGCGACGGTCATCAGCCCGGGCTATGAGGTGAATGACCTGGGCTTCCAAAGCTGGGCCGACCGGATCGAGGTGACCTCAAATTTCGGGTATCGTCAGCCCCGCGTCGGGCGGCGGTTACGGAGCCTGAACGTGACGGCAGGTGCGGGTCGTACCATCAACTTCGCGCGTCAGGCAGTGGACTCCGAGATCAGTCTCTCCCTCAATGCCCAGCACGCCAGCTTCAACAGCTTCAACGCCAGCATCGCCCGTCAATTCGAGGTGTTGGATGACCGGCTCTCTCGGGGTGGCCCGCTAACCAGCCGACCCGAGGGATACTCCGGGAGGCTCGGGTTCAGCACCGATCGGCGGAGCGATTGGAAGCTCAACGCTGGGTTCGATTTTTCGGCGAACGACGACGGAGGATGGAGCCGGCGGGCGGAGCTGGGGTTGGCAGTGCGGCTTCTAGAGCGCATTGAGCTTGAGCTTGAGCCGAACCTGAGTTGGAACCGTACGGCCGCCCAGTACATCCAGACCACATCCGATCCTTCCGCCACGATGTTCGGTGAACGCTACGTTTTCGCCAGCCTGGATCAGACCACCTTGGGCATGGAAATGAAGCTTCTGGTGGCGTTCAACCCTCGTCTCACGCTGGAGCTATACGCGCAGCCCTTCATCTCCAGCGGCGACTACGGTGGCCTCATGGAGCTTGCGGGGCCCCAGAGGTTCGAATTCCTCCGCTACGGAGAGGATGTGGGCACCGTGAATTTAGGCAGTGACGGTGGATCCACGGTGGATCCGGACGGCACGGGGGCCAATTCGTTCGAAGTCCGACCTCTCGACTTCAACTTCCGGTCCCTCCTTGGCAACGCCGTGCTTCGCTGGGAGTGGCGCACGGGGAGCACGTTCTTTCTGGTCTGGCAGCAGACCCGCCCCGAGCGCCTGTTGGGCGTAGGTGATATGACGGGTGACGTAGGCCAGTTCGAGCTCGGACCGGACACGCGTGCCCTGTTCGGTCTCAAGCCCGACAATGTGTTCATGTTCAAGGTCACGTACTGGCTGAATCCATGACGGATGCTAACGGGGGTTGGCGATGTCAGATTGCGCCGTCAAAGAGATAGGCAGTTGCCTGGTCATCTGACCCCACGGGCGACTCTCGCGGAGTAGGGGAGCTGGGACTACGTCATGCGGGGGGTACAGGACTTGGTCTGGTGGGCCCGGACGGGTTCCTGGTGACGATCTCGTCGAAGGTATAGGCTGGGGTCAGATCTCCCGGCCTTCTTCTACAGGGGGTTCTTCGCCGGGGTTTATGTAGAGGTCCTTCATCAAGCCGTACTGCTTCTCGTATAGACGATGGTAGAGCCCTCCCAGGGAGATCAGCTCTGGGTGCGTGCCCCGCTCCACGATCTCACCCTCGTCCATGACTAGGATCTGATCGGCGCTTCGAATGGTGGATAGGCGGTGCGCGATCACGAACGTGGTGCGACCCTTTCTCAAGACCCTGAGGCCATCCTGGATCAGAGCCTCGGCCTCGCTGTCTAGGCTCGATGTGGCCTCGTCCAGAATCAGCACGCGCGGGTTCGCCAAGATAGCGCGTGCTATCCCAACCCTCTGCCGCTGTCCGCCCGACAGTTTCACGCCGCGCTCTCCCACGATGGTTTCGTACCGCGCATCGAACCGCTCGATGAATTCGTCGCAGTGGGCTATCCGCGAAGCTGTCCTGATGTCCGTATCGCTAGCCTCTGGGCTAGCGAAGGCGATGTTTTCCCTTACCGTGCCGTCGAAAAGGAAATTGTCCTGCATGACGACGCCGAGAAGCTGGCGGTAATCGCGCAGCTTCAAATCGATGAGGTTATTCCCGTCCACCTTCACGTTGCCACGGAGCGGCCGATGGAAGGCCATTACTAGTCCGATCAGCGTGCTCTTCCCCGAACCTGACCGCCCCACTAAGGCTGTCGTCGTGCCCGCGGGGGCGTGGAACGAGATCTCTTTGAGGACGGGAGTATCGAGTTTGTACTCGAAGCACACATTCTCGAACGTCACCTCTCCGGCCAGGTCCGAGACCGCGATGCGTCGCGCATCTTCGTCATCCTCCGTGCGGACTGCGCGTAGCTCATGAATGCGGTCGAGTCCGGCGAAGGCTTCCGTGACCTGGGTGCCGATCGATGAAATTTGAACCAACGGAGCCACCATCACACCCACATATAGGACGTAGCTGAACAGTTCGCCGGTGGTCATTTGGCCAGCTATGATAGAGCGGCCGCCCACCCACAGGACCGTCACGCCGATGCCACCCACAATCACAGTGGAGATGGCTGCGATGCCCGAGGCGCCCGTGATGGTGGAGGCGATGTTCTTGAAGAGCCTGTCCACGCCAGCTGCGAAGACAGCCTCCTCGCGGTCCTCGGCCACGTAGGTCTTCACCAGGCGCACCCCACCCAGGGTTTCGGTCAGCCGCCCCGTGACCTCGGCCTTGATCGCTCCTCGCTTCCGGAAGATCGGGCGCAGCCTCTTGAACGAAAATGCCATGAACCCCGCGAACACGACCAGGAACCCAACGGTGCCGAGCGTCAGTGTAGGGTTGAGCGCAAGGAGGATGGCAAACGCGATGATCGCGGTCAGGAAGCCGCCGATCATCTGCACGAGCCCGGTGCCGACCAGATTCCGGATACCCTCTGGGTCGGTCATGATGCGTGAGATGAGCACGCCGGTTTTGGTGGAATCGAAGTAGCTCACAGGCAGGCGCAGGACGTGCCCCTGGATCTCCTTCCGCATCTTAGCGATGGCGCCCTGTGCAGCAACGCTGACCACCTGTGAGAGAGTGAAGGAAGTTATGGCCTGGACGACGGCAGCTGCGGCTGCGACCGCCACCAGTGTCCCCAGGAGATCAGGCCGTTGCTGCGCTATTACGTTGTCAATCAAGAACTTGGGCATGGCAGGAAGGGCCAGGCCGGCCAACCGGTTTACCACCATGAGCGCGAGACCGAGAGACAGGGTCTTGCGGTGCTCGCGGATCAGGGAGCCCGCTTCGGCACGCGCGTTTTGGAAGTCGATCTTGGACCGCTTTGGTTTGTCGGACATTTTAAAAGCTAATTGGAGCTGCCCATGAAGGGGAAAGAGATGCGCAACCAGGAGGAGGCGTATCCTTGACTGGAAACAGCCGTTTTATGACTGTTCCTGGCGCCAGTCCGCCTGTTTCGGGAGCCCTTCCTCCCATCGTGACCACTGCCCCTCAGCTTGATCCTGACGTTAATGGCGACCTCTCCTTGAGGCCGGTCGCCCGGGTTGTTGCCGACGGAAAGTTTCTGCTCGCCGGCGGCGAGCGGTTTCTAGCCAAGGGCGTCACCTACGGCACCTTTGTGCCGGATGCGCAGGGATACCAGTTCCCTCCACTCCGGCAGGTCGCCAACGATTTTCGGTTGATGGCGAGTCTCGGCATCAACACGGTGCGCGTCTACACGGTTCCCAGCCGGGAACTGCTGGATGAGGCTGCCAAGCACAATCTGCGCGTCATGGTTGGCCTGGCCTGGTCACAGCACGTAGCATTTTTGGACGATCGCCGGCAGGTGCACTCCATCCGCCGCGAGGTTAATAAAACCATAGCGGAGCTCGGCGATCATCCCGCCGTTCTGATGTTTGTGCTGGGAAACGAGATTCCGCCCGGCGTGGTCCGCTGGCACGGCCGCGTCCGGATCGAGCGCTTCCTCCGCCAGCTGTATCAGGAAGGTAAGGCGACGTCTCCGAAGAGCCTCTTCACCTACGGTAATTTTCCGCCCACCGAATTCCTTGATCTTTCGTTCCTGGACGTCTGTGCCTTCAATGTCTACCTCCATCGAGGTACAGATCTGCGTGCCTACCTTGCGCGACTCCAGCACGTTGCGGGCCAGCGACCGCTACTGCTCGCAGAGGCGGGAGCTGACAGCATCAGGGAAGGGGATGTAGGCCAGGCTGACATCACTGCCATCCAGATGCGGGTAGCGTTCGAGGAGGGTGCGTGCGGCGCGATCGCATTTTCGTGGACCGACGAGTGGTGGAGGGGAGGGCATACAGTCGAGGATTGGAAGTTCGGTCTGGTCGACCGAGAGCGCAGATTTAAACCCGCGGCGGCAGCTGTGTCGTCCGTGTTCGCGGAGGTCCCCTTCTCGCCAGCGGCACGAGAGTCCTGGCCACGCGTGTCGGTGGTCGTATGTGCGTACAACGCAGCCGACACGCTTGAGGACTGCTTGACGTCCCTCGAGGGCCTCGAGTACCCAGATTACGAGATCATCCTGGTCAACGACGGCTCCCTCGATCGCACAAGTGAGATAGGCCGGGGTCACCCTCTAGTGCGCGTCGTCGACACCCCTAATCGGGGCTTGGGCACCGCCCGCAACCGAGGGCTGTCAGAGGCGACCGGCACACTCGTAGCGTACACAGACGCGGACGTCAGGGTCGACCAGGACTGGCTCAAATTTCTCGTCCAACCTCTGCTTTCTACCACCGATGTGGTTGGCTCAGGGGGGCCGAACCTGGTCCCGGTCGATGATCCCCCCATGGCACAATGTATTGCTCGCGCGCCTGGCGGTCCCACTCATGTGATGCTTAACGATCGCGTCGCAGAGCACGTTCCAGGCTGCAACATGGCGTTCCGCCGTGAGGCTCTCCTCGCGATCGAGGGATTCGACCCGACCTATTTGCGTGCTGGTGACGACGTCGATGTGTGTTGGAGGTTACAGGCGCGCGGCTGGAAGATCGGATTCGCGCCCGCCGCGTTGGTGTGGCACCACCACCGATCGAGCCTCCGGTCGTACTGGAAGCAACAGGCTGGCTACGGTGAAGGTGAGACGTGGCTCATGGGCCATCATCCCGAGAAATTCCTGGATGGTCGAATGGTCTGGCGCGGAAGCATTTACAGCTCGGTTCCGTTCGTCCGGTCACTCCGTGGGACGCGGGTGAATTCTGGCGTGTGGGGCACCGCCGCCTTCCCGTCGGTCTACCGGACCGACGTGCATCCGTTCGCACACCTGCCGCACTCCATACGGTGGCAGGTGCTCTCGTTCATACTTGCTCTGACAGGTGCTGGCGCCGCCGTGAGCGGTGGCCACCCCTGGGCTGTCGCTTTGTTGTTGGGGGGCGGCCTCGTCGGGATCCTGGTGACGGCAGTGAAGAATATCACGTACGCGGTGCGGTCGGAGGTGGGTTCGATTTCATGGAACCCAATATGGTCCCGCGCTACCATAGCGTGCCTGCATTTCATCCAGCCATTCGCACGGGTACGGGGGCGCATCCGTGGCATGCTGGCTCCTCCTGAAGTGGTGCAGTCGCAGACCAAATATCAGGCCAGCCATCGGCCCTGGCCCTCGCTCGCAGACGCATGGCGGGCACTTCTCCTAATCTCGGGCAGCGTCATTGAAAATCGTTATTGGGCGGAAGGATGGACCTCGGCGGCGGATTACCTCACCCGGCTGACCACTGCGCTGCGGCGCTCACCTGCGGTACGTACCGTGGTGGTCGACGAAGGCTGGTCGGACGATCGCGATGTGAGCGTATTCGTCGGCCGCTGGGGCTGGCTGGACGTGCGCGCGCTCGTCGAGGATCACGGTTCAGGGAAATGCCTCCTGCGTCTGAGCACACACCTGCGCCCGACCACGTTCGGACTCACGGCGGCCCTGATCCTGGGGGTTCTGCTGTTGAGTGCCATCGGTGCCGGGGTTGCCTATCGGTGGCCGGTAGCGGGGGTGGCGGCCGCGCTTCTGACGGCGGCCGGCAGTGTGTTCGCTGCCTGGCGGACAGCTCAGGCCGCTACGATTGTGGGACGCGAGGCTGCCGGACTTGCCCGTGACGATGGGATGGTGACGATGCCATCGGGTCCGGCCCGAGCACCACTCATCGCGCCGACACTGCTTAGGACTTACGGATTGCGCAGCGCCATCATCTTCGCAGTCATGATTCTTGCTCTCGGTTCCGGAGCCAGGCTTCTGCGCGAGGCGGCAATCGGGGAGGTGATCGGCATCCAGAAAGGGTACGCCGGCGACTATGGTCCTGCCCTGTCGGCGTGGCTCGATACGCCAGGCGGAATTGCGATCGCGTCGAACGGAGATATCTACTTCGCAGATTCCAACAACGCGGTGGTTCGACACATTGACGCGGCCAGTCTGGTAATCACTCCGGTCGCGGGCAACCACGACATGGGAGCAGGGTTTGCTGGGGACGGCGAGCTCGCGATGCTTGCCCAGCTAAACGCTCCTGACGGCGTCGCCATCGCTCCTGATGGCGCCGTGATCATTGCGGATTCCTACAACCATCGCATCCGCCGCGTCGATCCCGATACTGGCATCATCACCACGATAGCTGGTTCTGGAAAGGATGCCTTCAGTGGCGACGGGCAGCTTGCCATCGAAGCTGCGCTCAACACGCCCGTGGCCGTGGCATGTGCGCCGAACGGTGACATCTACATCGCGGATACGATGAACAATCGGATTCGCATGATCGAACACGTGACCGGGATTATTTCCACAGTGGCTGGAGATGGTGTCGTAGCCGAGGATGGCCCGATCGGAGATGGCGGTCTTGCGGTCGCCGCCCAATTGTTCATGCCGAGCGACGTCGCGCTTGCGCCGAATGGCGACATCTATATCGCCGACATGCATCACAACCTGGTTCGTAAGGTTGACGCGCGAACGCGTGTGATCACGACAGTTGCAGGCGACGGATCGTTCGGGCACGCGGGGGACGACGGTCCAGCGCTGCGAGCAAGCCTGGCGGGACCCTCCGGTATAGCCCTGGTCCCGGATGCGGACGGGGGGATGACCATATTTATCGCCGACTACTACAACGGGTCGATCCGTTCTGTTGAGCCTGCCGGAACAATGAGGGACATCAGTGACGATGGCCGCATCGTGTTCGGTGCTCCGTCACGGATCGCGTATGCGCCTCATAAGCATTGGCTATACGTGGCGGATACGACCGAGGATCGGCTGGTCGCGCTGACGTTGCCAGGGCTGTCACGCGGGTACGACGCACCTCCAGCCGGCAAGGGGGACTAAGGTGAGGGAGCCGGATCTTAGCCCCCCGGATGGCGAGCAGCACCTACTGCCATGGGTCCTGTCTTTCCTCCGTCCTTACCATGGCCGGTTGGCGTTGTTGTCGGTTCTCCTCCTGTTTGAAGTCGGGTTGGGGGTTCTCCATCCGTGGCCGCTCGCAATAGTGCTCGACTACGTGCTGGCCGGCAGGGCGCTGCCGTCGGCCATCACAGGCTGGGTCGCGTGGATCACCCAGGGCAACCGCGTGACCATGCTCGTGATGGTCGTGGTGGCCGGGGTCGTGCTCAATCTCATCAACCAATTTGTTACGCTGCACGCGACTCAGATCCAGGTGTGGACCGGGCAGCGGCTCGTCTACGACCTACGATACAAGCTCTTCCAGCACCTTCAGTCGCTTGGCTTACACCACCATGTAACTACGAACACGGGCGACGCCGTATACCGGATCGACGTCGACGCTTACTCAATCGACAATCTCGTGATTAGCGGTCTCTTCCCGCTGGCGTCTTCGGTAGCTGCGCTTGTGGTCATGTTCGGTTTCATGGTGAAGATCGATCTCTCCATCGCTCTTCTGTCACTCTCGGTGGTGCCGTTCCTTTATCTGTCCATACGCCACTACATGCGGACCCTGTCCGGGCGGATAGACAGGGTGAAGGATCTCGAGTCAAAGCTTCAGGAGGGGCTGTACGAGGTATTCGCAGCGATGCGTCTGGTGAAGAGCTTTGGCCGCGAACCGTTTGAAGGTGCGCGCTATCGTACGGCTGGTGACGCGGTCATGAGTGCTCGCATCGACATCACGTGGCGGGAGTCCCTGTTCTCGGCGGCGGTCAGCACGATCACGATCATAGGCACGGCTCTCGTGCTCATCGTCGGAGGGATGCACGTGATCGAAGGCCGGATGTCAGTCGGAGAGCTGTTGGTCGTGATCAGCTACCTAGGCGCGGTCTACGGTCCACTCTCAGCGGTCGCACACACGAGCGGACACCTCCAGGGTGCGGTGGCGAGCGCTAGGCGTGTGCGTGCGGTCTTCGCGCTGGTGCCTGAGACCGTGTCCGCCCCGGACGCCATTTACACAGCTCCTATACGTGGCGAGATCCTGTTCGAAGGGGTCGGCTTCTGTTATCCGGACGGCACCGATGTGCTGCACGATATCACGTTCTCTGCAGAGCCAGGGGAGGTGGTCGCCTTGGTGGGTCTTACGGGAGCGGGGAAGACGACGCTCGCAAGCCTCATTCCACGCTTTTACGACGCTACTAGTGGGAGGGTACTAGTCGACGGCATCGACGTGCGGCGGTACGGCGTCCCCGCTCTGCGGGACAACATTGCCATCGTACTTCAGGATCCCATGCTCTTCCAAGGGACCGTGGCCGATAACCTGCGCTACGGCCGGCTAGATGCGACCGATGAGGATATCGAGATGGCGGCGCGAGCCGCCCATGCCCACGAGTTCATCATCAGGCTGGCGAACGGATACGATTCCGATCTCGCTGAAGCAGGCGGTGGGCTGTCGGGAGGGGAGCGCCAGCGCTTGAGTGTCGCTCGCGCCCTAGTGAAGGACGCCCCGATTCTGATCCTCGACGAGCCGACGTCGTCCCTGGACGCTATTTCAGAGGAAATCGTGTTCACTGCGCTAAAGAGGTTGCGAGCCGGGCGCACAACGATCGTCATCGCGCACCGCCTGTCTACGGTGCGGGATGCCGATCGGATTCTTGTCCTGGACGAGGGCCGCATCGTTGCTCAGGGGCGACATCCTGAGTTGCTCGAAAGCAGTGTTCTATATGGGCGCATGTGCGCGCGGCTTTCAGTAGGCAAGTCCCTCGACGATCCAGAGAGCATCGACGAGCTTATCCAGGCAGCCCGCCGTTGAAGATCGTGGTGGCGGGGATCATCGCGCGCTATCCCTTTGGTGGCGTCACATGGTGTTCGCTGATGTATTTGCTTGGCCTGCGTGAGCTCGGACACGAGGTTTTCTACGTCGAGGACACTGGGGAGTGCGTCTACGATCCGATCCAGAACGCTCGCTCTCTCGACCCCGCCTACGGCATCTCTTATATCAACGACGCGCTAGCACCATTCGGTCTCGGCGACCGGTGGGCGTTCGTCAATTACGATGGGACATACCATGGGCAGAGTGTGGCCGAGGTGCGCCGCTATTGTGCTGACGCTGATCTTTTCCTCAACCTCTCGGGCGGTTCATGGTTCTGGCGCGACGAGTATTCCCTCATCCCCCACAAGGCGTTTATCGATTCGGATCCGGCGTTTACTCAGCTCGCCATCGCGAAGGCTGAACCGTGGTACGTCGAATTCTTCCAGGCCTTCGACCGATTGTTCACGTTCGGCGCGAACATCGGCACCGACGAATCGCCCGTTCCTACAGGGAAGTTCACGTGGCACAAAACTTGGCAGCCGGTGACTCTCGCGGAGTGGCAGACGACGGTGAGGCCACGCGATCAATTTACGTCCGTGCTGACGTGGCGGACCGAAAGTTTCACGGATGTGGACGGCAACAAGGATCAGGAATTCCTAAAATACCTGAAACTCCCATCCCGCACGAGCCAAGCATTCGAGCTCGCAATCAATGGGCCCCAGGAGATGTTGGACCGGCATGGGTGGAACACGATCGATGCCATGAAGGTCTCGCGCACACCATGGGAATACCGACACTTCATTCAGGGGTCGAAAGCCGAATTCGGTGTCGCGAAGCACACCTATGTCACGTCCCGGAGTGGGTGGTTCAGCGACCGTACGGAGTGCTACCTGGCCTCTGGCCGCCCGGCGCTGGTCCAGGATACCGGGTGGACGGCGCACCTGCCGCACGGCGAGGGGCTGCTCGCGTTTACGACGTTGGACGAGGCGGTCGCCGGCATCGATCGCATTAACAGCGATTACGACCGGCACGCCTGTCGTGCGGAGGAGATCGCTCGCGAGTATTTTGACGCTTCGCGAGTTCTCTCCAAGCTCGTCGAGGAGGCGTGCAGTTGAGCGAGCGTGCCCTGCGGATTGCCCATGTCGGTCCCGTCGCCACGTCGATACCACCCCCAAAATCGGGATCGGTCGAGGTCATGACGTCGTTGCTGACCGAGGGTCTAGTCGCCTGCGGTCACGATGTGACGCTTTTCGCGACTGCCGACTCCGCTACCAGTGCACGGCTACACGCGATCTATCCGCAGGGCTATTGGCACGATGAGGACATGTGGCCGTGGGAGCTTTACGAGATGTTGAATCTAGGTGCGGCGGTGGAGCGCGCCCGTGACTTCGACATAATCCACTACGAGGCTGCGTACTACCCTATGGCGATGGCGTTTGCTCGACTCTCTCCTACACCGATCGTTCAGACTCTCCACCACGCACCTACGTCGGCGGAGACTCGGTTGTGGTCACGCTACCCCGAGGCGCCCTTCGTCGCGATATCCGATGAGCAGGCGCGGATGCTTGATGGCGCTCGCGTCGTGGGCGTGGTGCTGCACGGGATCGACACCGAGGCGTTCACGTTCAAGGCAGAACCCGATGACTACCTGCTGTTTATAGGGCGCTTTACCGAGGGGAAGGGGGTAATGCAGGCGATAGAAGTGGCCGAGCGAGCGGGGATGCGCTTGATCATGGCGGCGGCGGAGGAGCCCTACTACCACGAACACGTTGCTCCCCACGTGGACGGAGAACGGGTCATCTATTTCGGTGAGGCTGACCACGCCGCTAAGGTCGATCTCTATGGTGGCGCGCGCGCTCTCCTCTACCCCATTCAGGAGCCCGAGCCATTCGGTCTCGTCCTGGCAGAGGCGATGGCATGCGGGACACCGGTGGCCGCACTCGACAGGGGCGCAGTCCGCGAAGTCGTTGATGACGGCGTGACGGGGATCGTGTTCTCTGATCTCGAACAGATGGTTGCTGGGCTCGGCAGGACCCTCTCGCTCGACCGGAGTGCGGTGTGTGAACGTGCTGTCGCTCGTTTTGGTGTGCGGCGGATGGTGGACGAGTACGTTGAGGTGTACCGTCGGCTAGTGGTCGCGGAATGATGGACCGGCGGCAGGGAGGGGGCGAAGTGACGGCACTCACTGGTCGCACAATTCTCGCCGTGTTCGCTCATCCCGACGACGAGTCGATCGCTTGTGGTGGGACACTGGCGCGGGCGGCCGATGCGGGCGCCAGGGTTGTGCTGATGTGCGCCTCACACGGCACGCTCGGATCGGTCAGCGATACGTTGCTCCTGGTGGACGGGGATCTCAGTGCCACGCGTGCTCAGGAACTTTCCGCTGCGGCATGCGCGCTAGGTCTCTCCGAGGTGGAACTGCTCGATCATGCGGATGGGTACCTGCGATGGAACGCGCCTGCCTTCGACGACGACCTCATCACAGCTCTGCGGCGGTACCGACCGGATGCGGTCATCACATTCGACACCGACGGTCTTTACTGGCACGGCGACCACATAGGAGTTCACGAGCGCACGACGGGCGCGGTGGCGGCGTTGGGTGGGGCAGCGCCACCGCTCTACTACGTCACGATGCCACATGGCGCTATGCGGGGCCTCGTAGAGTCGGCGCGAGCGAGGGTCGGACCGCTGGCGGACAATACCTTTTGGGGTATCGTTCCCGATGCATTCGGCAGTGCGAGCGAGCCGCCCACATTCACGGTCGACGTGCGTGACTGGGTGGACCAGAAGCTCACTGCCATTCGGTGCCACCGTACCCAGGTGGGCCCGCGCAGTCCCTTTGCGATGATCGACGGTGCGGACGCACGGCGTTGGCTCGGATTAGAGCTGTTTCGGCGGTCGCAACTCGAGGCGTCCGGCCCTGACCTCCTCGAGTCGCTCGCCGAGCGGGCAGCCAACTCATGAGGTTGTCGACTCTCGATATCCTTCGCTGTCCCTACTGTGGGGGACGGTTGGAGCTGGTCGAATCGCTCCCGCACGACCAGCGTGGCCTCTCTCTCGTAAGCGGCATCTTGGGTTGTAACTGCTGCACCTTTCCTGTCGTTTCTGCCATTCCAATCATGCATCTGGAGCCGTGGGCAGTGGCCGCACGCGAGGCCCTGGAGGCTGATCGGGCGGAGGAGGCAGAACGTATTCTTCTCGCACCCGGTGAGGAGCGATTGGGGAAGCGCTTCCAAGAGCTCGCCGCGATCCCTACTTCCAGCTATCGCGAGCTGGTAGATGCCCTGGGACCCGCCTTTGAGGGGGGATATTTTCTCTACCGGTTTTCGGATCCGACCTACGTCGTGGCCCGCGCCGTAATAGAGGCTGTGGCCGGGACGGTGCTCTCAGGAGGCGGTCGCGCTATCGACGTGTGCGGCGGCTCAGGGCACCTGACGCGATCCCTCCTCGGGCTCTCGACCAAAGACCCGATTATTGCCGACCTATACTTTGCCAAGCTCTGGCTCGCTCGACGGTTCATGGCTCCGACGTGCGAGCCCGTGTGCTGTGACGCCAACGAGCCACTCCCCTTCGCGCGCGGATCGTTTGACTTCGCCGTTTGCTCTGATGTCTTTCACTACATCTGGATGAAGCGGCAACTCGTGGGCGAGCTTGCCCGCCTCGTTGAGCATTCGGGGCCGGGGGCCGTGGTGATCAGCCACATGCACAACCAGCGCGAATGGAGCCCTTCGTTTGGTCAGCCGCTACCACCAGGTGGTTATCGCGATCTGTTTGAAACTCTTAGCCCAAAACTTTTCGCCGAGAGCGGCTTTTTGGCCGATGTAATCGCAGGGGGGCCGCTTGACCTGTCCCGGCTAGACGACGACGCGACCCTGGACGCCGATTCAGCGCTTACCATCGTTGCAAGTCGTCATGAAGAGGTGTTCCGGGCTCATCCCATCGCGGTGCCGTCTGGGGCTGATGGGGAACTCCGGTTGAACCCCCTGTATGCCAGTGAGGTAGACGGCGACCAGGTGCGACTCAGCCTCCGCTTTCCGTCCCAGGAATACGAGGATGAATATGGGGCCTGCCGCCGCTATCTACCTGACCAGGCCGTGATGGATCGCGACGTATGGGATGCTCTACTACGGGGTCAATGGTCAGCCGAAGCATTGGACCTTTTACGCCGCCGTGTCGTCCTGGACTTGCCCGAACGCTACTACTGAGGAGAGATCATGAGCGAGTCACTGGCGCTCTGTGAGGGGGTAGACGTCGTGCTTATGATTCTTCAGGGATTCGATTCCTTCTTCGTAGGAGGAGACCCCAATCAAGCTCTAGGATGGTGCTCTTGCTCGCCAGCACCAACGGTCGTCGTCGATCAGGAGGGCTCGGATGGTTTGGGAGGGGTCCATGGACGCTCGGATAGGAGAGGGGCGGGAGAGCTGCGCGGCAACGACCCAGCGTTTAATGGTATAACGCTCCGGAGCGCGCCACCAAGGGCGATCTTACCGCTCAGTCTTCCGCGCGGGGCTGCCGGCGTAGGTCCTTAACCTGCGCACGGCGCCTCTTCTCGTCTAACCGCTTCCTCTTTTCGCGGCCTGGTATCCGGGTCGATACGCGTGGCCTCCGTCTCGAGTTCCGCTTTTCGAGCTTCTTGCGTAGTCGTTCAAGGGCGATGGCTCTGTTACGGTGTTGACTTCTCTCGTTCCGCGACGCGGCCCGCACACCGGTCGGCTCGTGGACCATCCGGACACCGCTGTCCGTGGTGTTCTGATGTTGTCCGCCCTTCCCGCCAGAGCGGAAGGTGTCGACCCTGCATTGCTTCAGTAGGGCCTCATCCGATGCCGGGATCGGAAAGAGATCCGATGTTGTGCATGGTTGGTTCATTTCTCTGATATATTGGTGGCGCCCCAAGTTCTGCGCACCTGGGCTCTCGGAACGGCATTCCTGCCTGGGGTACATCCAGCACGCTCACTCTCGACCGGACACTCCATAGATGACCTTAGAGAGCCCTGATAAGCAGCCAGGGGCACGCATTCTCTTAGTGATGGCGTGCCTGGTTGTAATCGTGGCCGGTCTCAGGGTGGCGGCCCCTATCTTGGTGCCGTTCGTGTTGGCGCTGTTCATCGCGGTGGTATCGATGCCGCTGATGTTCGGCATGCGTAGGAAGGGCATCCCAGCGCCTCTGGCCATCTTCTTCACGGTCTTGTTCGATGCCCTGATTTTCGGTCTGATGGTCGTGCTCGTAGTGACTTCTCTGGGTGACCTCAACGAGAGGCTCCCCTTTTACGCCGACACCGTGGAAGCGATATATCAGGGGTGGCTGCTGCAGTTGCAGGAACGTGGCATCCCCGCAGGCGCGTACCTGACGTTCGACCTCTTCGACCCGGCCCTCATCTTCACGTTCTTGGGGGGGCTTCTGCAGCATTTGGCAGGGGTGCTGGCCCTCTGGTTCCTAGTGGGGATCATCATCGTCTTCATCCTCGGCGAGGCCACCATCTTTCCCTTCAAGTTCCAGGCTATCCTGGGAGGGGGCCGTCGACGAGGCCGGGTTCGTGTCACGCGGGTGGCGGAGGAGGTGCAGGCGTACCTCTGGATCAAGTTCCAGGTATCACTTGTACGCGGGATTTGTGTTGGCGTCATGTGTTGGCTGGCCAGCCTCGACTTCCCCCTCCTGTTGGGGCTGATCGCCTTCATGCTGAGCTTCGTCCCCACGATCGGGTCGATCATTGCTGCAGTGCCTGGCATCGTGCTGGCCTTGATCCTCCACGGGGAAATCTCGGCGCTGGTCGTAGCAACGGGATATTTGTTTATCGACATGGGCTTCGGGAACATTTTGGAGCCCAACATCATGGGCCGGAGAGTGGGCCTCTCTACCCTGGTCGTTGTGCTCTCGTTGCTCTTCTGGGGGTGGGTGTGGGGGCCCATAGGAGCGCTCCTTTCCGTGCCCCTGACGATGGTGCTCAAGATCGGAGTGCAAAACGTGCCGGATCTGCACTGGATCGCGGTGCTTCTCGACAACAAGGTGCCCGCGTATGTACCCGAGGTGGTTGCCCGGGCCACGGCAGTGCCGCCTGAGGTAGATCCCCAGGCTGAGCACGGGGCGGGCTGACGGCCGTGCCCAAGGTCATCTTCCAGGCGTTGCCCGATGACGCCCGCCTGTGGGTGTTCGGCGGCGAGCGTGCCCTGGCAGCAGAAGAGCAGGTCGTACTTCTCACGGAGGTGGACCGGTTCCTGGAGAACTGGGCTGCACACGGCAGCCCTCTCACGTGTGCGCGGGATATGCTCGAAGAGCGCTTCCTGATGGTGGGCGTGGACGATGCGAGCGTACCCCCGTCCGGCTGCTCGATCGACGCGATGGTGCGGGTGCTAAGCTCTCTCGAGGAGGTCATGGGGGTAGCGCTCGTAGCCCACGGCGCAATCTTTTACCGGTCTTCTGCGGGAGAGGTGATACGGGTAGGCCGGACCGAGTTCCGCCGGTTGGCGGAGGAGGGGATCGTGGGACCTACCACTGCAGTCTTCGACACGACCCTGACCCGGGTCGGACGCCTCAGGGACGGAGGGTGGGAGCGTCCCGCCGGTGAGACATGGCATGGGCAGGCCTTTTTCCGCCCGATTCGCCCGGGCTGATTACGGCGTTCCCTTAGAGGTGACCGCCCCGAAATATCTCTGAGCACCGCTTGCGGATGCACAGGTTCCACGGGGATTTTCCAAGACTGCGCCCGGGCATTCCGGCCCGATCGCTTCGCCCCCCACAGGAGACGCCATGCCAGTCGCCCCGGGTTCCGACTTTGAGCGGCGTGCACTGCGTGAGCGCATCCAGGGGTTGGTGGCGACCGAGGATCTGGCTTCCCTTCAGGCCCTCCTCCCTCAGCTCCATCCTAGTGATGTCGGTGACGTGCTTGCCTCGCTCGACGAGGAAAAGCGGGTGGCGCTCATCAAGGCACTTCCTGTTGAGCTGGCATCCGAGGCCCTTGCCGAGATGGAGGAGGACGAAGAGCGGGGGGACATTCTCGCGGCGCTTGCTCCCGAGCATGGTGCTGGGCTGCTCCAGGAACTCGAGGACGACGACGCCGCTGATCTGATCGCGGAGCTCGAACCGCACGAGCGGAAGCTCATCCTCGATCGGCTCCCCGCGGACGAGGCCGGTGAGATCCGCGACCTGCTCCGCTTCTCGGAGGAAACGGCCGGCCGGCTGATGACCACTTCATTGGTGGCCGTCAGCGCCGACATTTCGGCAGAGGAGGCGATTGCCGAAGTGCGGCGACAGGGCCGCGAGGTGGAGGACTTCTACAACGTTTTCGTGGTGGATCAGCACCATGTGCTCCAGGGGACCGTGCCCCTAGACGACCTGATCCTGTCGAATCCCGCTACTCCGGTGGCTACTCTGGTGCGACCCAGCGACGCAAGGGTCCTCCCCGACGTGGACCAGGAGGAGGTGGGGCGGCTCATGTCTCGCTACAACATGGTGAACATCCCCGTCGTGGACTCCACCGGGGTGCTCATCGGCCGCATCACCTTCGACGATGTGATCGACGTGATGGAGGCGGAACAGACTGAGGACCTGTTGCTCATGGCGGGCGTCTCGGACGAAGAAGAGATCCGAGGAGACTGGCAAGTGGCGGTGCGGGCACGTCTTCCCTGGCTAGCGGTCAATCTGATTACCGCCTTCATGGCTGCGTCGGTTGTGCTCGTATTCGGGAAGATCATCGAATCACTTTGGTTCATGGCTGCGATCATGCCCATCGTCGCAGGAATGGGCGGAAACTCGGGCACACAATCTCTGGCCGTGACGGTGCGCCGCATAGCGGTCACGCAGGGATCCCTGGAACGCCGTTTCGATGCTGTCGGCAAGGAGGCTCTGGTGGGCCTCATGAATGGGTTCGCCCTGGGGATGCTTGCCTTCGCGATTGCGTGGATCGCGGTTCTGACGTTCCCGGACGTAAGCTCCCACCTCCCCTGGGTGGTGCTGATGGCATTGTGGGGCAACATCATAGTCGGATCCTCGATGGGCGCGATCATTCCTACCACCCTCCACCGCTTGGGGATAGATCCAGCGATCGCCTCGTCTGTGTTCTTGACCACGTTCACTGACATGATCGGGTTCGTGCTCCTGCTAGGCCTGGCTTCGGTCCTACTTCGCTGACATGATCGCGGCTGAAGAGGAGGAGCGGTTCACGGGTGCCTACGTGGTGCCGCTCTCGCTCTTCGCCAGCGCCACCGCGATGATCACCTCGGTCCTCTTACATTGCCAGCGAATGGCTCTTCGGGGCTGGTGCTGTCCCTGACTCTGTTCGTGCTTGTATTCTTCATGCCGACTCACTGGGAATCCGCTGCATCATGCACGGGGCATCAGGCCGCATGAGATGGATAGGTGACAGGTTCGGTGATGTCCCCCCCTGATCGAGTGCGCTCGGTCATACGCTACGCTGCACGAAATGAGGCACGCCATGGAAAAGGTTTTAGGAGCTACAAGGAGCCGGTGTTCTTCTGACGGGGGTGCTCCCATCCGGGGCGTCCTCCTGGACGCAGGTAATACTCTGGTGTTCGTGGATTCGCGACGGGTCGTGCCAGTTCTCCTCGCGGCAGGGGCCGACGCCGCTGAGGCGCTCTACCACGAGGCCGAACGGGACGCCAGGCTGGTGCTCTCGCTTGCCCGGGGGCAGGGGGTCACTGGCCACGAGGACCAATTCTGGCGGGACTACTTCGGCACTATCCTACGGCGCGTGGGCGTACCCGACGCGCGTAAGGCCCAGGTAAGCGAGACCCTCCGCCGGATGCACCTTGAGGACCACCTCTGGACCCACGTACAGGAGGGGACGGTGGATGCGCTTGTCCGCCTGCGAGAAATGCAATGCCGCCTTGGTGTTGTTTCGAACGCCGACGGTCGAGTAGAGGCGCTTCTGCACCGCCTCGGTCTCGCCGAGTTGGTGGACTTCGTGATCGACTCCCACGTGGTTGGGGTGTCCAAGCCAGACCCGAGCATCTTTAGGATGGGATCCGATCGGCTAGGGCTGGAGCCGGAGGAGTGCTTGTACGTGGGAGACCTCTATGAGATCGACGTCTTGGGGGCGCGTGCTGCCGGGCTCCAGCCGCTGCTGCTGGACCCGTTCGGGCGTTTGGCGCAGTGGGACGACGTGGAGCGTATCGCGTCTGTGGCTGAACTGCCCGAATGGCTGGCGTCTCGTGTAAGTCGGGGTCGCCCAGGACAGGGTGACGGTACGCCTGGGGGTGGGTAATTTATACCCATGAGCGAAGACAATACGAAGATCCGGGGGCTCGTGGCCAAGCCGGGGCTGGATGGGCATGATCGCGGCCGAGTTTCGGGATGAGGGCTTCGAGGTGATCTATACAGGGCTCCACCAGACTCCTGATATGGTGGAGAGCACCACAGGGCACGGGCATGAAGTGGGCCGCTCCTCCTTCCTCATAAAGAACTCCACATGCAGTGCTCCAAAGCATGATCCTGTAGGTCGTTATGGTCTTTCCCACGATGATCGCGAGCATCCCCGCCAGAC
>Ga0114999_10003799_pt1 | contig 18677 bp, 21 predicted proteins | sample ArcticOcean_MG_C_3_FD_89820 | JGI IMG/M metagenome (GOLD analysis project Ga0114999, IMG submission 89820) | Marine microbial communities from western Arctic Ocean - ArcticOcean_MG_CB8_126 | ecosystem: Environmental > Aquatic > Marine > Oceanic | place: Arctic Ocean: Canada Basin | collected...
GCTGGCGGGATCGGTGCTGTTGGCGTAGATTTCTGTGCAGAATATTTTATAATTTTATTAATAACAATAGATAATATTTCCTTATTTGAATTGACCAATGTTGAGGAAGCCGAAGGAACAAAATTGTTAATAATTTCATCAAACATATTTTTAACTTGTTGATGGTCATGTTGGTCTAAATTTTGGAACACACCTTGTTCATATAAAATATTCCAGAGAGTAGCCTTATTTTTAGAATTTTTAAAAATTTCGGACATTATTATTTATAGTTCAGTGATTTGTCTTAAAGTATTTTATCCTTAAAGTATTTTGTATTAAATGTCGGGATTAAAAAGTATTTTGCGATAATCTTTCATAAAGCTGTCTGTAATTTTTCGTTTTTTATAATATTCGGGAGTATGGTTATCCTTTAAAAGATTTATAATAAAATACAAAACATACATGCCGCATTCTGTGTTACTATTTTGGTGACGAAAAGGATAGTTTTCTGAAATATTCAATTCCATACCAATTTCCCTCCCCTGTTGTTGGATTCTTTTAGTCAATTCAGTAATTGGTTTTGGCATGGTATCACCATTACTGTCAAAATAAAATATATAATTTCTATGCAGGTTTATAAATAGGGCTACCCAATGTGAACCGTCTTTATAGTGCGGGTCTAAATTAAATACCATACCTATTTTATTAATGCCCTTGGTTATATAGGTTTGTAAACTAAAGCGACACAAGTCTTCCCAAACGCAAGTGCCGTGTGATTTTTGACTGTCAAAATCAATCGGTGATGGACCAATAAATGCAAAGCATGGATATATTTTTTCGTATTGTTTCATGACAAGGTTAATATCTGTACTATTTAACCATTCAAATGGATTTTTTTTTGTCCATTTAGATGACGGGGCGAAGGTATAGGATAAAAGGGTATCATCAAGATGTGACTTTACAAATTGTTGGTTTAACCAACAACGTTCGGATTTACAAATATTTTGCAAACGAAATTTTAGTGCTGTCCATATTTCCTTAGCATCATTTGTTTTTATAAGGTCATCAGGGTGCCTTTGTCCCCAAGCTACTTTTAATTTATGCAGTGATTCGTCATTATAACATGTATAATTTTTACTATTTAAGTTTGGAGCACAGTTAGATTTTTTTGTATAAGGAGTGATAATCTGTTTAGATTTAGATTTTTTTGAACGCGAGTGTTTTTTTGTTTTTCGTTTGGATTTATAATAAGATTTTCGTCGTGGTTTAACATCTCGCAATGAATGTTTTTTTTTTATACCCATTAATCTTAATATAGATTTATATTTTATTTATTTATTTTTTAATCCTTTCCGTTTAAATTTGGAGTCTTTAATATTAATTATTTTTTTTGTTGGAATGATTTGGCGTTCTGTTTTTTTATTTTTAACAATAACAAAATCATCTAACGTTTTAGGCTGACTTATAGGTGTATTAATCAATAACTGATTGGCAGATTGTGTATTTTCTTCATTAGTTTTTGAAGAGGATGTGTCTTTTTTTTTATAATCATTATATTCTTCCTGTATGATGTCTTTTTTATCAAGAAATTCAAAATAAGATATTAAACTGTCTGTGTATTGTCCAAACACAACTTGTGTTTCTTTATTAGGAAATTTATCCTTAAACATCTCTTTAGTAAGTGATAGTATGCGTTTTTTATAAAATTTATGTTTTTCTTTTTGCTCATCAACATTTTTCGTATCAGCGAGTTTTTGATTATAATTATCATAATGTTGAGGGTTCATTAAACATTTTAATGTAATAGCATTAATATCCATTACATTAGAGTATTATTAAAATAGGGAGGAATTTCCTTCAAACCCTCTTTTATTATTTTTCATTGATGTTTTTTAATTGACATCGTGTATTATTATTAAAAATTTCCTGTCCCAATTTACATGGGTTAGGATTAAAAGTGCCTAAATCAGGATTTGTAAATAATCCAGGGAATGGTTGATTAACTGCGTTGCCATTGTTAATTATATTAATATACATATCGCTAGTAGTGTCGGGAATAAAATGTGCTTGATCAGCATTCTGTAAAGCAAAATTTATATTTTTAAGTTCTGATTCGACATTTATTTTAGAAGAATATCCTGCCCAGGGGGCTTCAGCCGTTCCAGGATTAAATACGGTAGAATTATTATATGTCGCAAGTTGTTGTATTTTTTCTGTAGCAACTGCCCGTCGGTCTAATATAGGTAATAGCGAATACTTTGTTGAAATAGGGCGTGATGAAAATTGTGGTTGCAAGTCATTAGATGGAACATTTCTAGAACTGATACGTTTATTTAATTGTTCTTCTCGATCGTTTACGCCAAGATTACAAAAATATACTCCGTTCATTAATATAGTTAATATAGAAAAAAAATGGGCAACAAAAATTCATCCTTTATAAAATCTATGTTTTATAAATAACCTAAAAAAGATGAAAGATATAGTACATGTGTGGTATTTTTGCTTTAATAAATAACAGGTTTACACTAACAGACAAATCTAAACCAACAATAGAAGACTGTTTTTCAAAGGGTTCACGACGTGGTCCAGAAAATTCATTTAAAATAAACTTACCACTTAATATCCTACTGGGTTTCCATCGTTTGGCTATAAATGGATTAGACCATATATCAGACCAACCCATCACACATAATAATGTAACCCTGATATGCAATGGTGAAATTTATAATTATAGAGAGCTATATGCATCAAACAATATAGTCGGCACAACCGAATCAGACTGTGAGGTGATTATACATTTGTATATTAAATATGGTATTGAATACACATTAGGTCTATTAGATGGTGTATTTGCCTTTATTTTAGTAGATTTTTCCTCAACGGAGAGTGACCCACAAATTATTGTGGCAAGAGACCCATATGGGGTTAGACCACTGTATCAGTTATCAAAATCAGATGATAACCATAAGTTAGGGGTCCATGATAATAACAATATTATTACTGAAGATATTATTGGATTTGCATCGGAGATTAAGGAATTAATACCTCTATTTAATAATGGAAAATTAATATATCAGGAACAGACAGGGACACTGGTTCAGCACAGGAACCGCCCCCACAGCAGCAACAAAATGAACATTACACAATTTGAACCTGGGTCTTATACAGTATTAACTCATAGTTGGCTTGCCGATGCCAGATGGAGATTTAAAACAATAAACAAAAAATTCAGCAGTTTTGGTTTTGGCTGTTCTAATACAATAATTAGTTTATTTGATTCGCCCCGCGAGGTTTATATGGAAAAGGTATATGAACAAATACGGTATTATTTTTGTAAAGCAGTTGAGAAACGTGTGGATAATACAGACAGACCAGTGGCATGTTTATTGTCTGGGGGTCTAGACAGTAGTTTGGTTACTGCATTAGCATGTAAATATTCTAAACAGACATTGGAAACATATAGCATTGGACTGGAAGGGTCAGAAGATTTGGAGAATGCTAAAAAGGTTGCCCAATATTTAGGAACCAATCATACATCGGTTGTTATTTCAGAGGACGAATTTTTTGCGGCGATCCCAGAAGTTATTTATCACATAGAGAGTTACGACACAACAACGGTTAGGGCGAGTGTTGGAAATTATTTAGTAGGAAAATATATTTCTGAAAACAGTCAGTCCAAGGTTATATTAAATGGAGACGGCGCGGATGAGTTAATGGGCGGTTATTTGTATTTTCATGAGGCACCCGGAACAATAGAGGTAGATGTTGAATGTAGGCGTTTATTAACAGACATTCATATGTATGATGTGTTAAGGTCGGACAAATGTATTTCATCACATGGATTAGAACCACGCACACCCTTTTTAGATCGTGAGTGGGTGCAGTATTATTTGTCTATTCCTGTAGGATTACGAGACCACAATGCGACAGAATCCATAGAGAAATGTTTGATTCGCACGGCGTTTAAGGGTCAAGATATATTGCCCACAGAGATTTTATGGCGAAGAAAGGAGGCCTTTAGTGATGGTGTAAGTTCGCATGCGAAACCGTGGTATGAAGTAATCCAAGAAAGGGTTAGTGAGTTAAAAGAGATGGGTGAACCTCTTTTAACGCAAAAAAAGTATTCGCATTTACCCCCGAAAACAGACGAGCAGTTGTATTATAGGAATATATATGAGCATTATTATCCAAATCAAGGGGAATTGTTGCCCTATTTTTGGATGCCGAAATTTGTGGACGCGGAGGATGCCAGTGCCCGAACTTTAGATATTTATAAAATCTAATATATATATAATGACAATAAACGCATCTCAAAAAGCGGAGATTATTAAATGTCTAGAAGGATGTGATGAATGTTCAAGAAAAATTAAAGAAATGTTAATAACCGATGCTTCCGAAGAAGAAAAGGATTCGTGGGGAGACATCGATGAACATTTGAAGAAACCTGAGTCGATGACCGAACTTATAAGGAGGCGTGGGGAAGGTCTATCGAAAAGACAAAAAAATGCACCAAAAATTAAAAGAAGAATGGCAAAGGTAATTACTAATAAGCCGTCATCAGAATGGGACGATAGTGCTGCCAGTAAACGGCGAGTTGCTGAAAGGTTGGGGAAAGTTGAGTCAAAACCCCCAACCAACAGTAAAAAGAAAACGGAACCTAAATGGATGAAAAATGTATTTGATGTAGATTCAAATGCCAAAGGCATACGAAGAACAAAAAGTAAACGCAAGAAGAAAAGCAAGAAGAAAAGCAAGAAGAAAAAGGGATTTCTAAGTTTCAACAATTAAAACAATTTTATTCATATAAAATTATCCAAGAATTAACTGCAAGGCTTTTTCGCATGCTTCCTGTTCAGCTTTCTTTTTAATTTTATGAAGCCCAGAACCCAGTAAAATAAAAACTTTTTCATTGCTAAGAAAGCTCTTATGAATTGTTTCAAAGGAACCAAATTTATCAAAATGCACTGCTGACGTAGGTGTCATTTTCCAGATGGGTTGTCCTAAACATAGATAAACCCCCATTTTATAGCCTTCGTCAAGGTCATGCGAAATTTCCAGATAATCAGGCGTTGTCTTGAACTCTTTTTGAATGCATACTTGTAGTTGATTTTTATAATTATCGTTTGTGCCGATTAGCTTTATCCAATCCACGTGTTTCTCAAAGATAGATTCTAGAAATATTTGTGACATCTGGAACCCAGGTCCAGTAACAAAGAGTGTTTCAAACCATTTGTCATCATCATGAATTGTGATTTTATTAAAATCAAGAAAAAGGGCTCCCAAAAAGGCTTCAAATAAACAGCCTAATTTTTTAAGATTAGTCCGGGTATTTTTTTCTTCAGCGTGTTTAGACATAATATACCATTTATTTAATTTCATTTCATAAGCAAGGCGGCCAATATGTTCGTTTTTAACAAGTGCTATTTTTTTTTCGGTCATAAACCCTTCGTCTGCTTTAGGAAATCGTCGGTATAAATAATATTTTGTAATACATTCTAAAACGCCGTCACCAATAAATTCCAGGCGTTCATTTGACTTTGTTTTGAGAGGTAAACAATCATGTGGTTGTTCGGAGATTTCAATATTTGCTTGTTTATTTTCTAATTCAGGTCGTTTTACATAAGATCTGTGAATAAAAGCTCGCTTATACAAATTCAAATTATTTACTTTAGCCGTAATTCCATAATTACTAAGAATAGATTGAACTTCGTTCAATGTAATCTCTTTATTGTTTGGATTATATGGGTCAAACAGCATTTCGTTATTGTCTATTGTAAAATCCCCATCTTGTAGAATATTTTTAGGAAAAGGCGCCATTAAATAATATAATAACAGAACTTTATATTTTTTTGTTACATTATTATATAATGGTATTAATGAATGCAGGAAAGAAAGCCCGCCACGCGGCGTCAATTTCAAACAGTACAAAAATTTATGGTATAATGGGGGGAAATGTTACGTCAGTAGGAAGACGCGCGTCGATACAATCTGCATATAACAGAGCTCCCACGAACTCTGGTATTCCTGGAATTTATGACTTTTACCCGCGCCCAACGGGTCCTAATAGAACCAAAAACATATCACGCAATGCTTATATGTATATGGAGCGCAAGAAGATGTTGTCTGTTAACCCTGTTACGGGAAGAATTGGTTGGAAGCCGCCGTCGCGCGCATAAAATTTTATTTAAAATTATATTCCTTACTTAATATATAATGAAAAACGGTTATCGTAGTCATCGCGGAAGATCAGCAATTGCTAGAAAAGTAATATTTAGTGCAACCGGTAAAACCGACGGTATGATGCCACAAGGAACATCTAATTTGGTATTAATTAATGGCAAAAAGGTTAAACAGCAACCACAGAGGTGGGGTGGAGGTGATAAAAAGGGAGGTTCAGCTCCATCGGCAACAGGACAAATGCGGTCATTTGCACAGCGTAATGTTATTTCTGCAAAGGCCAAGAGACCGAACCTATTATTTATTATGAAATCACGTTATCATTTACCTGGATTTCAGCGTGGACGCAGAGGTTAATAATAATTTAATAATTACTTAAAATTATTATTAAATATAAAGTTAATGCTTATTAAAATAGATAATAGGGAAGGTGATCTGCATAAAATATTAAAGGAGGAGTGTGTTGGTTCTAATCATACTATCGAAATAGTAAGATTAGATTTAGGAGATATAATAATCTGTGATAATTTAGGAAATGAAAAGTTAATTATTGAGAGAAAAACAGTAAATGATCTGGTTTCTAGTATAAAAGACGGGCGTTATGCAGAACAATCCTTTAGGTTAAATGAATGCGACATGCATAATCATAATATTATTTATCTAATCGAGGGAAATATAAATAGACCTCATGATAAAAGATTTAATAAAAAAACGTTATTATCCTCTTTTATTACAATCAGCTATTTTAAGGGGTTTTCTCTCATGAAAACTATTTCTATACAAGAAACTTCGACATTGATAGTGCAATATGCCAATAAAATAGAAAAGGAGACAGGTAAGTGTGGTTATTATGATAAAGATAAGGGCAATGGTGAAATAAAATTGGATTATTCCAGTGTTGTAAAACGTGCTAAAAAAGCTAACATCACAGAAAATAATATAGGTGCAATTATGTTGTCGCAAATTCCAGGGATTAGTTCTGCAGCTGCAGCTAAAATTATGGAAAAGTTTAATACTATAAAAAATTTAATAGCATGTGTAGAGAAGGATCCTGTATGTTTAGATAATATTATGTTGGATATAAAGGGTGGGACCAAGCAGCGAAGAATGAGTAAAACTGCCGTAGTAAATATTAAAAAATATCTCCTTCAATAATAATGAATGCAAATGAACTATATAAAAATTTAGGAATAGCCGTAATTGTAATTATAGCAATAGCTGTTGTATTAAAGGGTTTTAATTATCAGAAAAAGATTGTAGAAGGTCTTACAAGTAGTAACAGCCCAACAGGTGACGCAAAAATAACTTCTACTTTAGCGATAATAGAGAAATTAATAGCAGCAGAGGATACAGCGGCTGAGAAGAGTGACGATGGTACATTATCAACCGAAGATTTTTTAGCAGATTTCGAAGAGTTAATTTCCATTGAAATTATTTATATATTGAGGGGAATGAGCGACAAGATTTTAAATATGGAAATCCCACCCACGACGTCGACTGTAGAGACCGATGATTCGAAGGCAGCCTGGATTATTATTGAAAGATTAAACGATTTAAATAAACTTAGGGGAACACTCGCAGATGCATCAAAATCATGGGATGATATGAAAGGCAACGTATCGGACGGAGGCACAGGGATTACTAGCAGTACCAGTAGCAGCATGGCCGCAGCGAGTGCCAAGGCGAGCGACCTGAGCGAGTCAGCTAAGAGCGAGGCGAGCGACCTGAGCAGCAAGGCATCATCGCTTAAATTCTGGTAAATAATTGACAATTAATCATCTGCAACTTGTAGATATACCTCATCGCCAGCATATTTTCCCTCATCAATTAATTTTTGTGTGTAGTCCTGTCCACCCCAATTAACATCCATTGGGTTTGGACTGCTGGAATCTTTATTATCATGGAACATTTTGTCTATAGGAGTATCTAATCCTATATATTGATTGTCTTGGTCAAACCCAGGATAGCTATTAACATTATAAGGTGGATCATTACGTCCCGCATCAATTAGTTTTGATTTTTGAGATTCTGGTTGTGCTTGTGCTTCTGGCAAAAGACCCCCCTGTTGGTCTAACGGGTCTGGACGTATTTTATATTCAGATTCTCCTTGGGTGTTATAAGAATGTTGTAAATATAGAATCTGACAACGTATTCCTTGACTTCTTTGCCAATTTAAGAATTCCACATATTCTTCTAAATTATTAAAAATAATGGGGTTTACACCCGGAATGTTTGCTCTATTGCTATTGTATAAATAAAGTTTTTTTCCTTTTTGAATAAGCACATTGGGACAATTTTGTTTAACTGTCTCAGATGTAAATGGTTCAATTGCTGTATTAGGTGAGTAGGTGGAAACATAATATAGACCCATAAAAAATATGATTAATGCTATACAAAATATTTTCATTTATAATATTATAAAATATTATAAATGGCTTTAATAATCAAAGAAATAGATGAAAACAACGTCCGTGATAATTTTGATAAGGTTATTGCGCAAGGTCCATCGGTAGCAAGATTCCATATGGATGGCTGTGGGCATTGTACGAATATGGAACCGGCATGGAATGAAACAAAGAGTGGTTTAAAGGACGAAAACGTGTTAGCTGGGGCAATTTTAAATGTTAATGCAAACTCGTTACCACACATCGAGCACGCGTTTAAAAATAGGGTAAAAGGATTTCCGACAATTCTGGCTTTAGATATTAAGGGTGTTATTTTAGATGAATTTAAAGGTCCGCGAGAAACAGCCCATCTAAAGAATTTCTGTCATAAACATTTAAAAAAAAAAGCAACCTCACGGGGTGGCAAAAGGGGCGGCGGAAAATCCAAAAAACGTGTGGGAAAATCCAAAAAACGTGTGGGAAAATCCAAAAAACGTGTGGGGAAATCACGAAAACAGAGGGGTGGAGAATCTACGATGGGTTTTGGGTTCAAAGGTTTAAAAATAAAAAAAAAAAAGACAGGTACTGGACCTGTGGGAAAGCTACTTGGTGCCGAGGAAAAAGAACAATATGAGATTGGAGGTATTAAAATTAATAAAAGGAAACCACGTGCTGAATCTTCGGGCAGTTCTTCTTCGTCGTGTGCTATTTTATAAAAGTATTTTTATAAAAGTATTTTTATAAAAGTATTTTAAATTATGCTCCAATTGTCATGATTGAACGGGGCCACTAAAATATCACTGATGTTGTTGCGCCAATAATCTACACGTTTCTCAAAGTTTTTCTCTTCCTGTGTTCTAGGATACATTGTTGTTTGTTCCATCATTTGTGCCTCCTGTTGTGTAATTTTTGGTTTATAGCCATAACAATTTACACCAAAACGAACATTTGGATTAGCTATATAACCACCGTTTATTCCTGGGCGACCACAATCGTGTTCATGACCTTTAATATTTTGTAATTTTTTCCATTTTTCTAGCTGTGTAGGATAATAGGCATATTGTCCTTCAGACCACCCAAAACTACACCAATCCCCACCTTTCTCCTCGGATTTTTTAATCTCCGAATAATTTGCTAAACGGGAACCATATGCTTTACATATAGCTTTGGCATTTTCATATGTATATTTATTATCGGGAACATGAAATACTTGTTTCTCTATTTTAATTTCGGGAACAGGCTCAGGGGATTGTGATTCTCTTTTGGGCGGTGGCGTAACGGTAATATCTATTTCTGGGGTGTCTGAAAAAATATTTTTAATTCCCGCAACGATATTTATATCAAAGAAGTAGGTCATACCATTTAAAAGGACCAATACGATAAATACGCTCCATAATAATATTTCTAAAAATATTATTCCGCCGCTCTTCGCATTGCTTCCACTAGTTTCGCCATTTGTAGATCCTGTTGGAGACTTCCCTAAAGATGCAAATAAAACATAATATAATACGATAACAATGCTTAATATTATTAATATTACAGGATTCGTCCCAAGGTTATTCATTTGGTCATATGACGAATAAGGGATACCTGTTACTGAATTCATTGTAATACTGTCCATATATATAAATTAACTTATTTTTTTTTACGATAGAATAAACAATATGCCTTATTTGTCACAATTTCATTTAGATTTGTGAGTTCTTTAATATTTGAATCATTAAAGCTATACCACTTACCATTTGCATTTTTAATATGTGCAAAATAATGACCTCCGCCAAAACCGCCTGTATGATTACAGATTGCATATAAATCATAAACATAGGATTCTTCATTATATCCTTTCACATATTTAGAAAAATTCACATCATCTAAAGGTGTGTAAATTAATCTTGTTATTTTGTTTAAGTTATTTGTAAAACGCTTAAGATCAATTATTAAAATTTTAGGAAGGCTCCAGAATATGATATTTTTATTAACGCTTTGTTTTTCATCAGTTTTTTCATTATACCAAGCACAATCCCCTTCAAGGCATTCTTTTTTACAGTATTCGTCTAAACAATCAAAAATGGTAACCTTTTCGGTAGATTCTGGAATGGGCAAGCTGAGGGTTGAGAACGGTTCGGGGACTATACTAAATATTTCGGAATCATTCTCAACTGAGGTTAATTGTGAAATGCTAATTCCGTAAAAAATATTTAATATTTCAGAATATTCTTTTTTATACATATTTTTCATCATTTCATAACATGTCTTTGCCAATTTATCGGTGCCGTTTTCAACGTCGCCTTGAATATTCATTTCTACCTCGCGAGATAAGGCTGTGTGAAAACTATCTATAATAAAATATATAAATTCTTGAATATCATTTTGCATAAATCCAGAAAATATGGTATATTCTTTTACAGTGGCTATTTTTCTGAGTGTCTTTGCAAACCCATAGGGTGCGATAGTGCAATTCTCGCTCCACATAAGTTGACGTAACTTATCCCATTCCAATAATATTAATGCTTCTGGGACCCTGTTTAGTTTTTTTTTATACTCCTCATTATTTAAGAAATCATTTAATTCATACGTATGAGATAATATTTGAAGGCACGCATTTAAATAACAGGAGTTACCTATATTCGCTAAACCTGTTAACCCACCCTCTTTATATTTGTTATGTTCCACATTATTCATTAAATAATTATACCACTTTTTATTTAAACATATTTTCTAGACATAGTATATGTCACGTGACTACAATGTTTCAAATACATATCAGGACTATGTTTATAGTTCTCGACGAACTTTCGCATCCATTTTAGCAATTATGGATCGCCAGGAAAAAACCTTATCTAGAATCGTTCAAAGGGGGACGGTGGGTGGACTTATACCACCAGGTGATGTAGATATTGCGACATTATCCTTTATAATAGACACACCATCTGTGCCATCTGTCAACAATCGTGTGAATGGTTTAACCTCTGAAATGATCTCCGAACATACTCGCACAGTTCCATTTTCGAGCATAGAAGACCCAATAAATACAAATTGTCCAATCGCCCGTGATGATTTTGAACCCGACACTGAGGTCACGCAAATTATTGGGTGTGGACATTTGTTTACCCCTTCAAGTCTTGGAGAATGGTTTCGTAGGCATCATGATTGTCCTATGTGTAGGCACGACATTCCCCAGACCAGACCACGTCCTCCAACTATTCCAAATAGACCGGCTCCACCAGCAAGCAATGTTTTCACAAATGCTGTAATTTCACAATTTACAAATTTGTTGAATGCCAATTTAGATGGAAACACAAATGATCCATCGAACAATCCTGCCAATAGACGATAACTATATGGGTTATTTTAAATAACATATAAAACAAATTTAAACTTTGATAACTTATTATAGCATGAGTAATTATAATAAGTTAATTTTAGCCAAAAAGACGCTAGGTTCTTGTTATGTGTATATATTATGGATTACAATCCATTATATGGCTACGCATCTATACACACATTTATGCACTCCATTAACGTTTACGGGGTATTTTCTTTCTCCTTTTTTTGTTAATGCTCCTCATTGCCAAGGACTTAGGTGGTGTATAGTCCATGGTGCCGAATCAATTAACATATTTTGGCTAATACTGGGTTCCTGGTTTACTACAAAACTGGTAATCAAGCCAATGTGTAATCTTGGCGGGTTAACCCAAATAAACAATCCTGGGAATAATTAAAGGGACAACTGGCAAAGCTATAATGGAATTCTCTAATTCTTTCTTTCTTAAAAAAAATGAATGCTTGTGTCGTTTCATAGCCTTTACTTTTTTAACCAGACAGGAAATACTTAGCCCTTTAAATTCGTCACAATCCTTCATTTTCAAACTTTGATCGAACTCGCGATAGGTCCTATTGAATTCTTTCTCTTGTTCTTTCACTTCTGATAGAGCATCAAACTTATTTTTCACTATTGAGTGAGCATCTGTACGTTTTGAATAAGTTCGTAAATCCTTTATCTTTTGGTGATCTTTCTGGGACAACCACCCACAATTTTTCGTGGACATTTTTGAGCAATAATTTAATCCTGCGTCCCTACAATATGGACATTTTACATCTCCTGTTCTGAACCAAGCAATAATACACGAGGTGTGAAATATATGATTGCATTCTGGCAAAACATAGGTTTGTTCCAAATGCAAATGATCATGGCAAATTGCACATTTTTCAACATTATTTATGTTAATATTAAAAAAATTAATAGGTGTAGACGCGATCATATAGTCATTTTCAATTATTGTGTTTAACACATTTTATAGAATGTAATATATATCAACATTTTTAATATTGAGATATGTTAATGAAGATTGCCTTGGGATTTTGGGGATTGACCAGAAGTTTAAAATATACACATGCATCCATACAAGAAAATATTTTGGATGTATTAAAAAATAATAATATTGAGTATACCATATTTATGCACACCTATTGTGTGGACGGGTTGTATTCAAATCCTCGTGCTGGTGAAAAAAATATAACCTTGGACAATGATGAACATAAATTATTAAATGCTGATAAAATACATATTGATAATCAAGATGAAATAAAGGAGAAGATAAACTTAAAAAAATATAGAAGTCGCCGTGATCCTTGGAAAACAAACTATAAAACTGTTGATAATTTTATACTAGCAATGTATTCAAAAACTTGTTTGTGTGGTATGATACATGATGCAAAAATAGAGTATGATTATGTTCTATTTCTTCGCCCAGATGTTAAATACGTCAATAAATTAAAGATAAACTGGTTTAAAACAGTTACTGATAGGGTAATTTGTATTCCAAATTTCCAGTTATCAAAGCGATTTAATGACCGATTTGCGATAACAAATATGAAAAATTATCTTCTATATGGTTCGTTGTTTAATAAGCTCCATAATTATAGTAAAAGAAACCCATTGCATTCAGAAACATATATAGCAACCATGTTAAAAAAAAATGGAGTTAGATGGGTTCCAGTAAGATTTTATTTTATGCGCACACGGGCTGGTGGTAAGATTGATAAAAGAGATAAATGCCTTATAAAACATAAGAATAAGTAAGGGAGTATTATAAATTAATGAATTCGTCAAACAAGAGCATTTTAACCTCTTTATTTCGCAATGTTTCTTCTTTTCGCTTATATTTTTCTATATCCCCTTCACATGAAATTCGCAAATCCTCCAGCTCTTTTTTCCAAATCCGCAGTGTTTGTCCCTTTTTCTTTTTAAAACCCTTAATGTCTTCTAGAATTAGTGAAAATACTTGTTGGACTGGTTTCATAATAGAGTTTGTAATATAAAAGTTATAATCCAAATCTAATTGGTTTCCCCGTATGTATTCGGGGGTCTCAATACGCTCACCCTGTAAAGCCTTTTTATTCGGCTGAACTATAAAGGCATAATCCATCCGATCGCCTGGACTGGGTTTATTACCAGGGTCTCGTTCTGTAATTCTATCCGCCAATACCTTATGCGCAATTGTTCTAGGATTTTTATAACCAGAACGCAATGACTTTGAAATAATCAACTTTTCAAGTGGAACCTGTCCTGTTTTTAATGTCCTCAAACTGTCATGTAAGAATTTAATTGCCTTTTCTATCTTAATGGATTTTTTAACACCCGTATCACTCATTAAGATATCAATGATTCCACCATAAATATCTTTAACAATTGGTGCGTTATCTCGTCTCTTTAATACTAATCCCATGGATTTTCTATAACACTCATCAGGCGACATTTCATACAACATGCCCACATAGCGTTTCTTGCTCATTAAGAACCATGGCCAGAAAACCTTCTCATATTCTAAATCATGAGGATATTTCAAATGTCTTTGTGTAAACGATTTACCTGCTTCCTGTCCTAATTTTATTGTGAGCTCTAGTGCCTTTTTTCCAGTTATCTTTTTTCCGTCAAGGTCCTCCAGATTAAAGGTGAAAAACACACTGTCTGTGTCCCCATATATATACTCTGCATTTGTTTTTACCAAACCATGCTCTGTATCCACTTCACGATCCTTATATTCCGCTTCTATATAATCTCTTGCTGCAATCAGTAATTTCCGCCCAGTCGCAGTCGTGGATGCGGCAACATCAATATCACAGAATGAACTGGTTTTAGCACCTGTGGCACCATAAAGAGAGTTTGCAGTTAATTTAATGGACAATTGTCTTTTATCTAAAATATTTTTCATAAATGTGTCGTTTTCTGTTTTAATCAGTTTTTTTGTTGCCTTCCTTGCTGCCAATAATTCCTCTAAGATAGAAGGTAAAATGGCGCGCCCTCGTCCTTCAGGATATTGCGCATAATGACAAATTTTGTGACCGCATTTAACCTTTTTGGCTGCTGCTTTTGGAGTTTTTTTAACATATTCATAGGTATCATAACGAATGTCAAGATATTCGTAAGTATCGAGATTATCATGAATATAAGCACCGTTTTTATCTTTTTTGCCCGTTTCTTTAATGAGCTTGCCCTCTAAATCATACTCTTTTGTCCACACCTTGCTATCATGTGAAATATTTTCACTAATTATACAAGATGGATACAAAGAAGCAAAATCAACACAAGCAATGGGATTTTCTACATATAATCCACGTTTTGGTTCTAACACGATGGCGCCTTCAAATCCTGCGGAAGTTGTGTTTTTTTCTACTACAGGCATCAAAACACCTTTTTCACGACATTTCTTGGAAAGATAGCTGGTCAATTTAATACCTTGTCCGCGGCGGACCAGGAAGTCAATGGGCACGGAACACAATTTAGCCATTTCCACATAGCCAGTCATAAAATCCAGCTTGTTAAAAATGGTATGAAGCAGGTTACAATCTTGCAGACAATATTTCGCAATAACCGCACGTTCATTCGGACCTTCATTGGTCATTCTAAAAATATCCTGGGGTGTAACGTCATCTTTGCCAAGACACCAGAATATTTTCTTATCAGCATCAAAATGGTGTTGTCCAACAATTTCAAAAGAACCCTCTACTTTATTCACATTTGTAATTTCAAATTTCTGACCTTCTTGGTACATGTCACTGGAATGTCCTATGATTTCAAAGACGACATAACTGTTATTTTCCAGACCAACAAGATTTTTGCTGATGACCTTGGTGTTTCCTTCAGCAGTCGCTTCAAAAGCGGACACCTTATCTCGGATAAAATATCCCGAGACATAACTCAGTTTATAAGAAGCAAGACTAAAATCGCGACGGAAACAATTATACAAGTCAATATGAACACGCCCATTCATTTTTACAAACTTCAGATCATGTTGACCGCTTGCCAGAACAATGCTGCTTTCCTCGAGACCAATTTTCTCTTTTTTCGCATTAAAGTCCCACTTTTTACTTAAACACACTTCATCCATATTGCGACTGAGCTTTAAAAAGTCATTTACACAATCCAGTTCCTGTGCACGTTGATACATAAAGTCATAATCAAAACCAAAAATATTATATCCAATAATGATGTCGGGATCTTCGCGTTGGATTATCTCCGCCCATGCCAATAATACTTCCCGCTCTGTTTTATAGGACTCAATTTCAGCACCCGGAACATCACTGCAAGTATCCAGAGCAATACAATGATTATAATAAGGTGTTTCTTCACCATAACGCATGAAGGTTGAACCAATAAAGGTCACTTTATCACCCTGTAAAGGTGGGAAAACCTTGGTTAACGTTTTATTAAGTTCGTCGATTTTTGTATTTCGGTTACACAGGTCATCATTTAGCATGTCTAGAACATTGGCACCTTTTTCTTTATAAGGGAAAATTTTGTTAAATTTTTTAAAGCCAGTTGCGAATTCATCCACTACCACCGCTCCCTCAGCAACATCATGGGTCTCATTCATGTCTGCCAAATTATCTTCCAAGTCCATCTCTTCATCAGCGGTTCTTTTAATATGTGCTGGCTGTAACATCAACCAAGATTTAATAATAATAGCCAATGTTTTTTTACCAATCTCGTATTTTGGATACACCAAATCAACATTCGGCAAATCATCAAACTCAAATGCCGTGTATATAATATTTACCAAATATTCTTCTGTTCGCGGCGTATTATTTTTCTCCCAAATCTCCATGATGTTTGTAGCAAGCTTTTTATACTTTTTCTTCGGCAGAGGAAAATCACCGTGGCTACTGGATGCTTCAATATCAAAGCTACATATTTTGTAGGGTACAATGGTTTCTTTTTCTGGTAGTGGGTCAATGTATTTATAGTTGGCTTCATATTCGTATTTGCATGTCGTTGTTTTTTCGGACTCACCCAATTTATCTATTTTATCAGGATTGAGTTGGATCCAACCTGATGGACTGATTTCGCGAATATGAAAGAGTCGGAGCAGTGGGGGAATCTGTGATTCATAGAGTTCCAGTCCTGCGCCTTTAAAATTATAACCACCTGGTTTTAAAATGCGGTCTCCGTCTTGGGTGTATAAATACCACAGATTTTTTGCTTTATTCAGTGCTCGTGTATTGGCAAATTTAATCAGAATAAATTGGTGTTGTTGTCCTCCATCAAACCCATAGAGTTTTTTTCTATTTAAAAGTTTGCTGAGTACAATGGACTTTTTATAATACTTACCGACTTTCATTTTTAATTCAGAAATAAAGGCGTTTTTATTATAATTGGTCCAATCGTCGGGGACCTTCGCGAAAAAGAAGGGATTAAAACCAGTAACATAGATGGCTGCGGTTTCGCCCGATTCATTAATACCAAACATTTGGATTTTAAATTCGTGATTGTCTTCGTATTTATTATAATCCTCGTCGTCCTCGTCGCCTGTCTTTTCATCATATACTTTAAAATCAATTAGCTTGAAGGTGTGTGTCATTTTGTTAATATAATATAGCCAGTAAATTTTAATTCAATTTAATATTATATTATATATATATGTTTCACACAACCAAGTTTTTATATTTATATTTCTTAATTGGTGGTATAATCGGATTGGGCAATGACATTATCAGTAAAACCTTAGTTAAAAATATTAGTCCGTATACCATTTTAGCAGTTGACAGTGTAATATATATTGTTTTGTTATTAATTACATTGGCTGTTTTAGGAAAATACACATTGATTAAGAATGAATTATTGTCCCTTGATACCAAATATTTATATTGGTTAGGTTTTGGTGGTATTATTTCGGTTATATCGTCAATATTTTTCTTATTTATATTAAAACATCAAGATTTAGGACATACACGGTCAGTAAATTATGCCTTTAATATCATGATAACCATGATTGGTAGTATTATTGTTTTTAATGAAAAGCTTACAATTCAAAAGATAATAGGATTAATAATGGTAATAGGGGGATTCGGTATTTTTGAGCATTAAAAACGATATATAACTAAGGTGTGTGTATATGGCAAATGAATGAGTGGTTTGAAGAAAAGGATTACTCTAATCTAAATAAAATTATTAACACGGAGAGAAAGAAGTACGAAGTTTATCCTGCCGATCAACATATTTATCGTTGTTTTAATTATTTTTCACCTGAAAAAACCCGGGTGGTGATATTAGGACAAGACCCTTATCATGGACCGAATCAAGCTACTGGGTTGTCCTTTGGTGTAAACATGCAAAAATCCTTACCTCCATCATTAAGAAACATTGCGAAGGAATTAAAAGGGGATTTAGGAATTGATTTATGTGACCCTACCCTAGAAAATTGGGCAAAACAGGGCGTATTATTATTAAATTCATCACTGAGTGTAATTCAAGGAAAACCTGGTTCTCATATGAAACATTATAACTCCTTTATTACTCATATTCTCTCAATATTAGAAAAACAGAATGATATTATCTTTGTAGCTTGGGGGAAACATGCGTATGAGAAGCTCATGGGCATGGTTGAAATAAATTCCACACACCATTTATTGGTGAGTTCGCATCCATCGCCATTGAGTGCAAACAGGACATTCAGACAATTTCCTAGCTTTATGGGTTCAAAACCTTTTTCAAATATTAATTTGCTTTTAGATAAATTAAATACAGACCCTATATGTTGGTAAAATATTAGACACAAGCACTTAAATGTTAGACGCAGGTTTCGTTCATGGTTCAGTCTCAGGATTGCAATATATATAATATATATATATATGGAC
>Ga0114999_10003801_pt1 | contig 18672 bp, 23 predicted proteins | sample ArcticOcean_MG_C_3_FD_89820 | JGI IMG/M metagenome (GOLD analysis project Ga0114999, IMG submission 89820) | Marine microbial communities from western Arctic Ocean - ArcticOcean_MG_CB8_126 | ecosystem: Environmental > Aquatic > Marine > Oceanic | place: Arctic Ocean: Canada Basin | collected...
AGTTTGCGTGTCGGTCCAGCGGATTTTCGCCGAGAAAAGTGTCGCTGAAACCTTGGCCAAGAAACTCGCCGATGCCGCGCAGAAACTCGTGGTTGGCGATCCCACGGATGTAAAAACTGAAGTCGGACCCCTGATCAATACGGGCGAAGTCGATCGTGTGCACGCGTGGGTCGAAGCCGCTGTAGCGGGCGGTGGCAAGCTTCTGTGCGGTGGTGAGAGGCTGACGCCGACGACCTATTCGCCCACCGTTCTGCTTGATCCGCCCGCCGATGCCGAGGTCAGCCAGCAGGAAATCTTCGGGCCGGTTGTTTGTGTGTACACCTGCGACAATATTGATGCCGGGATCGCCCGGGCCAATGGCGTGCCGTTTTCCTTCCAATCGGCAGTGTTCACGCAGAATCTCGATACCGCACTGCGGGTCTATGCCCGGATCAACGGCTCGGCGGTGATGGTCAACGACCACACCGCCTTCCGCGTCGACTGGATGCCGTTCGCTGGGCTCGGTGTATCCGGCCACGGAGTCGGTGGCATGCCGGGCTCAATGCACGAAATGCAGATCGAAAAGATGATGGTGTTGCGGTCCAACCAATTGCTTTGACCGGCAACCCCTATCGACATTACTGATTCTGCGGATTAAGCCGCCGGCCAGCGGTGTTTGTGGCGCGCGATCATGAGCGATCATTTCATTACAGATCAGGCCCAACGCCGTGCCGAGTGGCATCGCTACTATTCCGGCAAACGCATTACCCATCAATGGCTGCAGGTCCATCTGCTCGCCGACCTGGCGGTGGAAACGGTGCTGGAACTCGGCCCCTATCTCGGTGTTGTGAGCGCGATGCTCGACAATGCGGGTTACCGGGTTACCTCGCTCGATCGTCTGCCGCGCCAACACGATAATGATCGGATCACCCACATCGAGTGCAGCCTCGAGGAGGCGGTCGCGAGTGACCTCGCTGGGTTTGACTGCATCCTCTGTTGCGAGACCCTTGAGCACCTGCCCTGGGACGACGTCGGCCGCTATCTTGATATATTTCGGGAGGCCGGACCTCGCCATGTCATCCTCTCGGTTCCGTTTGAAGGCTTTCAGTTTGATCTCAGCGTTTATTTAAACTGGCACACTTGGCGCCGGGCACTCGCGCTCAAGAAGTTTCGCGGCTGGCGGACGTTCAGTCCCCCGAGCAACCCTTTCGGCCACAAGTGGGAGGCCGGGTATCGCGGCCACGGCCTTAAGGCTCTCGAGAGTAAGCTGATCGCGGCAGGGTTCCGAATTCGGCGGCGCGAATTCACTAGCCCCACTCGATCGGTTTTTTACGTGTTGGACGCACCATCGCCGCTTGAGGAGCGCAACGATCAATGAAGATCCTGTACGTGTATGCCCACCCGGAACCGCTGAGTCTAAGTGGCCAAATGAAAAATCGCGCGCTCGAGGTTTTCGCGGCCGAGGGGCACGATGTCGTGCTGTCGGATCTACACGCCATGAACTTCGAAGCGGTTCATGGGCGGCGCGATTTTGAAAGCGTGCGCGATGGTGAGGTTTTCCGCTACGGCAGCGAGCAGTCACACGCGACGCGTGAGGAGGGTTTTGCGGCAGATATTCAGGGCGAAATCGACAAACTTTACGCCTGCGACATGGTGATTTTGCAGTTTCCGTTGTGGTGGTTTTCAGTGCCAGCGATTCTCAAAGGATGGATCGATCGGGTGTTCGTTTACGGCGCCCTCTACGATCACTACAATCGCTACGGCACGGGTAAGCTTAGCGGTCGTCGCGCGATGTGCGTGCTGACGATGGGCGCCCGCGAGAACGACTTTAAGGCCGACGGCATCCATGGTGATCTGTGGGTCAATCTGTGGCCACTCCACAACGGGTGTCTGCACTATTTGGGCTTGGAGGTGCTGCCCCCGTTTATCGCCTACGGAACCGGCTATCTAAGCGATGCCGAACGCGCCCAATATGTCGAGGACTACGGGGTTTACCTAAGCAATCTCGATACGCTCGAGCCGCTTTATTTCCATCCCGACAATGATTTTGATGAAAACGGCCGTTTGAAACCTCAGGTGCAGGGGCGCACACCAGCCCATCGCAGGCTCTGAACGCGGATCATTTGGCCGGCTGACGCAACATTCAACTTGGTTAGCTAACGGCGTTGTGAATTGGGGTTGGCGGCTCTCTGATTACATGGCGGATCACCCGAGATTGGAGGATCCGAGATGGAAATGCACCAGATCCGCTACTTCCTCAGCGTGTGCGATACACTCAACTTTACGCGTGCGGCAGACAGATGCCATGTCGCGCAACCCTCACTTACACGGGCCATCAAGAAGCTCGAGGATGAGTTGGGCGGATTGTTGTTTTGGCGGGAACGCAGGTCGACCCATCTAACCGAGCTCGGCCGGCTGATGAAGCCACACCTCGAGCGGGTCCATGAAGCAACGCATTCCGCGCGCTCGGATGCGTCGAGCTATCGCGAACTCGACCTGGCTCCCCTGCGCATCGGCGTTATGAGCTCGCTGTCTCCAAAACATTTCGTGGAGTTTTTCAAACGCATCAAAGATGAAATCCGTTCGCTTGATCTCAAATTGGTCGTCGCGGCGCCGAACGCGATTGTTGAGTCCATGAGATGCGGCGATATCGATATGGCGTTTCTGGGGTCGACGAACTTACCTCCGCGATTTATCGCGCAAGCGGTATTCGACGAGGCGTACAGGGTCGCTTGCCCGCGCGCACATATTCTCGCCGGCAACGACGAGGTTCCCTTGTCGGCCCTTGATCGACAGTCTTGTCTGGTGCCGGTCGATTTTCTCGATAGCCAGGCGGCCACGCTGCTGCCCAGCGGGATCGGCTCTGGTCATGAAGAAAGCGGATGGATTCAGGCGGCAGCGCTCCGTGAGAATTGCTGCGCCCTGGTGCTGCAATCGAGCCTTCCGATTGACGGGATCGTTGTCCGTCCGGTCGTAATGCCGGCGCCGATGCGGACAGTTAGCCTCGTCACTTATGCAGGTCGAAAGCATACACCTGCGGTCGCACTTGCCGTGAAGATGGCTCGTCGGCATCGTTGGAGCGTTAGTGCCGAGGCAGAGCTAGTTGTACTTCAACCAAGGGTTTGTGATGCAACGCTTGCTGCTTAACCTGCCAGATCAGCTCCATCTCGACGTGCGTTAGTCGAAGTTGGCGGCATCATATTGGCCGCCCACTGTCAAAATTTCATCCGTGCCGAGGCGCTCCTGAAGCCCTTGAAAATCGAGCATCACATCGCGTATGCCGGCGGTTGTTCCGTCGGCGTTAAGGGTCGCGAAATAACTTTCCATTAGCCGAACCACGGCGCGGGGGAGCCCGCTCGGGAAGATAACAAAGGAAAAGCCGAGTTGCTGCAGCTCGCTGGCCGACAGAACCGGTGTTTTTCCGCCTTCCACCATATTGGCCATCACGTGGACGCGATTATCGAAGCGATTGCCGATCGCTTCGAGTTGCTCACGCGTGTGCGGCGCTTCAACAAAGAGCATGTCGGCGCCGGCCTCGGCATAGCGCTCGGCGCGTTCGAGGGCGGCATCAAATCCTTCCACCGCGATCGCGTCGGTGCGCGCGATGAGAAGGACATCGTCGCTGTGGCGGGCGTCCAGCGCCGCTTTGATCTTGCCGACCATTTCGCCGGTCGAAACCAGCACCTTGCCTTGGAGGTGTCCGCAGCGCTTGGGCAGCGTCTGATCCTCGAGCTGAATCGCATTTGCCCCGGCACGTTCGAAATTGACGACGGTTCGTTGAACATTGAGCGCGTTGCCGTAGCCGGTGTCGGCATCAGCGATGATCGGCAGGTCGACACGTTCGCGGATGCGGGCCAGGGTGGCCGCCACCTCGCTCATGTCGACCAGGCCAATATCGGGACGGCCGAGCCTGGTATAGGCAATGCCAGCGCCGGATAGATAAATCGCTTCGAAGCCGGCGCGCTCCGCCATCAACGCGCCCAAAGCATCATATACACCCGGTGCGAGCAGGATATTGGCTGGGCTCAGGCGTTCACGCAGTGTGGTCATTGGCTGCCGGTTCCTTTTGTTCGTTTGAAGCGTTTCTCGAGGTGGGGCACCAAACCGCCGTCGCTGACCATGGTGAGTAGATGCGGTGGTATGGCCTCGAAATCGACGGTCTTGGCCTGGGTCAGGTTCTCCAGGATACCGGCGCCAAGATCGAGGCGAAGCTGATCTTGGTCGATAATATGCTGGGCTTGCTGGGAAACAACAACGGGCAGACCGAGATTGAGAGCGTTTCGGTAGAAAATCCCCGCAAACGACTGCGCGATAACGGCGGTGACGCCGAGGTACTTGAGAGCTTGGGCGGCCTGCTCACGCGATGAGCCCATGCCAAAATTCCGCCCCCCGACAACGAAGTCACCGACCGCAACGGTTTCCGAAAAGCTGGGATTGACCGTTTCGAGGCAGTGCGTGGCGAGTTCCTCGATCGGTCGCTTCATGTAGAGGCCGGGCGCCAACGCGTCGGTATCGACATTGTCGCCAAACACCCACGCGCGGCCCCGTGCAGTTGAGGCGCTCACGCTGCCTCGGTGACAGGCGGGCGGATCAGGGCGCGCGGATCAGTGATGTGTCCGGCGATTGCGGAGGCAGCCACCGTGTAGGGTGAGCCGAGGTAGAGCTTTGAGGTGCTTGCACCCATCCGGCCTTTGAAGTTGCGGGCGGTCGACGCGATGCAAACTTCATCCTCCGCGAGCACGCCGGTGCCGTAGCCGCCGCAAGCATTGCAGCCCGATGGCAATACGATTGCTCCGGCTTCAGTGAGAGTAGCCAAGGTCCCGTCGGCTGCGGCGGCCGTCATCGTGCGCGCCGATGCAGGTGCGACCAGCAAGCGCACGCCTTTGGCAACTTGGCGACCCCGTAGAATCTCGGCCGCCATTTTTAGATCGACCAGTTTAGCACCGGTACAAGCGCCGATATAACACTGGTCGATGGGGGTGGGGTCGGTGTCTTCGATAGGCGCGGAGTTGGCAGGGCTGTGCGGTGCCGCGACTTGTGGACTTAAGGTCGTTGCGTCGAATAGGTGGGTGTCACGAAATGTTGCTGCGTCATCGGAGTGCCAAGCGCCGGTATTGCCGGTCTCGACACCACAATCTCGAAGATAGGCAGTGGTGGTCGTATCAGGGGCTATGAGACCGGTTTGGGCGCCGAGTTCGGCAGCCATATTGCAAAGCGTCATGCGCTCCGACATGTCGAGATCCGCGATCAACTCGCCCGAATATTCGATCGCCTGATAATCGCCGCCATCCATGCCGAGCGCGGCGCACATTGCCAGCATCGCGTCTTTGGCGCTGACTGCTGGACCAAGATGTCCGTTCCAAATCAAACGGATGGTTTCGGGTACCCGCAACCAGATCTCGCCGGTCGCGAGAACGCCCGCCATTTCGGTGGCACCGACGCCGAACATGTAGCAGCCAAAGGCGCCGCCGGTTGGCGAATGGCTATCACCGCCAACCACGAATATACCCGGCTGTAAATGTCCACGTTCCGGTAGAACGATGTGGCAAATCCCCTGCAGATCGTAAAAATTAGCGACCCCCTGCGCATTCACCCACTTGCGGGTCAGGTCCAGGATGCTCGCACTTTCAGCGTCGCTTGCCGGCGTGAAGTGGTCGGTCACCACCACGACTCGGGCAGGATCCCACACGTCGACTCCAAGCTTTTCGAGGATCGGCTTGACCCGGCGCGGCCCACCGGAATCGTGCATCATGGCGAGATCAACGGCGCAGGTAACGATTTCACCGGGCGCCACCGTGTCGCGACCACAAGCCCGAGCCACCAACTTCTCAGCCAACGTCTGGCCGGCCATGCTACCTGCCCGAACCCGCGGCCCGCCTGCTGTCGACATCGACAACGCCGTCGGCCGCGGCAGACGGGGGTGCGCCTTCGCTCGTCGCTTGGCGGCGTTCATCCTCAACCCGCGAAAGCGTCTCGCGCAGCTCGGGGTTGTTGTCGAGAAAATGCGCGAGGTCGAGTGCTTGGAGGCTAAGCAATTGGCAGGGCGTCGCCGCTGTCACCGTAGCGGTTCGATCACCGTGGGCAATGAGCGCTATTTCGCCAAAAAAATTACCGTTTCTAAGAATGACCGGGTGCGGCGACACATCGACCTCAAGCTCCCCCTCGACGATGAAATACATGCAATCGGCGTGATCGCCTTTGCGCACGATGATCTCGCCAATGTGGGCGCTGCGGGGCTCCAGCATGGCAGCGATGTCGGCGATACGGGCGGCAGGCAGGCTGGTGAAGAGCGGCACCTTGGCCACGAGATCCCAGGTGCCGATGAATTCCCGGCGCCTCAGCTCGCGCGCGTAGCCGGACGCGAGAATGCCCGCCGGTAGCGCGAACATGCCAACCCCAAGGATCGTCACGATTCCGCCGAACAAACGGCCCAATGCCGTGATCGGGGTGACATCGCCGTAGCCGACGGTGGTCAGGGTTGCCAATCCCCACCACATGGCGTGCGGGATGCTGGCGAACGCCTCCGGCTGAGCGGTTCGCTCGACGAAGTAAACCAGGCTAGAGGCGACAATCAGCAGGATTATCATGACAACGAATGCTCCGAACAAGGATCGACGCTCGTTGTGGAACACGACGGCGAGGCTCTCGACAGCCGCGCCATATACGGTCAGACGAAGTGCGCGCATTAAACGGAACGCGCGGAGGAAACGAAGATCGAGAGCCAGTCCGAAGTAAAATGGCATGATCGCGGCGATATCGATGAGCGTTTGTACCGTAACCAGATAGCGCAAACGGCCGATCACCGGGTGCCGGTAGTGCCCATACGGATCGTCCGTACATAGCCAAACGCGCGCTACGATTTCCACCGTGAAAATGCCGATCGAGACGATCTTGAACCAATGCAGCTCAACGATGATCGATCTTGCAACAGGCGCGTATGATCCAACGATCACCGCGATCACATTGAGAAGGATCAGGGCGGCCAGCAGCAATTGCGCGAGAACCGCTAATCCTTGGCGGTTGCCGGACAGTTCGAGAATCTCAAAGACGTGCCGCCGGCGCTCGGACGCCATAATACGCCGCCCCCTTCAACCTACCTATGTGGAGCTTAGCAGCGCTTGGCTGGGAACGCAGCCCCGACGGATCGCGGAGCCATGGGTTTAGGGGTGAGCGGCCTTGAAGGCGGATAGCCTGCACGCGTAACATCCACCGCGAAAGGTTATCGAACTAGTGTGCTTGAGCAGGCGAAGACCATGAATTTCGAATTGAGTGGCAAAGTTGCGCTGGTCACCGGCGGTAGCAAGGGGATTGGGCGCGGCATTTCGGCAGCACTCGCGGCCGAAGGCTGCAAGCTTGCGGTTTGCGCTAGGGGACAAGATGCGATTGACGAGACCGTAGCTGAAGCGCAGGCGGCCGGTGTAGAGGCGCTGGGAGTTAGCGCCGACGTAACCAATAAAGCCGACATCGACGGGGTGGTCGACGCCATCCTCGATAAATGGGGCAGACTCGATGTCCTGGTCAATAACGCCGGCGGCGAGGCATCGACGCAGCATTCCCTCGACGAACCCGACGAAACCTGGGCCCACGTCTATAATTTGAACCTATGGTCGTGTATTCGATTTTCGCGCTGCGCAACGGCGCAAATGAAAAAACAAGGCGGCGGCAACATCGTCAACGTATCCTCTGTTGGCGGCCATTCGGGTTTCAGCGGCATGGGTGATTACAACTCGGCCAAGGCCGCGATGCTCTCGCTCACGAAAACCTGGGCGCAGATTATGGGCCCGATATACGGGTCAACTGCGTCAATCCGGCATTCATCCGGACCCCGTTGTGGGAGGAACTGGCGCTCGAATTTATCCCCTATGTCGGCAAGGACAAGGAAGAGGTCTTTACCAATCTCTCGGCTGAGTTGCCGATGAAGCGAACCGGCAAAGCTGCAGATGTGGGCAATGTGGTTACCTTTCTTGCGTCCGATTCGGTGGCCGGCTTCATTACCGGCGTGTGTTGGAATGTGGACGGTGGGTTCACCAAGTTCATCACTTAGGATCGGCCCAGACCGGACCGAGTAAGGCATCTGACATGACGGCCAATCGTGAAGCCGTTCTCTTTGCTAATGATGCGTTCTATAGCGCGTTCGCAGAACGTGACATGGCGGCGATGGAAGAGCTGTGGGCGACCGAGGCGCCGGTAGCTGTTATTCACCCAGGGTGGCATGCACTTACCGGGCGCGAAGAGGTTATGGAGAGTTGGAAAGCGATTCTTGAAGGTCTAAATCCGCCAAATATCACCTGCCATGCTGCCAGCGCGCATGTTTGCGGCGAGGTTGCATATGTTTTGTGTTATGAGCAGGTGGGCGGCGGATTCCTTGTTGCCACGAATTTATTTGCGTGCGAGGGCGGGGCCTGGCGGATGATCCATCATCAGGCGGGCCCGACTTCGCTTACGGAACTGCCTGAAGAGGAGGATCCTGCGAGCGCCGCCGTTCACTAACGCCTTTACTAATGGAGAAACCGATGCACGACGTCGAAATTGGTCAGGACATTATCGAGCGGGTGCTCGCCCGGCGTGGCCGCGTTCATTTGTTTGAATCGATAGATCCAGCGAAAACCGCTTTCGTTGTGGTGGATATGCAAAACACCTTCGTCGAGCCTGGCGCACCGGCCGAGGTGCCAGTAGCACGCGACGTGGTTCCGGCAATCAACGAGTTGGCAGACGAACTTCGCAAGCGCGGCGTACGGGTGATCTGGGTCAATCATCAAAACGCCGGCGCCCCCGGTGCGACCGATTGGGAAGGTTTTTTTACTCATATTGTCGGAGATCCCGAAAAGGTCGACGCGATGCTTGAGAACATGGCCGAAGGCGGTCACGGGACACTTCTTTGGAAAGATCTCGACGTGGACAGCGGTGATTTACGCGTGACAAAGAATCGTTACAGTGCATTCACCTCCGGGGCCTCGCGGCTCGAGCGTGTGTTGCGTAGCCTCGGCATCGAGAATCTGATTCTCGCAGGTACTAAAACCAATGTTTGCGTTGAATCGACCGGTCGTGATGCCATGGCCCTGGATTTCAAAGTGGTCATGGTGTCGGACGCATGCGCGGCCAGCAGCGATCGCGAGCATCTCGGTACACTGGAGACGTTCCTTCAGCAATTCGGCGATGTCATGACTAAGGTTGAAGTCCTCGAAATCGTTGGTCGAAAAGCGAACTAGAACGATCTCCTGTCATCGTACCCTCGGCGTATCGTAAGCGGTAACCGCATGGGTCGTCGCAACCGCTAATGGCGGTTGTCATAGCGGATGCCTTTACGAACCTACGTGATCGCCCTGTTGATTTGACCAATTGCCTTTACCCGATGGCCGCCTTTGTCGGGCGTTGCATTTTGCAAATGCGCACGCGCTTCGATGAGGAGATCAATGGCGCGTTCCATACGGGGTTGGTTCTCGGCCCGCGCCAGATTTTCTTGGCCCGCGCCCAGCGCAACAATAAACACGGCTAGGGCAGCGATGGCCGCCAGTCGTTTTTGACGTTGATCAAACATTCCTTCTCCCTCGTCGCAAGATGGTTTACGACATCGATTCGTGGCCGACGTCGTTTTCACATCTAACGATGCAAGGACCAGGAAGGATTTCGGTCTGGTGCAGAATAGGTGGGACTAACAGGGGTTAAGCGGGACTATCCCTCACGGGGAACTAGGCCGCCGTGGGGGCGCCTTAGCGCGGCGACCAGGGGGTCTTGACGTTCGGTACGAGTTCGCCGTCGACATGGATCGCGTCGACCCGTTCGTTGAAGAAGCAGAGCAGGTCTTTGATTTTCGGGCACTCAGCAATGGGATCGGGGTAGGTCCAAACCAGATCATCGTAGGTTTGGTCACCGATCTTTAGATCGTAATACTCGGCGATCCCCTTATAAGGGCACCGGGTGACGGTGCCGGAGGACGTCATCAGGTCTGAACGGACGTCGTTCCGAGGCAGGTAGTAACGGGTTGGCAGGCCTGTCTCGAATAAGAAGTGGGCATTGGTCGACTGGGCGACGATCTCGCCGCCCACCGTCACTTTTACTTCGCGTTGTGACGGCACCGCATCGATCCGTTTATAGGGGTCGCGCGTGTGGACGAAGATTTCTTCGTCTTCTTCGAACCAGGCATCCATTTCTTTCCAGTAGAAGGCTACGTGGTCCTTGATCTCGGGGACCTCGACATAGGGATCGAGGTAACTCCAGACGGCGTTTTCGGAAACCCGATCGCCAATCCCGAGGGTCCAATAAGACGCGTCCCCCTTGAACGGGCAGTGCGTGCTGTGGTCGGTTCGCGTCAGTAAATCCATTCGCACATCGGCCTGGGGAAAATAGTAAACCGGTTTGTGCGCGGTTTCACGGACAAGCAATGCAGCCGTCGTCCGGACAATTTCCTGGCCGGCAAAAACACCGCGAACCTGGCGCGCGCTCACCTCGACATCGATGGCGTATCCCGGATGTACCGCATAGCCGGGTCCGCTGTGGGCGCTCACCTCTTCTTGCGTCATGGTTTCCTCCAGGCCGTCCTCGACTATATCCGCCCATGATGCGGGAGAGTCCGGCGATCATCAATGGCGCATTCTGCCGGTTAAGTTGCGACCAAGAGAAATGTTATGGTGACGCATCACATCGCGGTGTAGGAGGTCGAAAATGACGAAATTTAGGGTGCTGGGTACCAATCACACGAGCTTTACCGTGTCCGATTTGGATCAAACCTTGGCATTTTACCGCGACGTTCTTGGATTCCCGGCAACCGAGAAGCTGACCCGGGATCCGAAGATGGCATCGGAGGTGACCGGCGTTCCCGGGGCTTCGATCACGGTGGTGTTCGTGGATGCCCCGGGCCATCGCCTCGAATTCATTGAATACGACAACCCACCGGACCGGAGCCGGGTCCAGGGGCGTCCGTGCGATGCGGGCTTTACCCATATTGCGCTCGACGTCGATAACATCGAAGCGGCGATGGTTGCCGCACAGGCGCACGGCTATCAGGCGCACGGCCCCATCCAAACCTCAGACAACGGGCCCAATGCCGGCCGGCGGATCGTCTATGCGACCAACGACGACGGCCTCACAATTGAGTTCATCCAACCGGGCGCATAGCTCGCGGTTCAGATAGATGGACGAATTTACCCAAGCATTCGCCAGCGCCATGCGGCTGGTTTACACGCTTGACCCCAGCTTGTTGGAAGTCGTCGGCTTATCTCTGGGGGTGAGCCTTGCGGCGGTCGCGATTGCGACGATTGTCGGGCTACCGTTGGGGGCTGCGATCGCTTTGTTTCGGTTTCCGGGGAGTACCGGCTTAGTGGTGCTGATCAACGCGTTGATGGGTCTCCCACCGGTGGTGGTCGGGCTTGCGGTATATCTGTTGTTATCCCGCTCGGGTCCGCTTGGTGTATTCGGTTTGCTATACACGTCGGCCGCCATGATCATCGCGCAGACGGTGCTCGTAACGCCGATCATCGCCGCATTGAGCCGGCAAACCATTGAAGAGCTGTGGGCCGAATATGCCGATCAGTTACGCTCGTTCGGTGCCGACCGCCGCTCGGCAATTCCCACGCTCCTTTGGGACGCGCGCTCTCAACTCGGAACATCGGTATTGGCCGGGTTCGGGCGCGCCAGCGCGGAGGTCGGCGCGGTGATCATCGTGGGTGGGAATATCGATCATCTCACGCGGGTAATGACGACGGCGATCGCTCTTGAAACAAGCCGCGGCGATCTTGGACTTGCCCTCGGTTTGGGGTTCCTGCTTGTGCTGCTCTCGGTGGTGGTGAACGCAACAGTTTTTCTCGTGAATGAGGGCACGGCGCCGCGACATAGCGCGGTCTAGACGAGGTTTCGATGAGTCAGATTTTTTCCCTCGACGATGTCCGCACGCGGCTAAAGGGGGTTGACAGCGGTTCGGTCGGCATCCTGCCGCTCGAGTTTCGCGATGTGTCGCTAAGCGTTGGTGCGAACCAGCTACTGGATCGACTGAACTTTCGTATCGATCCGGCGACGTTCACCGTCATTCTCGGTCCTAACGGCTGTGGCAAGACGCTCACCCTTAAGCTGGCGCACGGGCTGATCGTCCCGAGCAGCGGCGAGATCGCTTGGAATGGTCCTTATGGCAAGGCGGCCAAGCGCTACCAGGCAATGGTGTTTCAGCGCCCGGTCATGCTGCGCCGGTCGGTCAGGGCCAATGTTGAATACGCACTTAAGCTGCGTCGCATCCCACGCCGGGAGCGCCACGAGATCGTCGGCGAAGCGCTGGCATTGGCGGGTCTTGATCGCTTCGCAAAACGGCCCGCGCGGTGGTTATCGATCGGTGAGCAGCAGAGGGTCGCGATTGCGCGTGCCTGGGTAACGCGGCCGCAGGTCCTGTTTCTCGACGAACCGACGGCGAACCTTGATCCAAGCGCCACGCGCGCCATCGAAGAGCTGCTACTGAGGGTCCATCAGGCCGGTACCAAAGTTGTGATGACCACGCACGATATGGCGCAAGCGCGCCGGATGTCCGATGACGTGCTCTTTCTTTGTCGGGGGTGTTCGGTCGAACACGCACCGTCGGACGAGTTTTTCGCGGCGCCCCGAAGCGTCGACGCCCGCGCGTTCATCGAGGGCCGCCTCGTTTGGTGAGATGCGCGAGTGCGGCTCGCGCTGCTGTCGCGGCGGCGATCCTCGCAGCGGCCTTGTTTGGTATTGTAGTTGCTGCCGATTCTGGCTTTGCCAAACAACCCTTCATCGTTCTGGCGTCGACGACCTCGACTGAAAATTCGGGGTTGTTTGCCCATATCTTGCCCCGGTTCGAGAAACAAACTGGTATTTCCGTGCGGGTTGTCGCGGTTGGTACTGGGCAGGCGGTTCGGATTGCCCAACGGGGCGATGCCGATGTCCTACTGGTCCACCATCGGCCCTCAGAGGAGAGGTTCGTCGCCGAAGGGTTCGGCACTCGCCGGTACGACGTGATGTACAACGATTTCGTGATCGTAGGCCCGAAACCCGCGCAATCTCGCGGTGATAACGTCGTCGATGCGCTGCTGCGGATCGCGGGCGACAGAAGGCTGTTTATTTCGCGTGGTGACGACAGCGGAACGCACAAGAAGGAAATGGCGTTGTGGGCTGCCGCCGGGTTCGATCCCCGCATTGCCAGCGGGACCTGGTACCGAGAAACCGGCAGCGGGATGGGCGCCACCCTCAACGTCGCCGCGGCGCTTGGTGCATCCACCTTGAGCGATCGGGCAACCTGGCTAAGTTTTGCAAATAAGCGGAATCTCGAAATTCAAGTATCCGGAGACCCGATCCTCCACAACCAATACGGTGTTATCCCGGTTAATCCGGCGCGCCACCCACATGTTCGCGAAGGCCTCGCGGGCGATTTCGTTGGCTGGTTGCTCTCAGGGGCTGGGCAGGCGGCGATCGCCTCGTTTCGAATTCACGGACAGCAGGCGTTCTTTCCCAACGCCGGGTTCGCACAGTAGCGCTCCGAGCGCGGCGACCAGGTATAACTAGGTCAACGGCGTCGGCATGTTGAGGTCGCTACCGGCCTCTTACCAAGCGCCGATTCCGCCGACGATATGACACACATTGAACAATCCGGCGTCGCGTGAGGTTTGCACGGCGAGCGCTGATCTTTCGCCAAAGGCACAATAATACATGATGCGCTTGGCACCCTGTATCGCCTCGTAGTGAATCAGGCCGCCCGGGCGCACGGCAAGCTCCATATCGGCATAGGGAACGTGGACCGAGCCCGGTATGACGCCGTCCCGCCTGCGCTCAGAGGTGTCTCGGAGGTCGATTACGAGAACATCCTGCGTCCTAGCCTCGCTCAAGGCCTCGCCAGCTACAACCGACCAGGTGTCGTCACCATCCGCGGTTTGTTGAAGGCCGATGCGTTGGTTGGCCGGTACGGCAACATCCATCATCTTCGGATTAGCAAGGTTGAGGTTATTCATCAACGCGACATATTCCGCGGCCGACTGCACTTGTAATCGCGGATTGTGAGCGCGTTCCTCGCCGATCGTACTGACCGTGTCACCTTTATAGTCGTGGCCGGGGTAGACCAGGGTTTCGTCAGGCAACGTCAACAATTTGCCAAACAGCGAATGATAGGCATTGGCCGGGTCACCGTGCTGGAAGTCGGTACGGCCGGTGCCTCGGATGAGCAGGGTATCGCCCGTAAAAACCCGATCGGGCATTTTGAAACAATAGGAATCGCTGGTGTGACCGGGGGTGTGTATGACTTCCAGGCGGATCCCTTCGACCTCGATCACATCGCCGTCGTCGACACGCATTGATACGACATCCACGGCCGATGTCCTGCCTATAACGGTGATGCACTTAGTTCGATCGCGAAGTTCGCCGAGCCCGGTGATGTGGTCGGCGTGAACGTGCGTATCGACCGCCTTGGCGAGTTTGAGATCTAGCTCTCCTAGCAATCTGAGATAGTGCTCAACACGCTCGTAGACGGGATCGATAATCAGCGCGTCAGCGCCGCGTCGATTTGCCATAAGGTAGGTGTACGTCGATGATACGTTGTCGAACAGCTGACGAAAAATCACGGCGTCTCCTCGATACTCTCCGCGGCATTCTCTTCACTATTTTTGGCAGGTTTGTCGGCTTCGTCCATCACTGTCTCGGGGAGGGGCGCTTTGTTGGGTTTGGCCTGTTTGTGTCCAAGGGGAAGTAGGTCGAGATTTAGCGACAGGCCAAAGTTGACCCTGCTCGATGAGCCGCCGGTTGCGAGCAGGCCAACGCCGTCGCAACCGGCTAGCAACAGCACCGCGACAAACAGCCCGGTCAGCTGCCGTCGAGACAAGTTCAGGCGCGATACCTTCAAGCGGGGAAAGCCTCTGCAGCGTCGAAACTCTGGCTACCCTTGATTACGGCAACGGCGGCCTTGGTAACTTCCAAATCCTCGGCCCCACTACCCGATCCGGCACCGATGCCACCGATCACATGGCCATCGACGATGATGGGTAGGCCGGCATTGAGATTTGTGTACTTACCGCCACTGGCGAGCGCGAGTTTCATGCTTAGTTCGTAGGGAATGCCGCCGGTCTGGGTGCGTGTTGATACCGCTGTCCGCGCTTTCGAAATTGATGTGTCGATGCTGTGGATTTTGGCGCCGTTCATCCGTATGAACGCAAGCAGGTTGCCGCCATCATCGACCACCGCGATACACATCGGCGTCTTGTTTTCTTCAGCTTTTGCTACCGCCGCGTCGAGTAGCTTGAGAGCGCCTTCCTGCGTCAATTTCAGATGCGGTACGACGTCGGGCATCGGATGTTCTCCTTCCTGGTTTGAGTTGGGCGCCACGTCGGCGCCAAGGAATATTTAACCACGAATTGGCTGCCGGCGTCGTCTACGGCACGGGCACATTGCTTGCAGAGCTCTGTTGCTTGTTAAATATTTTGGCAGCCCCGTCGAGGTAAAATTGTGAAAATTGTCGAACAAATCTGGAAGGGCATGCTCGTTGACTGCCGGTGCGGTGAGACGATCTTCGTGGAGGCCTATGCTCCTGAAGTTCGCTGCGCCAATTGCGGTCGCAAGGGAGCGCTCCTCAAACTTCTTGCCAGTTGGTACGGCGTCGACAAGCTGCGTATCGAAGCAAACGTGGCAAAAGTTGCCGCCTAGCGCGCTGTCTTTGCCCACAGGATAAAGAGTTCGACAGTCCGGGTCTCGGACCGCCACCTCTCGGGGTGGCAGTTTTCTTTTCTCCATGGCGTCAATTAGCGTCACAGTGACGATCTTGTCAGGAGAAATGCATGACCGTCACCTTGCCAACAAATGATCAATTGCGTCGCGTCGCCGAGCGAATCGGTTTTGATCTCGCCGACGACGAACTAACCTGTTATCGCGACGTCATCGCGCGCTCGATGCCGGCTTATCAACGGCTCGACGAAATCCCCGATTACCTGCCCGAAGTAAAATATCCAAGAACGCCCGGCTATCGTCCGTTAGCGGATGAAGATCCTTATAATGCATGGTTGGTAAAAACCGACATTAAAGGCGCTTCGCGTGGCAAACTTCGCGGCAAACGAGTCGTCGTCAAGGATACAGTGTGCGTCGCTGGCGTACCGATGATGAATGGCGCTTCGTTTCTCGAAGGATATATCCCTGAGACCGACGCGACAGTCGTCACGCGTATCCTCGATGCCGGTGGAGAGATCGCCGGAAAGGCGGTTTGTGAATTCTTCTCGGCATCGAGCGGGAGCCACACCAGTGCCACCGGTATGGTCGAAAATCCGATCAAGCCGGGCTATACGACAGGTGGGTCGTCGTCGGGGTGCGCCGCGCTGGTCGCCGCCGGCGAGATCGATATGGCGATCGGTGGCGACCAAGCCGGGTCAGTGCGGATTCCGGCATCGCATTGCGGTCTCTATGGACTCAAACCGACCTACGGCCTGGTGCCCTACACCGGCATCATGTCGTCGGAATTCAATGTCGATCATGCGGGCCCGATTACCGCGGATGTTGCGAACAACGCTTTGCTGCTCGAGGCCATCGCCGGACCTGACGGTATCGATACGCGGCTGGCAACGCCCAATCCTAAGATCTCGCGCTACACGAAAGCGCTGGGTGGGGATGTCTCAGACCTTACGATCGGCGTGCTTGAAGAAGGGTTTGGCCAACCCAATGCCATGCTTGAGATCGATGAAACCGTTCGGCACGCAGCCGGGTATTTCGCTGAACTCGGTGCCGGCATCGAGAGCGTATCGATCCCATGGCACCGCGATGCCATGTGTGTGTGGCTCGGATTTGGGCGCGAGGGCTACTACAGCAACATGATGCTCGGCAATGGATTCGGTACCAACCACGGCGGTCTCTACCTTCCTAGTCTGAGCGACAGAATCGCTCAGTGGCGTAGCCACGCCAATGAGCTCCCCCACAATTTGCGGGTCGCGATGTTGATGGGGGAATACGTGCGAACCACGACCAACGGCCATTACTACGGCAAGGCGCGCAACTTGGTCCGGCGTTTGCGCGAGGCCTATGACGATGCACTTGCGCGATTCGATCTGCTGTTGTTGCCGACCGTAATCAGGACAGCTCAGCCGCTGCCGCCGCGCGACGCATCGCCTGAAGCCGTGATCGGCAACGCATTGACCAACACCGAAAATACCTGCCCGTTCGATCTGACCCACCACCCTGCTATTTCGATTCCCTGCGGGATGGTGGATGGCTGTCCTGTCGGGCTGATGCTGGTCGCCAAACATTGGGATGAAAGCACGATCTACCGCGCCGCGGCGGCGTTTGAGCGATCGGTTGATTGGCGGTCGCTAGAGCGCCCCAAAAAGCGGTCCCGCAAACGGGGTTAGTTAGTCTAGGGGTACAAAATCGGCTTTGGTGACCTGGCAATCGGGGCATTGCCAGTCATCTGGAATGTCCACGAACGGTGTCCCCGGTGCAATTCTGTCCTCGGGCATGCCGAGCAGTGGGTCGTAGACCAAAGCACAGCGCTCGCACAGATAGCGGCAGTTGGTTGAGCTACGCTCAACCTGCGGGCTGCGATCGATCGGTCGACCGCGCTCAACCAAGGCATCGAGCCGGGACTTCCAGCCAGCATAATCCGTGACGTAGTTCCAGGCGCAAACGGTCTCGATCGCACGCCCTTCGAGCCATTCATAAAGTCCGACCGAGGCCTCCCGCGTCACCTTGGCACCGGTCCCAAAGGGGTTGAACCGGGTCCGCGCCCCGACGTCGAACACGAGGTCGCAAGGGAACAACGTTTGGGCCGCTAGAAAAACGGTAAAACCAGCGGAGTGACCGCCGATGAACTTGCCGATAATGCCGGGTTCTTCGACGTCGCCGGTAAATTGACGATCGAACGGGAACGGGCGTGCCAAAGGATGCTGGGCATCATTTTCGTGAATCCAGACTTCGGCGCCAAATCTGGCACGGTACTGATTTGCCGCGCCGAGGAAATCTTTGTGCGTGAAGGCGATGGCATCGGCGCGTGGCAAGTCGGGGTTAAACGCGGACGGGCAATCGATCATGAAGGTTGTCGCGCCGGTGTCGACCCGATACGCGGCGTGTTCGATGCCGAGGCGGGGCACCGAGTTGAACCTGGTGACATTGGGGTTGATCGGAAACGCCGTTACCCGGTGGGCCGCCGCGCACGCGCTATCGGATAGGAAGTTGTCGGCACCGCCGCCGCAGAACGGACACAGGTCGGGCACCTCGCCGATCATGTTGTAGCCGCACGCCGTGCAGACGGTCTGGCCTTCGCCATTGTCGTCAGAGCCACTGGTCATAACGGTCTCCTAATTTCCAGTTCGTTTCCCGACCACATCCGGCTCAGCACGATGGCGGCAGCGAGGCCGACCAGCGACAATCCAGCCATAAAGAAATAGGCATCCGTACCGATATTGCGAAATAGATACCCCGTTAGCAGCATGACCGAGCCGAAAATGACACCGAGCGAGACCGCCGAATAGAGGCTCTGCACTGTCGCCGAAAGCATAGGCGGCGCAGAGCGGGCGATGAAGTGCATGGCACCGATGTGGGCTGCGCCATAAGTAAGCGCGTGTAACATCTGTACGGGAATGAGCAGAAATATATCGTTGGTGAGCGGCGTTAGTAGCCACCGCACGATACTGGCTACGCCGGCGAGCGCCATCAATCCCGTTGGGGAGATCCTGCTTGCAACGCGACCGGAGACGCTGAACAACGCGATCTCGGCGAGCACTCCGATTGCCC
>Ga0114999_10003804_pt1 | contig 18668 bp, 27 predicted proteins | sample ArcticOcean_MG_C_3_FD_89820 | JGI IMG/M metagenome (GOLD analysis project Ga0114999, IMG submission 89820) | Marine microbial communities from western Arctic Ocean - ArcticOcean_MG_CB8_126 | ecosystem: Environmental > Aquatic > Marine > Oceanic | place: Arctic Ocean: Canada Basin | collected...
GACGGCCATCGCGTTGGCGGTGGCCGTCGCGAGGGACTCTTCCGCTTCCAGTACTGCGGCGCGGTCAGCCTCGACAGCGAGGGCGGCTCGTGTCGTGATGTTCGTGTCGGTCATTGTGTGCTCCTTTGCGCTGGCGCTCTGGTGCCGGGGAGGCCGCCCCGGCTCGGCGTTGGTACTATTCGTTGGTGTGCTCCTTTGCTGTGCTCTTGGTCGATAGGAGAAGAGTACTCCTCTTCATCTTCCCTGTCAACTAGTCGACTTCGGCGGCGGAGGTCGTGGCATCCTTGCGACAAAGACGGCAGAGCCGCGAGGTCACGCCACGCTCGCCGCAATTCGCGCAGGTTTGCGCCCACCTGCGCTTGCGTGACTCGGCGTACCCGTGCTGCTGCGTCCCGCGCCCACTCTTGAACGAACGCCCGCATGAGCACGTCCTGCTGCGTCCTGTTGCTTGGTGATATGTGGTCGTCGTGTCGGTCATCTTGTGTGCTCCTGTGCTGTGCTCTGGTGCTCTGGTGCCGAGGAGGCCGCCCCGGCTCGGCTAGTGTCTAAGTTTGCGCCGTCTCAATCTCAACCGTAGCGGACGCCTGTAGCGTCGCGCGTACCCTGCGCATCTCGGAGCAAACGAGATTGCGGCACGAGAGAGAAGTCCCGTTATGCACTGCGCCGTGGTCGATGCCGTTCACGTGCTCGTCGCTGAGCAGGTCCAATAGTTTGTCGCTCAGGATCGCCAGCGCGCTTGGCCCGGCAGTATCGCAGGGTGCGAAGTAATCGTGAGCGAGTAGCGTACCGTGCAACGAGCAGTCGATGCGGTGTGCCGGGTTGTTGTGTCGGTGGCTCATGGTGTGCTCCTGTGCTGTGCTCTGGTGCTCTGGTGCCGGGGAGGCCGCCCCGGCTCGGTGTTGGTGCTATCCGATGGCGGTCTAGAAGCTGTAGTCGTAGTACGTGCTGCGGTTGCCGACGCCGACTAGCTGCGTTGAGTTGCAAACTCGGTAGCGTCCATCCTTGCGGAGGGTGGCCTTCCACGTCCGCCCCTCCTCGTAGCGCTCGAACGTGTAGTGCTGCATGTCGCTCATCCCGTGGTCATCGGTGCGAGTAGCCGTGTCCTCCTGAACGGTGATGGTCTTGCCGGATGGCGATACGGCGATCACTGTCGCTCCGGTGCGGTCGCTGAAGTGAATCACCGTCGCGCCCTCTCCGACCGTCGGGCTTACGTGGCTCGCGGTGGCGGTCTGGTCGGTCATGGCTGGTGCTCCTGTGCTGTGCTCTTGGTCGATAGAGGAACCTTACCTCCTTCCTCTTCTTCTTGTCAAGTGAGGGGTGCAACGCGATGCGCGCGATGCTCCCGCCTAAGATAGAAGCTGCTCAGCTTACGCATCCGGTCGGCGTTCAGTGCGAGGTAACCGTCGCGCGCTAGCTGCTGGAACTCCTCCACGGTGGCGATCTCGTCGCTCACTGCGCGGGAGATGCTGAGATTGCCGAAGCGGTAGTTGCCGTACTCGCGGCGGAGAGAGTCGCGCGGGCTGCCTTTGCGAGTTGCGCCGAGGCTGCGCTGGCCCGCGACGGCGTTCCCGTTGCCCATGTAGATGCGGCCATTGGTGCAGTCAGCGAGCAGGCTGTCTCGGGTGGCGTTGATGATTTCCCTTGCTCGGGCGATGGTGGTCGTGTCCGTCATCTGGTTCCTCTCGGTGCTCTGGTGCCGGGGAGCCGCCCCGGCTCGGTGGTTGAGTTATCCTACTCCTCCTCTTCTTCCCTTGTCAACTGAGGTCAGGCGTGCTCAACGACGTATGTGCTGGTGGCCCAGTCTTGGGAGGGCATGCCCTCCGGCTTCGTGAGCGGGTCGCAGTCTGGGCAAGTGACCTCGCTCTCGTTGAGCGAGCCGCGTCGGTCGAACAGGGTCTCTCCGTCGCAGTAGACGTTCTGGTAGATGTTGGTGAGGTGGATAACGGTCATTGTGTGCTCCTGCGCTGTGCTCTTGGTCGATATGAGAATCTTACTCCTCCTCTTCTTCCCTTGTCAAGCGAGGTCAGGCGTGCTCAACGACGTATGTGCTGGGGATGTATGGCGCGTCCTTTGGCCCTCGCTGGTGAGATGGCACCCATGACGACTTGACCGCCACGCGCCTCGCTTCCTTGACCGTCCCGTCCTTCAGCACGCGAGCCGGGAGCCGCCGATACGACTCGCTCCGGTAGTGCCCTCGAACGTCGGTCTGATAAGTGAGGCCGCGCCGCGCTTCGTCGCGCTCCTCGTCGTCGATGTAGGTAGGGCGAACATCCACCAGATGAAACGGTCGAGGGACGTGGCCGCCCTTCGCCGTCGTCCGCGCGTCTGCTCGGCGCTGCTGCCGGGTCGGTTCACCGGCGAGGTTCACGAACACGGTCGAGCGGTGCGTGGTGTAGTCGAGCAGGCTGATCGCCGCTGAGCCCGCGAACCGCACGAACCGCTCGTACCAGCCAGCACCCGCCTCACGCATGTCGCGAGGCCGCACCAGACTCCCCTTCCGGCTGGGCGCGCCCACCATGTCGCTCTGGTCGGTCTGCCATACTCTGTTCGCCTCAACCAATGTCGAGGCGGACATCGCCGGGCATCTCTGATCTAGCAGCATGGCGAATGAAGTGTCCGTCATTGTCCCGTCAGCGCTGCCGTCCTCGCTCTCCCCCCGCGAGAACAGCGTGACCGAGGCAACGGAGCGCGTGCTGGTGTCGAGTTCAAGTTGGTCGGCGGCTGACCAGAGGATCTCTTCCTCCTGAATGAAGAACCCGAGGAACGATGAATATGGAGTTGGCCTGCCAGCCGTCACCGGCGGCTCCTCGCCCAGCGGCGCAAACCAACTGGTCGAGAACTCGATCCACATCTTAGGGAACGCGAGGCGGGCTGGCCCGCTGGTCGAGGGATTCACGTGGTCACCATTGAGCGACCACTCTCCCCACGCTTCCCGGTCGACGATGAACCGGCGCGCCTCGTTCGAGTCTAGGCTGTCGAGAATGTTCGCGACGTTCGAGGCGGTGGCCGACTCATTCCTGCTCTGTCGCGCGCCGTCTCCAATCCACTCATACGAGCCGGGATTGGAGCGGATGTCGGCGAGGTGCGCGCGGACGGGGTGGATGAACTGCCCCCCCGGCAATATGCTCTGGCTAGCCACGAGCCTCCTCCTTCTTTATTCGTGCCACCTCGTTCATGTATCGGACGTGTCGCACCTTGGCCTTGGCCATCGCGACCTCGGCATCCTGCTCGGAGCAGAACCCTCCGACCTTGTGGCGCTGCCCCTGATAGACGTACCAGTGGAGCCCCATCTCGATCACCTTCCAGCCTTTGAGCTTGGCGGCTCGCTCGTCGATGGTCAGTCTAGGCATCGCGCACCCGCTTCTGAGCGGCCATCAGCGAGTACCACCCGCAGGTTTGGTGTGAATCACTTTGCATCCCCAGTCCGGGATGAACGACCGTGCCGACCGGGCGGCGCTTCGTTCCGGGTTTGCCGCATATCAGGCAGCGCCCGTATTTCAGTGTCCTTGGCTCTGACAAGTGTGTGCTCCTTGCTTCTGCGATCCTCGGTGATCGGGGATCGACTGAGCCCAGCCTAACATCTTCTTCTTCATCCTGTCAAGCGCCACCACCGGCAAGGTGGTGGCAATCTCGGAGTTGACAGGGGAAGAAGAGGATGCTAGGCTGGGCTGAGCCCGCGCCACTCGCGTCGCATACTGGGACGCGCTCAACGGGCGGTAGATCGCGGCGGCACGGCTGATCGCTGTTCATTTGAACAGCTAAACACCTGCGATCAGCAGCGCCGCCGCTGTCTATCGCCTAGCGGCGATCTTCCAACTGACGGGCAGGACGTTCTCCCGGCACCGGCGGCACCACAACTCCACGTTCTCAGGGTGTGAGGAGTCCTTCAGTAACTTGCCGTCATTCGGACACCGCGAGACATCAAGCATCTTGGGGCCGCCGGGCTCTCCGAACTCGGCGAGCCCGCCCGCCTGCTCTGCTCTAAAGATGACATCGCAACGGCAGTTCGGATGCGCCGGGATCGACGTGCCTGACGTGAATCCCTCGACGATGCCGATCCAGCCGCGCTCCTGATTCTCCAAGCACACCGGGCAGACATCAAGAGAGCGGGCCGTCATCCATCTTTTCTGGGTCTTGCCCGCCTCGCGAGCGGCTGACATTCCGCCTTCCCCGATAGCGGTGGCAGTCTCGGTGCGGGCGATGGTATCGGCGCGTGTCTTGGAGTAAGCGCGCGAGGCTCGTATTTCTCGTGACATCTTGTCGATGCTGTCGCCCCTCGCGAGCCCGTCACCAACGATTTTTGCGACGTCGTCGTGCGCCATCTTCGTGAGACTCAGCGAGCCATCGCCGCCGATGAGTTCCCCTGCGCGCTGATGCGCGTACGCCGTGGCTCGCTGATGGGCGACGGTTGCGGGCACCCCCGGCTCGGAGCCGACAAAGGCCAACTCAAAGGCTCCGGTCAGTTCAGACTCCACGCCTGCCACGTACAAGTCGAACCAATCCCAATCGATTGAACTGATCAGGCCATCGGCCCCGCCGGGTACACTCATGCGCGTTGAACCCCTGCCAGTAACGCCTTGATAATGCTGTCGGCGTCGAGCGATTTATCGTCAACCCACAGATCCCTAAGCGTGTCCACGGCGACTTCGCCTTGCTCCCGCAAACGGTCGCCCCACGCGTCTGCCATCTCCCGCTCGGCGGCACGAAGCGGCGCAGCCCACCGCTCGTCGAGCGCCTTGCTCATCTGCATCGGCTCCTCAATCGCTCCGCCTGCCGCCTGCGGCACGAAGAACTCATCGCCTGAACCATCCACCGCTGGCGGCAAGCCCAGTTCGGTTCGCCCCTCGTCGCGCGTGACGAGCCCGACCTTGTAAGCCGAGGTGGACACCAGTGCGCGCAGTTGGCGATCCTCCGGCGTCGGGTCGATGTAGGTGATCACTCCCTGCGTGCTGCCGCCGAACATCGTCTGGAGGCGGGAGTTGATCGCCATCTTGATTCGGTCGCACCGAGGCACCACCGTCCACCGGCTGAACATCACCTCGCCCGCCTCGGCGTTAGCGCGGTTCACGCTTTCAGATACTCCGATCATCGAGCCGCTGATACCAAAGGCACCAAGGAATATGTCGCGGCTCCATTTGCGCCCGTCGATGAACGCCATATCGGTATGAGTGTATTGGCGGTCAACCCACTTCGCCTTCTCAAGTATCGCGACCCGGTGCGCCTGATTGACTCCCTGATGCTCGGAACGCCACTGCGTTGTCAGACGCTCCAACTCGGCATCCGATAGACCCTCGCTGGCTTCGATGATTCCGCCCGGCTCCGCGCCGTTCGTAAAAAAATTACGGTTCCACTGTGCCGCATACCGATCCGCATCGAGGTCGTAAAGGATGGACTGCACCGGCCCCATCCCGCGATACATGTCCATCGGCGATGGGACTCGCAGAAAGATCACATCATCGTTCTCAAGCGGGATCGACTCGTTGCCGTTCTTGTACACGTAGCCCGACACGAACTCATCGCGACTCGGGATCGGCGTCATCTTGTCCGGTCGCACCGGCCAGAGTTCGACCGGCACGCCGCGCTCGTCGCGGACGACGACGATCCAACCCTCGCCCCGGAGTTCGAGGTGCTGCTGGATAACCTCAACCAATTCGTGCTGGCTGTAGAACGGGTTGGGATTGCTCCACAGCTTGAACGCCGGAGACAACTCCGTCGCGGGTTGCATCTGACCAGAGGCGACCATCGCCTTGAGGACTGGTTGCGAGAGCGACTGAGCCGCCACCTTCACGGTGTCTCGCTGCGCCAGCCCCGCCACCATCGAGCGCGTTCGCGTGTTCGCCTTCGGGGTCGGCACGAGTTCCTGCCAGTCCACCCGAGCCACGCCGTTCGTGATTCGACCGATGATGGCGTAAAGCCATCCCGAGGTCGCGTAAGCGTTCGCTGCTTGACCAAAGGTAGACCCGCCCGCGCCGCCAAGCCCGTAACCGCCAACGGTTCGAGTCACTGATGATAGTCTGCTGGTGTTCGCTCGCTGGATGAGTTCTGTCAGCATCCCCATTAGCCGAACCCCTTAGTGTGTCAGCAAGAACATCCGCAAGCCGAGCCCGAGCCCGACGCCTACCGCTACCGACGTGATCACAAACAGCGCCGCCGCTGTCACTGCGGTGAACAGTAATTGGGCAGCCGTGCGGATGTCGTCGAGCCCCACGACTATACCGATCCATCGGCGAATCATGATAGCCACGTAATTCTCGCGGGTGACCCGGTGATGAATAAATGACTGAACGCCCAGACCATAGCATCCACCCGGTCATCAGTCGCCGGGCCACCGCTCATCCCGAGGACGAAATTGCACATCTGATCTTCGAGTGCCGGGTGTGCTCCAACAAGGTGCATCTTCCGCTGCTCCCATAAGGCGCTGATCGGCTCGGCTCGAACGGCCTTGCCTCGGCTCGCGTGGACTGGGGTGAACGGCACATCGGGATCGTACTGCTGGAGATTCGTCTTGACGAGGTCTCCGCCGAAGTTCATCTCAGCGACGACGCGATCACCTCGGTGCTCATAGTGCGCGAGGCACGCTGCTGACGCCCAGCCCTGCGGCGTGTACTTCCCGCTTCGGTCGGCGAGCAGGAATCCGTGGCGCTCCTCCACACCCTTGCAATCGCAAGGGCCGATCCCCGCGACCACGATGCCCGTTTCGTCTGACCCCTCTCGGGCGCTCCCTGCCGGGTCGATGGCGGTAACGATTCGCGTGAGGTGGATCGTCGCTGCATCGTGCTCTCCTCGCTCGGCGCTGGTCATGCCTTCATGGTCGTCGAACGTACAGATCCGCGAGTCCGGCACGCGCGACTCGTCCAACGCTGTGCGCGTCCACAGCGCCCCCTCCACATCCTCGATCAATTCTCCAAGCAACTCCTGACGACCGAGTCGCGTGCCTTCGTATCGGCTCACGATCTGGTCGAGGAAAGCGGGTGCGAGGTTCGCCCGATTGTCGTAAGTGGTGCCGCGCGTGGTTGCCGTTGTCTCCGCCTCTAGGAGGTGCCGCACCAGCGGCGTCGGGCGCGGAGTGGTCGTCACTACGATACGCGGGTCATCACCGATTCGGAGACCGAGCATCAGCATGTCCCATGCCTCCATCGCGTAACGCCACGCGCCAACTTCATCGGCCCAAGCCGTGTCGTGCTGAGGGCCTCGCAGGCGCTCCGGTTCCTCGGCGCTGTAGGTTGTGGCGATGGCACCGTTGGGCCACGTCAGGCGGCGTCTGCTCGGTTCATAGACGGGGCGAGCGCTCGCGGGTGCAGTGGCGATGATCCCAGACTCGCCCTCCACCATTACGTCACGAACATCGGCGGCGGTAGAGCCCACGATGGCCACCCGGCGCGCCCCTGCGGCCACTTGCTCGTGTACCCACTCCGCCCCCGCTCTTGTCTTGCCAGCCCCTCGGCCAGCCATGTAGAGCCAAGAGCGCCAGTCGCCAGCCGGTGCGATCTGCTCCGCGCGAGCAATGTCGCGCCAGTCGGGTCGCCCGTCCGGCCTCATTCGCCGCGCGACAGCGCGATCCCGCGCCATCTGGAGGATGGGATCGCTGCTCACAGCCATCATGCGGTGGTCGCGATTCGCTCCGCCTCTTCAACAGCAGCCTCGGCCTCGGACTGCGTGAACCCCTCGCTGACCAACGAGGCGACGCGCTGGTCATGGGTGATCGTGATCTGAATCTTGTCGCCGTAGAAGTCGCGCCGGTGCGCCTTCAGCAACCACATCAACAACCCGTCAGATGTCCCCGCCCGAGCGCGCGTCCATGCCGCTGCCTCCAACGTGTCCACGGCATCGGCTAGCGCCTCGTCCCAACTCGCCGCAAACGCCGCAGACGTGCTGCGGGCACGATACGCCCCGGCTCGCGATACGCCCGCCGCCGTGCAGGACGCGCGGACGTTGCCGCTGTTCCGCAGAACCTCGATAAACCTCGGTCGCCAATTCTTGCCACGCGGTTTACTTGTCATTCGCACGAACTCCACTAAAGAAGCAAGCGAAGGCGATCCCTGATTCCGTCGTCACACGGTGATGGACTCCGCCCGGAATCACAAACAAGGCCCCCGGCGCGATCCCATGATCATCGCCGTCGAGATAGATAATCCCAAACCCGTCCATGCCCAGATACACCTCGGGCCACGGATGCGCGTGGCCCCTCGTAGACTGGCCAGCGTGCAAGATCGTTTCCGAGAATGTAAAGCCGCCCAAGTCCATGTCACGAACACGGTAGCGAGAATCGTTGGCGGCTTCGCGGTATGACAGGGTGGTCATCAGGGTATAGGAACCCTAATGCGAGGGTTTGTGCTCTTATCAAAATTGTATCGCACGACCTCTGGCCCCCATTTTTTGACCATGATTTCAGCCTGTTTGTACTCCTCATCGAGCGTCCGGTATGAAGTGACGCCCCCCGGCATCGTCAAATGATTGCATCTGTACCAATGAGAATCAAACCGTAGCACCCTCCGGTACTTCTGGATCTGCTGTAAAAAATAGTCATAATCCTCATTTAGCCTCAGTCGGTTGTCATACCTGAGTCCGTTATTCGATACGCAAGTAAACGGCCCCAACACCGGAGATAAAAAAGAGAAAGGAGCGTATTCTCGGTAAGCCCTCGGTGCGGCAACCACGCCGACCCCCCACAACTTCACCCCCGCTTCGTCAGCCATATCAAACCCGTTTTCGATAAACTCCAACATCCTCGATTGATCGTATTTTAGGTAATCATATTGAGCACGACTTGAGTTCCACTCAAAACGCCCAAACTCGGTTACGTCGTCGTCCATCATCACGACGCGCTCCGACTGCTCGAACCCGTAATCGAGTATCCAATTTCTAGTAACTGATATGTTCCCGCCGACCTTCTCCGGCATGACTATGATTTCACCGCCTTCCAATGAGCGGTATTCATCAGCCTCCGACTCGATCACCGCTATCGCCGCGCTCTCGACGACCTGCCGAATAGTCGTTTTCCCTGCGCGATGATACGAAGGAACGATAATTCGAGCGCTCACTGAGCGCCGTTCAAGCGCTGGATGACATCGGCTCCCCGGATGACGCGGCCTACCCCGTGGGTGCGATTCTTCCCGCGTGAATTAGGAGCCTCCACCACAGTGATCCCCAACGTATCGACCGCCGCCACCCAATCCAATTCATTGTCAAACAGGAGCACGATGTAATCAGCGCGTTCCATGAAGGTTGGCGTTATCTCCATTTCAGGGCCACGTGACCCTTCTAGATCGTCCGATTCCGCACCGGCCAGATCATCGAGCATCGCGGTCAACGCCTCATCCTCGGACGTGACCGAGGCGAGCAGGTCCGCAAGCGCGTCGTCGTCGGCCTCGGCCATCGCCGAGAGTGGGTCAAGGGTGGCAAGCATTAGTAACTCTTCATCCTCATCCAAATCGACGTAGACAACAGGCACCGTCTCAGCCCCGCGCTGGGTGGCGACGGCCACCCGAGCATGGCCGTCGAGGATAAATCCTGAACGCTTGTTGACGATGACGTCCTGAACCCATCCAACGGTATCGAGCACTCCCGTGAGGGCGTCGCGCTGAGCCTGCGGATGAGTTCGCCAATTACGCGGATTCTCGGTCAGGTCGCCGGGTGCGACCTCCGCGTGGCCGACGATGCGCGACCGCCAGCCCCCCTGATCAGTGTCTACAGTGTCAACCATTACATTCCCCCTCGGATGCGCGAGGAGGATACGCTCTGAGTGGCGCGTGCCGCTACTCGGTGGAGCGACACGCGCCACCTCGAATGTTCTTAGCCCCCTTTAGTGGTGTCTTGGATCGTGAGTGTGGAGGTTATTCCACCGGGCATCTCCATGCTCAGCAGAGCATCAGCCCACGCCACTTTTCCACGCATCGCTCGCAATGGGGTAAGGCTCGCGTTGAGCATCCCCGCCCTCGCCGATTCGATGATGTGCGCCTCCATCTCCGGGCGCTTAGCCATCGAGATGAGGTCTATTGAGGCGTTCCTGCGACGCTCTCGAAGCGTCGCCACCAGTCCGCGTTCGCCATCGATGATTGGGGTGCCGTCACTGGACAGTTCCAGCTTCACGGCGGTGCGTAGTGCTTCTCGTTCCTCCGTCATCGCCTTGATTTGCTCGTCGAGCAAAACGATCCTGTGGAGCGACTCCTCGGCAGCGCTCCTCCAGTCTGTTATTCCAAACTCGGCTGGGTCGATTGGGTCGGTCATTCTGCGTCTCCTGTGATCGCTGGGTGCCGAGGTCTGCCGCCTCGGATCGGCGTCAATATCGCGGCCTTATGAGCAGCGCGTCTGCCTCGATGGCGATTCGGACGGCCTTCGGGACGATGCGTCGAATCTTTCGCCAAGCGACGTGCTGCTCATAAGGCCGCAGGCCGATGCTCGCGGCGGCGTCCATTAGGGCTACGGCGTGCTCGCTCCCCGCGTCGGTACATTCGATCAGCGTATCCACGCTGACATCTAGGTTGATTGCCTGACCAGTGGGTGTGTCTGCGATGGCCATTGCGTGTCTCCGGTTGTCTCTAGTTTCTGGTGCCGGGGGACCGAAGCCCCCCGGCGGATGGCTTGTTAGGCCATCGCAGCGACGCGTCGGTCGTCCCATTCCATCTCTGCGCGGTGCTCTTCGTTGGTCTCTAGGTGGTTCCACATGGCTCGTTCGGCCTGTAGTTCGCCGAGTTGTTCGGATGCCCACGACGCCTCTAGGTCAGCGCGGCAGGTCGGGCAAGCGTCGGCGGCGGCGTATTCGTCAGCGCCGGTCCCCACGAGGCAAGAGAGGGCGTGAAATCCTGCGGCGATAGCGGAGGCGATAAGGGCTTCGGCTGCTGCTACGTTGGTCATCTTGGTGTCTCCTGTGCTCTGTGCTCTTGGTCGATAGGAGAACCTTACTCCTCTTCTTCTCCCCCTGTCAAGTGCCCCCCCCTTAGAGGCGGCTACCGCGACGTGCTGCTGATGCACGCTGAGCCGTCCGTCGCTCAGCGATGCGCGCGATCTTGATTCGCAGTCGGTAGGCTACGGGCGATTCATTGGCGTCAAAGTCTGCTGGCGGGGGGGGGATGCTGCCCTTGATGCTTACGAAGCCTACCTCGGCGATGACGGTCACGACTGCGAAGTCTGCTGGCGAGGTAGTGGTCGTCGTGTCGGTCATCTTGGTGTCTCCTGTGCTCTGTGCTCGATAGGAGTACCGTACTCCTCTTCTTCTCCCCCTGTCAACTGGGTAGCAACACCGACGAGCACGACCACGGCTTCCAGCCGTTCTCTGCGACTATTGCGGCGGCTTGCATCGCTTGGCCGAGTGCGTCGTCTGGGACTTCGCCCCACCAGCGCGGCTGGACTTGCCACGCGCCAACCGACCATTCCGAGTTCGTATCGAACACTCGCGCGTTCGTGTTTCCACTCGACTCGCACATCATGACGGCGTGAGCCGCCGCGCGCTCCCCCGCCGGGAACGCGACAGCGATTGCCTCTTGCAGGCTGTAGCTGAGAGGCGACGCGGTCGCGGTCGGCGGCGGCGTCGCGGTCGGCGGCGGCGTCGCGGTCGCAGTCGGCGACGCGGTCGGCTCAGCGGTCGGCGTTGCTGGCGCGGTCGCGGTTGGCTCAGCGGTGTTCGGCGCAAATGCAGAGCGGCGAGGTGACGGGGTCGTCACCACAAACAACAACGTCAACATCAGCACAATCACAAAAAAAAATCTATTCAGATGGCTGTCCCCTTCATAGTCCTCAGCGCTGCCGCTGAGGCACCCGAAGATCCTACACCAAATGAAGTCGAGGATTCTGAGGCTGGTGCCGTCCCACGTCAACCGACGAGGTGAACCCGCTCCAATCCGCCAGCAACATCTGATGCGCCACTCGCATCGTCCGCCCATACGAATCAGGCCACCGATTCGGATCGGTGGTCGCAAAGTTGGTGTTGAGGTCGACCAGCAATACGTACTGCGAGCGAGAATATCCCGCGCGCTTCCACACCGGCGAATCAACCGCCGACCGTACCGCTAGCGCGGGGATCTCCGTGCCGTTGTCGAGCACCAGCAATACCTTTGCGTCAATCTCGTCATGTTCCATCGTGAGTGTCCCTCCATGCGTCCTGTGCTTCGGCGAGCGACCGCACAACGAGCGCTCGCCCGCCTGCGATCTCGATCTCTTCAATCCGTCTCAGTTGAATTGGTGTCGGCTTATTCTTTCCCACTTTCACTTCCATCGCGAGGTAGCGCCCCGCGACGCAGACCAGCAAATCCGGCACGCCGGTGAGCGTGAATGGCCCCGCCGCGAACTTGACTACGAACGTGTCAGGCTGTTTGCGAAGCCAGCCGACTATCGCCGACTGCACCACGCTCTCCTTCACCATGTCGACCCCCTCGCCAGATCGTAGATGCGCTGCATCTCGTCCTGAGTCAGCGCGTCGCGGGTCGGGCGCGGCTCGGCGTCCAGCATCATCTCGCGATTCTCCGAACGGACGATGATGCCGCGAATCTCGGCCAGCCGCTCCTCCGTCGTGAGGTCGATCTTCTTCATAGCTGCACCGCGTGAGGCGTTGACTGCCCGCACACCACGAGCCGTTCGCGCGGTCGAGTCATCCCCACATAGAACATGCGCCGCACCGAATCGTCGCCCGCTTCCCACTGAGCGTAGCCACTGGGCGATAAGTCGGGGAACAGGTACACGCTATCCGCCTCGCCGCCCTTCACCGAATGGATCGTGCCGACGACAATGCGCGGGGTCTCAGTGAGCGCCTTCACGCCGTACCGCTCAATCACTCGGATCGGGAACTCAATCGCCTTCGACTTCGCCGCCAGCACATTCTCCTGTAACCACGTGAGCGGCTCCCTCCTGATCTCGTCGATAACTCCGGGCTGGAACACCTGCCCGAGCAGAGCCACAGACACGATCCGATCTTCGGGTTGATCGGCGATTAGCTCCGCCCAGCGTCCGGGGTTCTGGTTGCTCTTCTTTCTGGTCATAGGCATCCAGCTAGCAAGATCGCCATACGTCCACGTGGGACTGAGCAACGACGCGATACGTTCGCCGGTCGCCATGCCTCGCCCGCTCTTGAGCGGGTTCCAATCTCCGCGCTTCCGTCGGAACGGGTTGTGAAACGGTATCCCCGCTTCGCGCAAGTTCGCGACGATAGGTGCGATCTGATAAGAGCAGGACGCGATGACCATAACGTCGCCTGCGTGCTCTAACTCTTTAGCGATTGCCTCCGCCCCATAACGCCACGTCAATTCCTCGCGGCGCTCGACTGAGCCTTCAGAATCACGCGGGCTGAACTCTTTTAGCTCGCGCTCCCTCACTCCGCTGATCCACTTCTGAGACAGGCGATGCACCGACGCGGGGATTCGGTAAGACTGGCGCAGAATACGCTTGTGTACGTCGTCCGCTGGCGGGGTGAGGAACGCGTCTGGCGTTGCGCCCTTGAATTGATAAATGCACTGATCGTCATCCCCGGCGAGCACGATGAAGTCCATCTGCTCGCCCCAGTTCCTAACAAGGGCCAACTCCAGCGGGGTGAAGTCCTGCACCTCGTCGAAGAATCCGATTGTGCTCCCGAATGGTGGAGCCATCCGCTCATCCAGCGCGATCTCGATCATGTCAGTGAAGTCGATATATCCGGTGTCCCACTTCCAGCCCTCCCATGCCGCAGCGAACGCGCGAACTTCTCTTGTCCACGCGTCGCGGTGCGTCATCGTGGCGCGTGCGACTTGGTACGAGTTCATGAGCTTGTCGCTGTCACTGACGAACGCCACGTTAGGCTCGTCGAGATCGAACCGTCCGCCGCTCAACTTGTAATGAGTCTGTGCCTCGTTGAACTCTGATGCCTTCGTCTCGGCGATCTGTGGCGCGCCCAGCGCTCGGTAACAAAGCGCGTGCAACGTCCCGACGTGCGACGGATCAAGCGGCAAGTTCCGCCGCACCAACTCCGACGCTGCTGCCCTCGTGAACGAGGCCACTAGGATCGCGTCACTGCCGTAGCGCTCGGCGGCCTGCGATATCCACGTGCTCAGCATCGTGGTCTTGCCAGTCCCCGGTGGCCCAAATACTCGGAACTCTTCAGTCATGCGTGTCTCGCTTTCTTCTTCTTCCGTCCGCACCTTACGCTATTTTCGCTATTTTCGCTATTCGGGCGAATCCCCGTATCCACTGGCTGTCCCGGCCAGTAAATAGCCAAATAGCCAAATAGCCAAAATCCAATACATAGGTGATCTCGATTGGTGCCCTTATAGGGCACCAGCTACCCCTCAATCCTCCAGACTGATCGCGAGGTCATCGCGCCATCTTCGCGCGCTACGTTCTGCACGCGGCGCTCCGCTCCGCCCATCCGAAGATAGCGGCCAAGCTCTCGCTCGGTGACTCGCTCGCCGCGTGTCGTCCTCAGCCAGAACGCGAGCCCTCGCAGGGTTAGATACACCCAACCGGGATCGGCTGGGAGCCGGTACGGCTTGCCGAGTAGCAGGTACACCTGCCAATCGTCCTCAGATGGAGTCTGCTGCGCGAGGTACTCGTCAACCCATAAAGCCGCGACCCCCGCTGGCTCGGCTTCTGGCCCTAATTCCTCGATGGTCAGCGCGCCCAGCATCATCTTGGCGCGCTGCTCCCAAGTAGCCGACGGGCACGAGGGGATCACAATGTCCACCGAGGCGGCGACCTTCGACCTGAACGCGCGCTGCTCCAGAATCGAGCCGACGCCGCCGAGCGTGATGGTTCGATCAACGCCGTCAACGGAGAGGGTCAGCGTGTAGGTAGGCGGATCGGCGAGGAACTTTGTCACCCGCTGAACCGTCACGCCCCACAAGGTCGAGAGCGCGGCGAGCGGCGGCGTCTCTCCGTCGTCGCCCATCTGGTCATTGCTGCCATCGAGCCGCGCTCGGTCGATGGTTCGCACGTAATAGTCCGCGCGCTTGAGGTCGTCACCGTGCTTGCGCCGGTGCGCAACGAGGAGGTCGGTGATCTCTTGCTCATTCCAGAGTGCGCGAGAGGCGAACGATGCGAGCGCCATATCGTAGGCGCTCGCCGACTGGTCTGCGAGCCCCTGCGGCCCGGTCGTTGAACGTCGGCGGTTCCACGTCTTGAGCACCCTCGGGTCGGCTGCCTGTAACGCTTCCCATTTCTCGAATGGAGGAACCGCTGTCGGGTTGAAAGCCGCCGCTGGCAGATGCTTGCTCGGCGTGGGGAGTGGTGGCGTTCCACCCATCCCCACCAGCGCGGGCGCTCTCGGCGATTCTAGGGCGCTCTGGATCGCTTCCCACGACTCCACCGAGCGTCGCTCGGTGCCGGTATCGGTCATCGTGACCGGCACCGGCGTTGCCTTGAGGTTCATAGAGCCCGGCAGGCGCATCACGCGGGCAAGGTCGATAGTGGCGTCCACGTCCCAGCCGTGGCCCCGCGCTAAGTCGCGGACGTGGTAGACAAGCCCGGTTTGCATCGCTGCCGCCCGGTCGCGGCTGTACTCGTCGTCCGGTTCCCACTGCCACGGCTGGTCGAACAGCCACCATAGCTGGAACCCGTGACCCGACCGGACGATGAGCGACGGCGCTCGCATCGATGAGAGTTCAGATATGAACTCGGTAGCCTCCGCCTCGGTCGGCAGGTTCGGCTTCCGATGCGCTTCGCCATCCTGATAATCGAGGTCGAGCCAGAGGCCGGGGATGCCGATGATCTGCGCTGACTTCGCGCGGCGCACCGCGCCGTAACCCGGAGCAGGCGCGAGTCCCGCGCCGATGTAGGTGTCCTGCTTGTCGTCTGCTGTAACGGTTGAAGTGCTGGAGTGCCATGTGCTGCGTTTGTCGGGAAGTGTCCACGTCAGCAGCGCGGTGCCCTCTGGCAAATCGGACGGGTACAGCGCCGCCAAAAACGTGAGTGTCTCTTCGGGGTTCATTTCTGTCCTCTGGTCAGAAAGCCGGTCGCAAAAAACGACCGGCTTTCTGACATGCTCGCTAGTGGCTAATCTGCGACGGCTTCTCCTCCAACTGTTTCAAGCATCGGCAGGATGCCTGCGCGGTAAGACTTGATACGGTCGCTTTCCTCTTCGTCGAGGCGTCGAGTGACGCTCGGAGAGAGTACCGCATAAGACTGCCCGTTGTTGCTAGCGGCTTTGAGCCCGAGGCTCACCTCCGCGCCGTAGAACGGCACGCCGCCACTCGCCATTCTCATAAAGAACTTATGAGACTCGCTGATACTGGTCGGGGACAAGCTCACAATGATCGGCAGCAATTCTCCCGGCATCAGGACGAATAGCTGCCGAATCTCCTTGCATGCCTTCCCGCGTGACGGTTCACCCTTGGCATCGACGGCTGAGCCCCACGCGTTATCTCCGCCAAGCGGACAGGCCGAGCATACGTGCGAGAATATGGCGCGCCCGTCAGGATCGTATTGCAGACCCTTCGATTCAGCGTCAGGCTCTTGGCTGTTCCAGCCAAAGCCGATGAGCCCGTCATTGCTGCTGCAATCAGGCGGCGCGCCGGTGACGTTCTTGTCCTGCCAGTAAGCGCGACGCGTGTTCCAGTGAATGATGACGCCATCGACGGCACGAGCGGCGCTCGGCCCTTCGAGCGTCGGTATCTCCCACGTCGTTGAGCCGCCTGCTGGGATCTTCACTCGTGGGAGGTCAAATGAGTTGAGCCCGTGCCCGCCTACATTCTCGCGGATGACCTCAAGCGCTGAGCTTCCTCCGGGCGCGTACTCCACGACTTCCGTTTGCTGTTCTTTTTTCGTAGTCATTTGTTCCTTGCTTTCGTTCGGTGTCTCGGTATTCGTTAGCTTGCGGTCTCGGTGCTACTTTGCCTCCTCCAGCCACGAGTCCCACTTCCGCGCGATCCCGCCATCCTTCATTACTTCCGCCAAGCGCTCCATGCGTACTGGCGCGGGACGAGCCCCACCATTCTCCCACTTCGTGAGAGTCGATATGCCTCCGTTGCCGAGCAAGACGCAAGCATCTGCCAGCGTCAGCTTGTTCGCTTTTCGCCAAACCCGCATCGGGTTCCGCTCTCTCCACGGTCGGACCTCGGTGATATTCATTCAATCATTCCCTTTCGATTTTCTTCTTTTTCATCCTCATCATACCCTGCGAACAGACGCAAGCACCATGTCGATCACGTTCCTTCGCAGATCGAGTGCGTCGTAGACCACCTCGTCAACGGTGTCCCCGGCAACGAGGTGGTAGTACGTGACATGCCGAGTTTGTCCCGGACGTGATACGCGGGCGAGACTCTGTTCGTAGTCGCCGAGCGAGTAGCCAATCGAGTAGTACACGCAGTACGCGGCGCGGGTGAGGTCGATCCCCTCCCCGCCCGATTGGATCTGAACGGCCAAAACGGTCGCGGCTCCTCCTTGCCACTCCGTGATATCGTCTGACGCGCCAGACACTTCGAGGCTAGAGCGTCCCGCCTCCCTCGCGGCGGCGTGTACCGCTGCGAGGTCATGCCTGAATCTCACGAACACCACGACCGGCTCGTCAATCGGCAGCCCTTCCAACAACTCCTGTAGGGTGTCCTGCTTCTCCGTTCCCAGCGTCACGTCCTCGCCGCTGTCGGTTGTCAGGTATCCGCTCGTTAGCTGCTGCATCCGCAGCAGCTTCGTCAGGACGATGGGCGCTGTTACCGACTTATCCCCGGCGAGCGTTGTAATGAAGTCATCGCTCATCGCGTCGTAATGATGTTGTGTCGTGGGGTCGAGCGTGATGTGCTGCGTGATGTGCTGAGACGGCAGCAGTTCGAGCACGTCACGCTCGACCTTGATCGCGATGGAGTTGAAGCGCTCGCTGAGTTCGTACTCGTTATCCATCCCGAGCATCTGGTAGCCACCGTAGCCGCCCCACCTCGCATAGTGATTTTTGAATCGCGTCCACGAGACTCCGAAGATGCCGGGGTCGAGGAACCTGTACTGCCCGAACACGTCGAGCGGGGTCTGCCGCATCGGCGTACCTGACAAGGCGAGCCTCCGCCGCGCGGTGAGGCGGGCGATGAGCTTGGATCGAACGCTGCCGTGGCCGCTGATGTGCTGGCTTTCGTCGAGCACAACCCTGTCCCACTTCGTCAAAAGCAGTAGCGCCTTCAGCGGCGCATTGTTGACGGCCTCGTAGTTCACAATCCCGATGTAGCCGAGCCCCTCTTCGGCGGCGCGTTTCATCGATGCCTTCATTGCGGCGGTGCGCTTCACCACTGACCCGCCGCCCGCGAGAGAATCAACGATCCACTCGTCCGGGTGCGCGAGCCATTCCGCAAGAGCGCGCGGCCATACGTTCGTACCGACCTTGCGCTTGGCGATGACAAGCACGCGCCGGTCGTCGCTGTTCTGCACGAGGTCAATCGTGACCTTCGTCTTGCCGGTGCCCATCGCCATCGAGAGCATCGTGGCTGGTCGCGTCTCGGCGAACTTGTACGCGCGGCGTTGCCAGCCCCACTGCTCACCCACCTGAGTCTTAGGCTGTGGCATGTCGAGCGGTTCAAAGGTGAGCTTGATCGCCTCGCCGGTGACGGCGCTGTTCAACCCGGCGGCGACCAACTCGACGAACTTCGGATCGCGATCCATCGTCTCAGGCAGCGCGTCGGCGAGCGCTATCGCCGACGCCTCCGTCAGCGGGTACACCCACACCTTCCTTGCGGGCGACCAGCGCCCGCCGGGGATCGACTTCATGAGGTTAGCGAAGTGATATGGCGTCC
>Ga0114999_10003807_pt1 | contig 18650 bp, 20 predicted proteins | sample ArcticOcean_MG_C_3_FD_89820 | JGI IMG/M metagenome (GOLD analysis project Ga0114999, IMG submission 89820) | Marine microbial communities from western Arctic Ocean - ArcticOcean_MG_CB8_126 | ecosystem: Environmental > Aquatic > Marine > Oceanic | place: Arctic Ocean: Canada Basin | collected...
ATTGTATCTTGAGATCTATTAACAACTTTGCCAGATACACGAACCACAGATTCTGGCTTTACTTTTTCTACTTCTTTAAAAAAATTACTATTATTTTCAGTAACACATTGAGTTAAGCCGTAATGATCTCTTAAATCAAAAAAGAGAAGATTTCCGTGATCTCTTTTTCTGTGCATCCAACCTGAAAGCTTTATACTTTTTCCACTATCCTTTGTTGTCAATTCCGAACAATTATGAGTTCTATATTTGTGCAATGTAATTCCTTTAAAAATTTATATCATTTTTAAAACTTCTTTAACTAGTTTTAAACTAAAAGGTGTGCCTTTTTTTAAAGAATATTGATCTAAAATAGAAATAAATTTAGAGATTTTTTCATAAGATCTATCTATTCTTTTTACAATGTAGTCTATATGGCTTTTCTTATACTTTATCTGTTTATCAGAGAAATTTTTAGCAAGTATTACACTAACTAAATCGTCGCTTGGGAGCTTTATGCCAATAATAATACAATTGGTTGCTCTTGAATTTAAATCCGGTAAATCAAATTTTATTGTATTAATTGGCTTTAATGAAGTAACTAGAAAATATTTATTATCTTGTAAAGCAGCATTCCACAAAGAAAATAAAATATTTTCTGGCACATTTTTATTTAAATTTTCTATAACTAGCGCCTCCTTAGTTTTAAATTTTAAAAAAACATCTTCATTTAAAAGATTAGAATTAACTATTAACGTGGAAGTTTTTTTTTTCAAAATTGAGGCTAAATGGGTTTTTCCAGACCCAGAAGGTCCAAAAATATTACTTATTCTCTTAATCCATTTAGGCCAAGATTCAATAAAATCGTAAGCCTCTTGATTGCCGGACGATACATAAAAATCTTCTTTTAGAAAAACTTTATTTTTAGGAAATTTAAAAATTAGTTGATCAGTCATTTTTTTTAATTTTCCACAAACCTTTATCATCTTTTAGCTCATAGCCAAATTTTAAAAGTTTATTACTTAATCGTTTAGGATTTCCATAATAATATATTTTAAAAATAGAATGCTTGATATTGAATTCTGTTAAAGAAAAATTATCTATAATACTTATTTTATAAAAAACATTTTTCAAACGATCTAGCTCACTAAGCTTATCATATTCATATTTTATTGTAAGAGATAATGGTATTGCTAAATTAATTATATTTTGAGATTTCCAAATATCTGAGATTTGCATTTTTATTTTTCTTAATATTACATTTAATTCCTTTTTGTTATTGATATCTAAAATTTTATAATACAAATTTTTGCTTACTTCATTATTATTAAAATTAATTCTTAAATAAATATTTAGTTTATTATTTTGATAATCCATTAAAGCAAATGAATAATTATCTGTATTATATTTTTTTGCTAAATTTACAATATCTATTGTTTCTATATCATCCCTTATCCTTTTTAAATTTGATAAATCATCAAGATCCTCTAAAGGCAAAATAAAATTTATATTTTGATTTTCTATTTTAGTCTCTAACCAATTTTTAAAAAAATAATTTTCACTCAAATTTTTTAATTCATCATTTATAAAAAGAGCTGGAAAGAAAACGGCGGTAATATTTTTTGGCTCAGAGTAAGAAACATTTTCTTTAATTAAAAACTGTTTAACTTTCGTGTCATTATATAAAATTTTAAAAAATGATTTATACTCATTATTTTTATACGTCTCATTTTTTATTTGAAAACTACCGATTAAGGTCTTTATTTTTTTTAAATTAATATTCTCTATTTTGCTAATATCTTTTGAAAGTAAAATTCGAGATAATAGAATTTTATAAGATTCTACAAAAGCTTTATCAATATACTTTTCTCTACTAAAGTTTAAATCAATGTTTCCATTAACTTCTACGTCATCAACAATAAAAATATTTTCTTCTGAAAAACCTTTATTCTCAAATGAGAGCAATATTATAGTTGCTGTCAAAAAAAGAAAAATATATTCTCTAATTTTGATTCCGATGTATTTAAATAATAAATAATTTTTCATGAAGAAAACCTATAATACTTATAAAAAAAGCGGTGTTAATATGGCAACTGCTGATAAATTGGTAAATTACATATCTAAAATATCAAAAAAAACTCATAAAAAAAACACTGAAACTAAATCTTTTAAAAATATAGGCAGTTTTGCATCTATTTTCGAATTAGCAAAGCTAAAATTAAAAAATCCCTTAATTGTATCATCTACTGATGGGGTTGGTACAAAAATTGAAATAGCTAATAAATTAAATAAATTTGATACAATCGGCATTGATTTAGTGGCTATGTGTGTAAACGATCTGATTGTGCAAGGAGCAAAACCAATTTTCTTTTTAGATTATATAGCTACTAACAAAATTAAAATTAAAAAATTAAAAAATATTTTAGACGGTATTGTTTCTGGTTGTAAGATTGCAGATTGCTCTTTAGTTGGTGGTGAGACGGCTGAAATGCCACAGACTTATACAAAAGATAAATTTGATTTATCAGGTTTTGCTGTTGGAGTTGTTGAAAAAAATAAATTATTATCAAAGGAAAGAGTTAGAGTAAATGATATTGTTTTAGCGGTACCTTCTTCCGGCTTACATTCAAATGGTTTTTCTCTAATTAATTATCTAATTAAGAAAAAACATTCCATACCCATTAAAGTTAAAAAGGAATTTCTTAAACCTACCAAAATTTATGTGCCAGAACTAAATAAAATTAATAAAAAAAATCTAATTAACGTAGGAGCAAATATCACAGGTGGAGGGTTAGTTGATAATTTAAAAAGAGTAATCCCAAATAATTTATGTTTAAATATTAATTTAACAAACATTAAAACAAAAAAAATTTTTAAATGGCTAAAAACAAAAAATATTACAGATTCCGAGATGTTAAAAACATTTAATTGTGGTGTGGGTTTTTGTTTAATTGCAAATAAGAAAAATATTAAAAAAATTCAAAATATTTTTAGCATGAAATACCGGCCTTACCCAATTGGTTTTATATCTAAAGCAAAAGAAAAAGTTAAAGTATTTGGTAAAATTAAGTGGTAAAAAAAATAAAAACCTGCGTTTTTATATCTGGGAATGGAACGAATTTAGAATCTATAATAAAAAGTTCTAGAGATTACAATTTTCCTATTAAAATTTCCTTGATTATATCTAATAATTCAAAGGCAAAAGGATTGAATATAGGTAAAAAATATGGGATTCCATTCAAACTTTTTCCTTATAGAAATCAAAAAAAGTTTGAGAGAAATTGTTTATTTGAAATAAAAAGGAGAAAAATTGAATTCCTATGTTTAGCCGGTTTTATGAAAATTTTATCAAGTAATTTTATTAAAAACTTTGGACATAAAATTACAAATATTCACCCTTCTCTATTACCAAAATATAAAGGATTAAATACCCACAAAAGAGTTTTACAAGATAATGAAAAGTACTCAGGATGTACTGTCCATTTTGTATCTTCCAAATTAGATTCCGGAAAAATTATTTTACAAAAAAAAGTTTTTATAGATAAAAAAGAAACTGAGTCTTCACTAATTAAAAAGATTTTGAAAGAAGAACATAAAATTTACCCGCAATCAATAATATCTATATTTAAGTAGTTATTATTTAAAGAAAAATTTAATTTCTAGTTTTGCGTTTATAACGCTATCAGATCCATGAACAGAATTTTTATCAATTGAAACTCCATACATTTTTCTAAGTGTTCCCTCTTCAGCTTTCAAGGGATCTGTGCCGCCCATTAGTTCCCTATTTTTTAAGACTGCATTTTCTCCTTCTAAAATCATTACAACAATAGGCCCAGAGGACAAATAGCTACACAAATCATTATAAAAAGGCTTAGTTTGATGTACTTTATAAAATTCTGCAGCTTCTTCTCTAGAAATTTTTACTTTCTTTTTTTTTGATATTTTTAAACCATTTTTTTCAAAAAAAATCTCAATTTCTTTTTCTAAATTTCTTTCAACTGCGTCTGGTTTTATTATTGATAAGGTTTGTTCATTCATATTTTACTCATAATATTCTTTTACTAAATTATTTAATAATCTAACACCAAAACCAGTAGCTCCTCCTGGATTTAAATTTGCTGCTTTTTTTGAAAAAGCCATTCCTGCTATGTCTAAGTGTGCCCATGGTGTTTTGTTTAAAATAAATCTTTGTAAAAATTGTGCCGCTGTTATTGCTCCTGCTCCACCTACATAGTTTATATTTTGTACGTCAGCTATAGTAGAGTTCATTAACTTATCATAATTTTTATGTAAAGGTAATCTCCATACTTTTTCATTTACATTTTTACTTGATTGAAAAATATTTTCAGATAACTCATCATCGTTTGAAAATAATCCTGCATATTCTTCTCCTAGGCTCATAATTATTGCTCCAGTTAATGTTGCAAGATCAATAATAAATTTTGGCTTATATTTTTTTTCGGTAAAACTTAATGCGTCAGCTAATACCAATCGTCCTTCTGCGTCTGTATTAAGAATTTCTATAGTTTTTCCTGAGTAAGATTTAACAATATCTCCTGGTCTTTGAGCTTTTCCACCTGGCATATTTTCAACTAATCCCACCACTCCAACAGCATTTATTTTTGCTTTTCTTAAAGCAAGTGATTTTAATAATCCAACAACAACAGCAGATCCTGCCATATCATATTTCATTTCTTCCATAAATCTTGGTGGCTTTAATGAAATTCCTCCTGTATCAAAACAAACTCCTTTACCAACGAAAGCCAAAGGTTTTTCCTTTGATCCTTTTTTTCCATTCCATTCAATAGTAACTAAATAAGTTTCATTATCGCTTCCCAAACCAACGCCTAGCAGTGCGTTTAAACCTAATTTTTTTAGTTCTTTTTCATTGTATGCTTTTATCTTCAACCCAAGTTTTGATAATTTTTTAATTTCTTGAACGTAAGTTTTTGGATTTAAAATATTTGGTGGTTCTGAAACTAAATCTCTAGTTAAAAATATTCCTTCTTTTATAGAACTGTAATATTTATAATTATTTTCTATACTTTTTTTATTAATGGTTACAATTTTACATTCTACATTTGAACCAATTTTTTCCTTTTTTGAAGTTTTATATTTATTAAAAGTATAACTCTTTAAATTAACTCCAAAGATAAATTCAGAAAAATTTTTGCATAATTTTTCTTTATCATCATTTAAACTATCAGCATATATATCAATTAAATTTATAGTTTTATAACTTTTGACATAAGTATAGAAAGATCCTCCAACCTCTTCAAAATAAGATTTTTCATGTTTAGCTTTAATTTTAATAATAAAACATTTTTTTTTCTCTGAAATATCAAATGAACTTATTTCATCTTTTTGACTTTTTTCTTTTAACGATCTAAGAAATAAATTAACTTTTTTACTTGTATCTTTTGAGAGAATAGATCTTGGATCTTTATATTCGTATTTTTCGGACACAAATAATGCAAAAGCATTACTATTGGGACTCAAACTAGTGTTAAAACTTAACATTTTACCCTCCTTTAACGTATAAATTGAATTCTAATCAAAGTTGTTTTATTAACTATATAATACAAATATATGAAATGAAAAAGACTATTTACAAATATTTTTTTTATGAGTTTTTAAGGTATTTTACAGTAACTCTCTTTGCTTTTGCTGCGGTAATTTGGACTATTCAAGCAGTGAATTTTTTAGATTTAGTCACTGATGACGGACATGCCTTCAGAACATACTTTTTTTATTCATTTTTAACTACACCTAAAATTTTAACAAAATTGATTCCTTTGTCATTTTTAATTGCTTCAATATTAACTATTTTAAAATTAGAGAAAGACAATGAGTTAATAATACTTTGGACCTCAGGCTTAAATAAGATTTATATTGTAAATTTATTCTTTTGTATGTCTTTAATAATTATGATGTTGCAAATATTAATGACAACAATCATAACTCCCAACTCTTTAAATCATTCTAGAAGTTTACTAAAAGAAGCAAAATTACAATTTATTCCCTCTTTGCTTAAAGAAAAGCAGTTTAATGATACCGTCAAAGGATTAACAGTATTTGTAGATAAAAAAAATGAAAATGGAATATATGAAAATATTTTTATTAGAGATGATGGTAAAGTCCTTTCCCAAATTTCATCTTCTTCCTCAACAATTTTTGCAAAATCAGGATATGTAACACAAGATGAAAAAAATCTAGTTTTAATGAATGGAAATATTCAAAAACAAGATCCAGGAAATGCAGTAAAAATAATTAAATTTGACAAAACTACTTTAAATTTATCTGAACTAACTACAAAAAGTACCAAAGAAACAAAAATACAAGAAACTCCAACTCTTTCTATTATAAATTGTATGCTAAATAATTACCAAGGTGTAGCTCGTAATTGTAATCAATCTGAAAAAAGTATTAGAGATACAAAAATAGAAATTAATAAAAGGTTTGGTATGCCTATTTTTGTTCCACTCATTTCCTTAATTACATGCTTTTTATTTGTGTCGAGAAAAGAAGAAAAATTTTCAGGTTTAGATAGGTGGGTTTATGGTTTAATTGGTGCTCTAATTTTAATAATTTCAGAAATATCTGTAAAATATTCTGGCAACTCTATTAACCATACACTTATTTATTATTTAATACCTTTGATACTGCTACCTTTAATTTATTTAATTTTAATTAAAACTTTTAAATATGAAAATTTGAGAAAATAAAAATGCTGAAATCATTTATCTTAAATAAATACCTAGGTAAAACTTTTTTGATGATTGTATTAACTACAAGTGCAATTTTCTTTTGTTTGGGATGCGTAATAAATATTTTTGAAGAAACTAATTTTTTTAAGGATTATACAAACGTTGGTATAGAAGTCCCTATATTAATGACTTTATTATTTGTTCCAAGCATGTTTTATAAAATGTTTCCTTTTGTAATGTTAATTTCTGGAATTTGGTTTTTTTTAAAAATAAGAAAAACTGACGAGATCATTGCTATAAAAGTTTCAGGTTTATCAAACTTTTCTGTAATTTTAGTACCTAGTTTTCTTGCTATTATTCTAGGAATTCTTTTTATTACATCATTAAATCCTATTACATCTTTCTTAGTAAAAAAATACGAAACAATTAAAGGTGGATACGAAAAGGACAAAGAATATTTAGCAGCTATTACGGAAAATGGAATTTGGATTAAGGAAAAGAATTATGAAAAAAATAATCTTATTAGATCCTCAAACTTGCAAGATAGTTTTTTAATGAACTTAACAATCTATGAATTTGATCAAGACAATAATTTTCAGAGAAGAGTTGAAGCTAAATCAGCTGATATTAGTTCTTCCGAATGGATCTTAAATAATGTAACAATTTTAGATAATGAAGGCAAAAGTATTGATGAAAACATAGAAAAGTTAATTTATAAAAGTACATATGATTTGATGAAAATTAGAACATTATATTCAAATTTAGATACTATTTCTTTTTGGAATTTAGATAATGAAATCAAACTTTTAGAAGAAAGAGGATATTCTACTAGAGAAGTAAGGGCAAAATTCCAGCGATCTTTGGCTTTTCCCTTCTTTTTATTAAGCATGGTTTTTTTAAGCGCTGTATTTACCCTTGGTATAAAACTCAAAGAAAGCAGCTGGATTTATGTATTTGTTGCGATAATTGGAAGTGTTGTAATTTTTTATTTTAACGATTTTTCAGCTGCTTTAGGCAAAACCGAAAAATTACCTGTTACATTGTCAGTGTGGATGTCAATTGTAATTATTTTTTTATTTAGTTCAGTGGGATTGATTCATGCAAACCAACGATAAAGTATTTTTAATAATTTGGATTACATTGGCTTTGTTTTCGCAAAGCTTAATTGTTAATGCTGAAATATTTGATATTTCTGCATCAGAAATCACAATGGATAAAGAGAATAATATTTTAACTGGAAAAGGGGATGTTACTGTTATTGATGAAAAAGGAAAAATATTAAAATCTAAAGAAGTAATATATGAATCTGCCAAAGAATTTTTAACTCTTCAAGAAAATGTTCAAATCTTTGACAAGCTAGGTAATGTACTGACATCTGACAAAGCTACATATGACAAAATTAATGAAATAATTATTACTTTCAATAACTCTAAAATTATTTTAGCAGAAGGTTATACGTTAACAACTGATAGTTTGATATATGATGTAAAAAACAAAATGATAAGTTCAGGCAAAAAATCAACTTTTACAGATACTGACGGGAATATTATAAAAACTGAAATGTTTCAGTATGAAATCAAAAAAAATATTTTTAGTTCAGTCGGTAAAATTAAAGTTGTTGATATAAATAAAAATAAATATTTTTTTAAGGAAATTTATGTAGATACTAAAAGTAAAGAAATAATAGGCTCTGATGTAAGTGTATTATTAGACAATGAAAGTTTTGGAACTAGTAAAAATACCGATCCTAGACTTGCTGCTAATTCTATATCTATATATAAAAATGAAACCAATTTATCAAAAGGTATTTTTACAGTTTGCAAAAATGAAAAAGACAAGTGTCCTCCATGGAGTATACAAGCAAAAAAAATAAAACATGATAAAATTAAAAAAACTATTTATTATGAAAACGCTGTATTGAAAGTTTACGATGTTCCAGTTTTTTATTTTCCAGCATTTTTTCATCCTGCTCCTGATGTGAAAAGACAATCTGGATTTTTGGCTCCTTTCTTTACCACTTCAACAGCGATTGGCAATGGTTTTGCTCTTCCTTATTTTTGGGCAATTAGTCATGATAAAGATCTTACGTTCACACCAAAAATCTATGCCAAAGAGAATTTATTATTTTTAAACGAATATAGGCAAGCTTTTAAAAATGGTTCCTTAACGTTAGATGGTAGTTTTACTGAAGGGTACAAGAATACGAGCGCCACCAAAACAGACGGTTCTCGAAATCATATTTTTGGTGAATTAAATTTGAATTTTGCGAAAAATAAAAATTATATAAGTAATTTATTTGTAAAATCTCAAAGAGTATCAAATGATACCTTTTTTAGAGTTCACGATATTAATACAGCTTTAGTTGATAGTGAGAACACAGATTTAAAAAATGAAATAAATTATAATTATGGAAAAGATAATATGTACTTGAATATTTCTGGAGTTATTTATGAAAACTTAAGAGATAAAAATAATTCTAGATATGAGTATGTTTTGCCTAATATTCTCTACGGAAAATCTTTATTTACAGAAAAGTATGGCGTAGTAAATTTTGAAGCAAACGCATATCACAAAACTTATAGTGTAAATAAACATACAACATTTTTAAATAATGATGTTGTTTGGAATTCAAATAATCTTATAACAAAGAAAGGACTGGTTAATACTTTTGGAGCAATGTTTAGCAATCAAAATTACAAAGCTGAAAATACAACTAATTATAAAACGCAAGGAACTGTAAATGAGTTGAATAGTGTTTATACTTTTAAAAGTGCTTTTCCATTAAAAAAGGAAACTTCAACTAATTCAAATATGTTTTCTCCCAATTTTATGCTCAGATACGCTCCAGGTCATATGAGAAATTTAAGCGGTGACAGTGTAACTTTAAATTATGCGAATCTTTATTCGACCAATAAGACTGCCCTTATTGAAGATGGATTAAATGCAATTTTGGGTTTTGATTACCAATTAAATAAAAAAAATAAAGAAGGAAATGAAGAGAATAAATTATCAATTTCTATGGGTCAGATTTTTAGCCGTAAGGAAAATAAAGATATGCCTGTCAAAAGCTCATTGCATAGGAAAACATCTGACATAGTTGGTGATGTAAATTATAATTTTTCTAAAATAGGCAATGTCAACTACAAATTTTCTCTGGATCATAATTTAAATGATCTAAATTATAATGAAGTTTCCACTACTTTAAACTTTGGAAAAGTTGGATTTAATTTAGATTACTTAGAAGAAACAAATCATGTTGGAAGGGAACACTTTGTAAACACCGGGATAGATTTAACGTTTAATGAAAGAAATAAATTGAGCTTATCAACTAAAAAAAATTACAAAACAGACAGCACAGAATACTATGATATGAGTTACCAATATACCTTGGACTGTCTTACTGCGGGAGTTATGTATAGAAGAGAGTATTATGAAGACAGTGATGTAGAACAAAAAAATAACTTAATGTTTACAATAAAATTTATTCCATTTGGTGGCGTAAGAACTCCGGTATTTAATCCATGATGAATATTAAAAAAATAATTTTTTTCCTAATTATAACTTTTGTTTTAAGTACTAATCTTTATGCTGCAATTAAAGATTCTCTCTTTGCAACCATTGGTAATAAAGCCATAACAAGATCTGACATAATTAATGAAATTAAAATAATATTAATTTTAAATGGACAAAGCTATGTTGATAAAGATAAAGAAAGTATTGAAAGCAGCGCAATTAACTCAATAATTAAAAGGACTATAAAAAAAATTGAAATTGAAAAGTATAAAGCTTTAAATTTTAGCAAAAAGGATCTTGAGAACGAAATATCATCTTTATCTAAAAATTTAAATATAGACTCTGACACTTTTAGCAATATATTCATTGCAAATGGAATTGACTTCTCAATAATAGAGGATCAATTAAAAACTGAACTACTCTGGAACAGTTTAATATTTAATTTATATAAAGAAAGACTTTCGATCAATGCAGATGAGATTGAAGAACAGCTAAAAATTTTACAAGAAAAAAAAGAGATTGAGTCATTTTTGATTTCTGAATTAATAATTAAGCCTGTACCAAAAGAAGAAGTGAAAAATAAAGTTCAAGAAATAATGGGGAAAATTGAAACTGAAGGCTTTGAGCAGGTTGCTAGAAGTTTAAGTATTTCAGAAACATCTATAAAAGGTGGTAAATTAGGATGGATAGATGAAAATGAAATTTCAGAAATATTTAGAGCTAAGATAAAAAAAACAACAACAGGAAATGTATCAGAACCAATATTAATGTCAGAAGGAATACTTTTTTTTAAAGTTTTAGAAAGAAAAAAAGTTAAAATGTTTAAAGATATAGAGCAGGCAAAAAAAACATTAATAAATGTAGAAAAGACTAAAATTCTTAATATGCATTCTTTATCACATTATGACAACTTAAGAAGATCTGTCACAATAAATTACCACTAACATGTCAAAAATAATCGCAATTATTGCTGGTGAACCTAATAGTATTTCGTCTGAAATTATTTTTAAAAGCTGGATTAAAAGAGAAAAATTTTCCCACAAACCCTTTGTAATAATTGGAAGTATAAAACTACTAAATTTGCAAAGAAAAAAATTAAAATTTAATATTAAAATAAAAAAGGTTGACAGTAACTTAAATTTAAAAAATATAAAACAAAATGAGATGCCTGTTTATAATGTAGATTATCAACAAAAAAAACCATTTGAAAAAGTTTCAATTAAAACAAATAAATATATTTATAGTTGTTTCACAATTGCAATAAAACTTTTAAAAAATAAAAAAATACTTGGATTAATTAATTGTCCAATTTCAAAAGAAACTTTGTTTAAAGAGAACCACCAAGGAGTAACCGAATTTTTATCAAAGAAGGTACGCCGAAAAGACAAGGAAGTAATGCTTTTGTTTAATAAAGAACTGTCGGTTTCTCCTTTAACAACGCATATTTCAATTAAAGATGTACATAAAAAAATATTAAAAATGAATATTCTAGATAAGGTTATAACAATAAATAAATTTTATTTAAAAAACTTTAAAAAAAAACCTAAAATTGCACTTTTAAGTCTCAATCCACATAACTTTTATTCAAAAAAAGAACTTAAAGAAAAAAAAATATTTTTATCAATTATTAAAAAAATAAAAAGTTTTAAAATCAATATTGTTGGACCTATTTCAGCTGATACAAGTTTTATGTTTTATAAAAATAAAAAAATTGATGTAATACTAGGTATGTATCATGACCAAGTGCTTACTCCATTTAAAACATTGTTTAAATATGATGCAATTAACATTACTTTGGGACTTCCATTTATTAGATTGACTCCCGATCATGGTATAGCAACAGATATAGCGGGCAAAAAAATTGCAAACCCAAATAGTTTAATACAATCTATTAAATTTTTTAATTATATAAAATAATTAATGAACAGTTTAATATTTTCAAAAAAGAGTTTAGGGCAAAATTTTTTAATAGATCAAAATATTATAAATAAAATAGCAAAAATTACAGACATACATAATAAAATTGTTTTGGAAATTGGTCCTGGGTATGGCAATCTGACTAAAAAAATTTTAAGCATGAATCCAAAAAAAATTTATGCCATTGAAAAAGATAAAGATTTATTTCTTTTTTTAAAAGAATTTTTTAAATCTAAAAAAAATATTTATATTATTAATGAAGATATTTTAAATACTATAAAAAATAAAAAAATCAAAAAGTGTCAAATAATTTTGGGTAATTTGCCTTACAATATTTCTACACAAATTTTAGCATCTTTAATTTTAACGGATAAATGGCCTCCCGTATTCGATACTTTAATATTTATGTTTCAAAAGGAAGTGGCTGATAGAATTCTTGCAAAAAGTGGAACTAAAACTTTTGGCAGATTGTCTGTGCTGTGCAATTGGAGATTTACTATAACAAAGCACTTCGATGTTTCGCCAAATTGTTTTAAACCAAAACCTAAAATCAAATCTACAGTTCTTTCTTTTGTGCCAAAAAAAGATAGCTCTTTTCTAAAAAATCCAAAAATTCTTGAGATGATAACAAGAGTTTTATTTTCAAATAGAAGAAAAAAAGTTAATAAAAATTTTGCCAAACTTTTTCATGAAAAAGAAATTATTGCAAAAGAACTTGACCTAAATTTGAACAAGAGACCTGAACAGCTGACTAATGAAATGTTTTATAAAATAGCTTCTAAATACGAAAAGTTATTTGGTTAGTTCTTTTACTTTTTCATGAATTTGTTTATTGTTTTGTTTTTGAACAATTCCTTTTTTTTCAGAATCTATTATTTTCAGTATTTTATTATAACATTCATCTAAATCATCGTTTACAACAACATAATTATATTCATTCCAATGCGAAATTTCTTGATCAAATTTTTTCATTCTTTGTTGAATTAGTGATTCTTGTCCTTTGTGTCTATTAATTAATCTATTTTCTAAAGTTTTAATGTCTGGAGGCAAAATAAAAAAAGTTACTAAAGATAAACTGTTATTTTTTTTAAGTTGTTGAGTTCCCTGCCAATCAATATCAAATAATACATCTTTTCCACTATTAATAATTTTTAAAACAGGTTCCTTTAAAGTTCCATAATAGTTTTCAAAAATTTTTGCATATTCAAAAAAACTATTTTCTTTGGCTAATAAATTAAATTTTTCACTAGCTACGAAATAGTAGTCTTGCCCATTTATTTCGTTTGGTCTTGGCTTTCTAGTTGTATGAGAAATAGAAATTATAAAGTTATTGTTATTTGTGGCTATCTTTTTTGTTAAAGTGGTTTTGCCCACACCGGAAGGTGATGATAAAACAAACATCGTACCTTTTTTTTTCTCAATCATAAGACAATTGATCGGCTTGATGTTTTAAAATTTAATGATTTTAAGCTGACTTGCTTTCAATAAATTTTATGGCATCTCCAACTGTTAAAATCTTTTCTGCTTCACTATCAGAAATTTCAGAGCCAAATTCTTCCTCGAAAGCCATAACTAGTTCGACAGTATCTAAACTGTCGGCACCAAGATCATCAATAAAATTTGATTCATCAGTCACTTTGACTTCTTCAACACCCAAATGATCTGCCACCATTTTTTTTACTTTGTTTCCAACATCTTTTGTCATTTTGTAATTCCTTAAATTTGATTTATAAACCCTTAATAAATTATTAATGATTTTTGTCAAGCCATATACATTCCACCGTTTACGTGAATAGTTTCACCAGTAATATATGAAGCTTGATCAGATGATAAAAAAGCAACACAATTTGACACATCTTCTCCTGTACCAAGTTTTCCCATTGGTATTCTGGAGGTTAAGTAAAGCTTAACTTTTTCAGCTATGTTCATTGTCATGTCAGAAACTATAAAACCAGGTGAAACACAGTTAATTGTAATATTTTTTTTTGCATATTCAATTGCTAAACTTTTTGACATTCCAATAATTCCAGCTTTTGACGCAGCATAGTTTGATTGACCTAAATTACCTGTGTGTCCTACAACAGAAGTAATATTTACCACCCTACCAAACTTATTTTTTAACATCTTTTTAATAGCGTATTTTGAAAGTAAAAAAGTAGAAGTTAAGTTTATATCTATTACTTGTTTCCACTCATCATCTTTCATTCTTAAAGAAAGGTTGTCTATATTTTTTCCTGCATTATTAATCAGTATGTCTAAGCCTCCTAATTCTAAAGTTACATTTTCAATAAATTCTTCTATTCTTGAATGTTCAGACATATCAAATTTTTTTACTTTTACAGTGGGATATTTTTTTTTAAGTAAATCTAATTTTTCTGTATTAGTTCCGCTTCCTAATACATTCCCACCTAAAGATAAATATTTTTTTACTAGTTCATTGCCAATACCACCGCTTGCACCAGTTATTAAAATATTTTTATTTTTAAAATCAATCATTTTTTATGTCTTCTAAAGAGTTGATATTTGATATTTTAACATTCTTATCTATTTTTTTTACTAGACTAGAAAGCACTTTACCAGGACCAATTTCTAAAAAATCACTAACTCCTTGCTTTATCATATATTCTACGCTTTCTTTCCACCTAACTCGAGATGTTATTTGCTCAACCAATAAAGTCTTTATTTTGTTTATATCTATCTCCTCTTTCGCGTTAACATTGCTAACAATTCCAGGGTTAGGTTTTAAAAATTTTGTTTTTTCAATTTTTTCCTTCATTTTATCAGCAGCTTCTTTCATTAAAGAGCAATGAAACGGTGCGCTCACTGGCAAATATATTGCCCTTTTTTTTTTAATTTTTAAATTTTGAGTCAATTTATCAATATATTTTTTTTTTCCACTGACTACTACTTGACCAATACAATTGTCGTTTGCAATTTCACAAATTTCCTCTTTTGGAAGTAAATCTATTTCATTTTGAACTTCATTGATGGTCAAGCCTAGGACAGCTACCATAGCTCCTTCTCCAGATGGAACTGCTTCTTGCATTGATTTTCCTCTTTCGTGCAGTAGGTATGCAGCTTTTTCTAAAGTTAATGAACCAGCGCATACTAGAGCTGTATATTCACCTAAAGAATGTCCAGCATAAAATTTAAAGCTTTTTAAATTCATATTAAAATGTTTATTTAAAACTTCAAAAATACTAACTCCCACAGTCATAATTGCAGGTTGAGTATTCTTAGTTAATTTTAATTCTGCCTCAGGTCCATTTAGTATTATTTTTGATAATGAAAAATTAAGAGTTTCATCCACTTTCTTAAAAATTTCTTTAACAGTATCGAAATTATTATAAAAATCAGATGCCATACCTATATATTGGGAACCCTGACCTGGAAATAAAACTGCTTTCATAAGATAAGATATAATATAATTAAATTTTAGTAGTTGTATATTTAAAATTTTAATAGTATATAAATATCACCTCTGTCATTAAAAAGGCGGATTTTTCAACGATTACGTTGAATTAACCAAGGAAAAAAATGAATTGCTACGAACATACCCTCATAACAAGACACGACATACAAGAAAATCAAAACCAAAACATAATTGAAAAATATCAAAATATAATTAACAAAAATTCAGGTAAAGTTGTTAAAGTTGAAGAGTGGGGTTTAAAAAATCTTTCATACGAAATAAAAAAAAACAAAAAAGGACATTATATTCACATAAAATTCGATGGAATTGGAAAAACAATTGAAGAGCTAGAAAATGCTGAAAATATAGATGAAATGTTAATTAGATTTTTAACTGTAAAAGTAAAAAAACATGATTTAGAAACAAACTATTTTGAAAAAAAAGAATCTACTGTAACGATTGAAAAAAAATGAAAAGAAAAAAAAATATCAAAAGAAAAAGTTCTGCCTACTCAAGTTTAAGCTTGTTTCAAAAGAGTGGCACAAAGTTTTTTAAGCCTTGCCCTTTATCGGGAAAAGAAGCGCCAATAGTAAATTATAAAAATATTAAAGTTTTAAAAAAATATATTTCAGAAAGTGGAAGAATTTTACCATCTAGAGTTACTTCGGTTTCGCAAAAGAAACAAAAAGAACTAGCTAGAGCAATAAAACAAGCTAGAGTTTTAGCTTTAATATAGAAATAGTATGGAAGTAGTTTTATTAGAAAATATAAAAAGCCTAGGCCAAGTAGGCGATGTGGTGAGTGTAAAAAGAGGACATGCTAGAAATTTTCTTATTAAATATGGAAAAGCTCTTAAAGCGTCAAAGGAAAACGTAAATCTGGTAAATAAAAAAAAAGATGTGCTTAACGAAAAAAACCTTGAGCAGAAAAAAAGTGCTAAAAAATTATATGATATTATGAATTCTTCAAAGCATAGCTTTAAGAAAAGAGTTAAGGAAAATAATGAATTGTATGGCGCTATTAAACCAATGGAAATATCTAAAGCTATTGAAGAAAAATTTAATATTGAAATTAAAGCATCGCAAATAGATATAGCCAAAGAAATTAAAAAAATTGGTTCTTATGAAGCAAAAATTAATTTACATGCTGAAGTCCAAGCAAAAATTCATATAGAGGTTGTAAAAGAAGAAGACAAAAAATAAGTAAATTTTTCTCCACAGAAAATTAAGCTATATGTATAACTTTGGTGTTTTTTTTATTATTTTTTAGTATTAAATAACAAAAAATATCATGGCATCACCACCTCTTAAAATAATTCAAAATCCTCTAAAACAAATGCCTTGTAATATTGAGGCTGAGTCCGCTCTCATAGGATCAATTTTAGTCTCCAATGAGATTTTTGATGAAATATCTACAAGGGTAGACTCTCAAAAATTTTACGATCCTATCCATAAAAAAATTTACGAAACTATAGAAATGCTAATTAACAAAGGCCTTTTGGCTAATCCTATTACTTTAAAAAACTATTTTGAAAACAATGAAGGCTTAAAGGAATTAGGAGGACAAGAATATTTAATAAAAATAACTAAATTTTCAACTTCTGTAAAACAAGCAATAGATTATGCAAATATTGTGCACGAAATGCATGTAAGAAGAGAGTTGGTTAAAATTTCTGAATCTACTTTAGATGAGGCATCTAATAATGAAACAACTTCTGGAGAAGAAATTATTCAAAATGCAGAAAAATCTTTATTTGATTTGGCTGAGAGAGGTCATTTTAATCAATCTTTTTTAAAATTTGATAGAGCTTTAACACAAACAATTGAAATGGCAAAAAATGCTTATCAAAATGAAGAAGGTATAGTAGGTGTGCCAACTGGATTAACAGATCTTGATTCTAGATTAGGTGGCCTTCATAAACAAGATTTAGTAATTATTGCAGGCAGACCTTCGATGGGTAAAACTGCTTTGGCAACTAATATAGCTTTCCATGCTGCTAAAAATATACAAAAAAATTCATCTAAATCATCAGTTGCCTTTTTTTCTTTAGAGATGTCTTCAGAACAACTTTCTACAAGAATACTTTCAGAGCAATCTAAAATAAGATCAAATGATATAAGGAGAGGAAAAATATCTGAAAAGGAGTATGAACAATTTATTGAAACATCAAAAAACATTTGGGATTTACCTCTTTATATTGACGAAACTCCTGCCATCACGATCGCAGCGATTAGCAATAGATCCCGAAGAATAAAAAGACTTTTTGGATTAGATTTAATAGTAGTTGATTATATTCAATTAATGAGAACTGGAGGAAAAAAAGACTGGGGGAGAGTTCAGGAAATATCGGAAATTACCCAAGGTTTAAAAGCATTAGCTAAAGAATTAAACGTTCCTGTTTTAGCTTTATCTCAATTGTCTAGACAAGTCGAACAAAGAGACGATAAAAAACCTCAGTTATCAGATTTAAGAGAATCAGGATCTATTGAGCAAGACGCAGACGTTGTTATGTTTGTTTATAGGGAGGCTTATTACCTCGAAAGAAAAGAGCCTACCCTAGGTTCAATCCAACATTCTGAATGGCAACAAAAAATGGATGAAATTTCTACTTTAGCAGAAATAATGATTGGCAAACAAAGACATGGTCCTACAGGTAATGTGAGGGTTGAATTCGAAGCAATGTACACTAAGTTTAAAGACTTAGAAAACAAATAACTTTGCCACTTTAATGTTTAGAAAAATTTACAAAAATTTAATAATTAAAAAACCCAAAATTACTTTATTATTTCTTTGTGTATTATTGTTAGGTTTTACATATTTTGCAAAAGATTTTCAATTAGACGCTTCGTCGGACACCCTGCTTCTAGAAAATGATCCTGATTTAAAATATTTAAGGGAAGTAAATACTAAATATGGGGCAAAAGATTTTTTTGTTTTAACTTATACTCCAGAAACACCTTTTTTATCAAATAAAACAATTAAAAATCTTACAAAGTTAAAAAATGATCTTAAAGAATTGCAATGGGCTAGCAATGTAATTACTATTTTAGATGTCCCTCTTCTAAAAAATAACGATGATCCTTTAGCAGAAAGAATTAAAAATTTTAAAACTTTATCTAGTGAAG